>Ga0307510_10000124_pt1 | contig 61192 bp, 78 predicted proteins | sample 12_EM_MG_FD_207224 | JGI IMG/M metagenome (GOLD analysis project Ga0307510, IMG submission 207224) | Populus trichocarpa ectomycorrhiza microbial communities from riparian zone in the Pacific Northwest, United States - 12_EM | ecosystem: Host-associated > Plants > Roots > Unclassified | place... | reverse complement strand
CTCACTGTTGAACGCGTGCGGCTTCCATCGAACGAACTCTCTTGCATTAGTCAGCTTCTGCTGCTAATTGTCTTTGACTCTCTACGTCTCGAGATCACGTGCTAGTGTCTCGCTCGATTCCAAGTCATGCCTGACTTGTGTAATCTTCACTCGTCATCCTCATTGTCACGTGACGCCTCACGTGACCGATTTCCCCATTGGGAACGACCCCTCTTCAAAATCCATCTTCATAATCTCTTCCGAGATCCCCGAACCCCGAGATCCCCGAACTCGATCTGACACGGTGGTCTGACCGTGACATATATCATGGTGGATGGCACCAAATTCTCGTTATTCCAGTGGCCTGGCCTTCATGGTGACACATGGTTTGACAAGAATCAAGACTACTTATTGGACTGCCAGGTGCATTGTATATCTCCCCATACTGTTGTGGTCTGACCTTTCCCAGCTTGTCACCCTTCCCAATTTACTTGTTATCGTGGACTATGCCATCGGCCATACTGGCAGTGTTCATGATACCCTGGCCTTCCAAAACACCTGCATCTTCAAGGAACATGATCATATCCTGGCTTCCAACAAATGGGTATGGGCCGACATGGCATATCCAATTGAGACGTGGTGCATTGCACCCTTTCGAAAGCCTGTCAGCAGCAAGCTGTCAGCTGATCAAAGGACTTATAATTACCATGTATTGAGGGTAAGTCACACTCTATTTATTTTTGTATCCTTACAGTTCTCAATTTCAGATCCGCATACATGCTGAACATGTGATTGGGCTGCTGAAAGGCTGCTTCTAAGGTCTTCATGAGCTTCGCATTCAAATCACCTTGCCCAAGCACCATAAGTGGGCCATTGTTTTCATTTGGTGCTGCATTGTCCTGCACAATTTGATCCTTTGACTTGAGGGTGGGGATTTCGACCCTACATTTGTGAGCACCTCTACAAGGCTGGTAGACATGTGGTGCCAAGGAATCTCAATGTGGCTGGCAACAAAGATGAAGAATTGCAGGGGGTTCAGCAATGTGCAGAAACGGAAGGACAGAGATTTCGGCAGCAAATCATGGCAAGGTTATTCAATAGCAAGTCAAGTGGGGCAGTGAGACGGCCTGACTAGAGGCAAAATGGACTTTCATTGCATGTATTATGTGTGGTACAGAATAAACTAGCTACGATTGTGATGTGGATGCCTTGGGAAAGGACCAATTAGCAGAAGGAATGGAAGGTAAAGTATTCATTGCATCTGTACTGAAGGTAAATGAAGGTTGGGAAAAGCTGTTGATGTACACATCCGTTGAGTGACCCTCCTGCACAAGGCCAGTGTAATGGTCACCTGAAGTAACAGGTGCTTGTTCCCGCTTCAATTGAGCTATCTTGAGCTGCATGCGCATCATCCGTTCTTGGTACATGAGTTTAGTCTCCCACATTTGCTTCTTGATTTGAAGGGCCTTTTCCTTAGCCGCCAACTCCATCTTCCTGTGTTTCATCTCGATGCTGGCTGACTTGTGTTCACACAAAACTCTTGCCAGTTTGGAGAGTTGAGCCTGATCACTGCTGACTGAGCCAAGTGGGCTGTCGACATGGGCGCGTTTATTGGGTATCTTGCAGTTGTTGCCTGTTGAACATGAGGGAGTGCATGAATTCTTACGGACCACAGGTGTTGCGCCAATGTGGGCTCCATGCCATTTGACAGCAACATTTGAAGTCAGACGCACTTTGGATGACTTAGGCTGGGAGTGTTCAACCAAGGGAGAGTGAGCGTCATCACCATACTGAGTTCAACATCAGCAACAAAAATCAATGTGAATACGCATAACCTCATACCTCATTGGGGCCATCATTGTTGCATCCTTCAAGCCCAATCAATATATCCACATCTCCCACAGCTCCTTTTTTTTTTTTTTTTTTTTTTTTTTGAATTCAGAGTTTATTGTCCACTGCGTCTAGCAACAAGACATCATAGTACGACTACAACTAATTACTATCAATAACTAGCCGCGCGCACCATTTAGCAACCCAGGATTATAAGTAACAGACTGTTGAGCAAAACGAATGTAAATAGAACAAAATGCACTCAGTGCATCAGGTGGAGGGTGACCAGACGCCGGCGGGACTAGCCCACCAGGACCAACGGCCGGGACCACAAAAGGAGACAGGAGGGGGGGGAACGGGGTGAGAGGGTGGGGAGTAATGAGCGTAAGGCGGGTGGCGACCGCGAAGCGCCAACCCATAGGGGGTGTAGCGGGCCCCTATAGATACGGAACATAAAATTAGCGGAAGGGATGAACGCAGCAACTACCTGAGTCCTGTTGGGTGCTCTGTACCCAATACGCATGGCTGAGTGTCGCCTGGCTGCCTCTGTTTAAAGCAGCTGAGGGGATGAGGCGGCAGAGCCGAGTAAGGGGGAGCAACGCCCGCAAGGGGAAGCCGCATTGCGGGCCGGGGGCCGCGGATCGGTACCTTGATAGGGCACCAGCACCAGTGTGTGCTGCGGGCCGGCGAGAGACGGGTGGGCCACAGTGATGTCGGACCCAAAAGGCGCAGGGGACGAGGCGCCTCAGGAAGGGGGGGGGGTAAAGCGAAAACCGCAGGCCGCGGCTGGAGACCCTCAAGCCCAGGCGCCTTACGAACCTGGGCGAAGGTCCCACGGCTCCCATGCCCATGCCCGTGAGGGGTGGGCAGAGGGGAGGGGTCGACGGAGATGAAGAGGGCTTACACACATGAGAAGCCTGTTGCCAGGGTCCCATTGATCGCGATGCCTGTGTGCCCGAAGGCGAGGTGCTGTGTGAAGCCGGTGAAGGGTCACAGAGGGCAAGGGTGCCGTGAGAAGCCTGCATCACAACTGCAGGGTCCCAGAGGGCGGGGGGGATGGGAAGGGGAGGTCCCAGAGCCAGGGGTGGCATGTCTGAGGCGGCGGGAGACAGAGGCCGGGGGGTAGTCGATGGCCGTATACCTAGTATGCGGGTGGGCTGTACCTTTTGAAGAACTGGCTGTGGCCAGCAGGGCGATCCCAAGCCGCCAGGGCGGCGGCCGATGACGAAGGGGTGTGGGGTGTCGACGGTGGTGCCGAGTAATAGACCAAGGGGTCATCGACGGGGTGTCAGCCAGAGAAGTCCGGGGTTTTGAGGCCCAAGAGTCGCCAGCCGGCGAACCCCCCTGGTGGGCGACGCTAGGTCAAGCCCAGTCCCGAGCGTGGTCGCTTTAGGGACACTAACCAGGAGGGAAGAGGGGGAGGGAGAGACGAGGGGAGTGTCGTCTATGGCCCGAAAGAAAGTAAGACACCAGCCCCACTAGGGGGATGGTGGTGGTGTCCCACAGCTCCTTCAACCATACCCAGCAGGTTCAGGTCCTCAATCTCATCCTCTTTGCTTGCGATCTGCTCTTCCTCACCAGCATTACCAGCACCATGTGACAAGAACAAAAGCCTTTGGGCTTCACCTTCTAGGTCCTGGCCAGGCTCCAATAAGACCATGTAGGGGTTAAAGTTCAGGAGAGTCCTCCAAATTCCATGAAGGCATTCCCAGAGTCCAGCTGGAAGCTTGTAATTGATGATAAGTTGATCTGAATGTGAAGGCCAGTCAGTAGATGCTGTGCAGGTGTTCAAGCATGGACATACCTAGGATATCCATTAGCTCAGGGTTCTGCTTAACCTGCTCAGCAGTTAACCCAGCTCCCGTTCTCCCAAGTTCAGTGTTGATGTCCCAATATTTCCCCCTCAAACTTATTTGTTGAATCAGCACTTGAGTAGCAGCAGCAACAAAGAATACTCACAATGCGATGCAGTTCTCAACCGGTTTTGCAAATTTTGCTGCTCCATACTTCTTCAGATCATCCCTGATCTTTGCACTCTCATCAACTGCAAAGATGCATTCAGCTATCTTGATATGGTAGATGATTTTCCCACTCTTGGCAACACAAGGACGACGGTGTTCTTCTTTGGCATCTTGTGCTGAGTCAGAAAATAATCTCTGATGGTCCCCAATGTTGTCCTCTAGCCATGAGACAAGACGTTCGGTATGTTGGTCGTTCTACATGATGCAGAATACAGCACCTTTTGGGTCTGTAACCGGTGTGCCTTTTTTGTCCTCATTGGTTGTCTTCTTTGCCCAGCCACTACAACCATGTGCCTTGCTAGGAGGCTGATCCTTAGTACCCGATTTACACTGCCAGTTACTAGCAGCACGGGTAGACATGGCAAAGTGATGAAAGTGTGGAGTAGAGGTTGAGGTGAAGCATGAGGGATGTTCATAACACGTCAATTCCTACAGAAAAAATAAAAATAAAACTCCAAAAGATAATGGGCTCATTAATGGGACGCAGAATGAGAAGAAAAAGGGCCATTAAACAAGAAGGAGCCTTCAAGGCCCATTAATCAAAAATGGTCATTAATTGCTCCATTAAAGATCTCCTTAACGACACCATTAAAATTTAATAAGAACAATAATGAACATCAGAATGACAAAATGAATGGTAACTTTGAATGCCCCTATTCCCTTGCATAGTATACATTGTTCCTCTCGGACCAAAGCATAAATACCAAGCCCAGTCCTAGCAAACACAAGGCAACTGTGGCCCGTTTTCCCCCTTTCTTTCCATCTTGTGTGCTGGGCAACTGTGGCCCAATTCCTCTCTCACTCTTACGATGCCCTCCAACCAACTCTTTACACCTCAATAAATGCTCACACGCAGCAGTGGGGATAACAACCCATGCTCACCCCTCCTGTCTACTCTCGGTGCATGCTTGTTTCTGGGTGTGCAGCTCAAGTTTTATTTTCTTTCTCTCTCCCTCTCTCCCTCTTGCATGGACAATCCATCTGCGATATAGCACTGACCCCACCTCACCCATTCAAGAACTCAGATATGCCATACACTGTAATGGCCCACTAAGACAAGTAGATCTGTGTAAAACACATTGTGGATCTTCATTGATGTGGGGAGGTTGAGATATATTGCAACTGGGCTTATCTGCTGTGAAACTGTAAAGGGTCTATATTGCTTTGGGGAGAGTTTGCAATTGCTGGAGATAGAGAGATTGTGACCTTCTAGCCATACTTGGTCACCTTCTTTAATCTCCATCAGTTTCCTGTTGTCCTTGTGATTTTGCACATGTTGCAGAAGCTTCTGGGCCAATTGCCTTGCTTTATCTAGGAGGTGAAGGCATGTTTCTGCTGTGGGTGTGGAAGACTCTAGATATTTCAGAATCACCTGTGGCTTGATTCCAATCAGCAGCTCATAAGGTGATTGGTGTGCAATATTGTGTTTCCAAGAGTTGTGTACAAACTCTGCAACTGGGAGAAGTTGGCTCCATGTGGAAGGCTTTCCATAGGTCCAAGGTCACAAGTACTGTTCAATCCATGCATTCATGCATTCTGTCTGTCCATCAGTACAAGGGTGAAAGGCAGTGGATAGATTCTGATAGATTTCTAACACCTTGCACATATCTTTTGTGAACACAGATGTGAACCAGGGATTGCAGTCCAAGATAATCCATTTAGGAAGTCCAAACCAAGGTACAAGGTGTTTCAGATACTTGAGGGCTACACCTGCTCTGTTGATCATTTTAGTATATGGGATAAATTTAGCTGCTTTGGAACATCCTTGATCCACAATCATAAGCCTAGAATCAAAACCTTGTGACTTAGGAAGATCTGTAATCAAGTCCATTGATACATATTGGAAAGGCCCTTCTTCTACCAGTGTGTCAAAATGTCATAAGGGTGCTTTAGATCAATGCACATTGGTTTTTGATTCTTGGCATTATGTCTATTCTTTGATGTATTGTTCCATGAATTCTTGGAGTCTAGGGCCTTTGTATTGTTCTTGAACTAGTTCCCAAGTGTTGGAGATGCCAGGATGTCCTGTGGCTGGAGAGTTATGAAGGGTTTGAAGGAGGTTGTATCTAAGGTCAGGGTCATCTTCAAGGAAAATTTTGTGTACCTTAATAGGATTTGTTGGAATGAAGAGGTGATTGGGGAGTAGGATGTGAGGTTTATTGGAATCCACCCCCTTGTTAAGGTCCCTTCTTTGTGACAACAAATCAGCAACAGTGTTTGTTGATCCTGGGATGTGCTTAAGAGTATAGTCAAAATTCTGTAGAAATTCTATCTATCTAGCCTGTCTGCCCATAATCTTCCTGGGGTCATGGAAGTACTGAAGATTTTTGTGATCCATTTGAATGTGAATTGCATGTATGGCCCCTAAAAATAGTGGGTGGCTACATTTGAATCTGAAGGAAGATCACTCCAGCAAGTTTCTTGTCATGTGCATCATAGTTCTTTTTGGTGGGTAGAAGACTTCTGGAGTGAAGGGCAATGGGGTGGATACCATCTTCAAACTCTTGCATGATGACCACTCCAAGTGCAGAGCCAGAAGCATCAGTTTCCATAATGAATTGTTTGGACCAGTCAGGTATATAAAGGACTGGGTAGTTACTGCATGCTTCTTTGAGCTGTAAGAAGGTATTGTCATATTCTTCAGTCCAAATGAATGACTCATTTTTGCAAATGAGATCATTAAGAGGGTGAGCAATGTCTGAAAAGTTCTTAATGAAGGCTCTGTAGAAGTTGCAGAAACCTAGGAAGCTTCATACATCCTTGATGGTCTGGGGAGTGGGCCATTTGGAGATTCCTTGTATCTTGATGGGGTCCATCTTGACTGTTCCATTGCCAATAATTACTCCTAAGTATTTGACCTCATGTTGATGGAATCAGCACTTTTCTGGCTTGAGAAATAGATTGAATTTCTCAAGTTCATCCAGGATATGGTTGACACATGGCTTATAGAGGACTTTGTCATCTTCTATGGCAATGATCATGTCATCCATATAGATGCATAGCCATCCTTGTACAACTTCTTGGAAAATGTTATCCATCATTGTCTGAAAAGTGGTGGGGGAGTTGGTCAGTCCAAAGAACATAACTGTTGGTTTGAAGAGTCCCTTGCTGGTCTTGAAGGCAGCTTTGTACTTGTCACCTTCTTTGATCTGAATATTGTTATATCCCCAGTAAATGTCAAACTTTGAGAATAGCCATTTCTCCACTAGGTTGTAAATAAGTTTGGAGATTAGGGGAAGTAGGTATTTGTTGGGGATCATCCACTTGTTCAAGTTCATGTAATCTTGTACAGGGTGGAACTTGCCATCTTTCTTTCAGATTAAGAAGAAGCCACTGGCATAGGGCAATTTGGAACAGTGAATTCTTTGAAGGCATAAGTTTTGGGAGAGGAATTTGCATTGTTCTTCCTTTCCTTTGGGAGACAGCAGATAGACTTGACAGTTAATGGATGTAGGAGTGACATCCTTTAACTCAATTGCATAATCCCAAGGATGGTGGTCTAGAAACTATTCAGAGGCTTCTCCCAAGAAGACTTTGCTGTAATGGTAATACCACTCTGGAATTATCTCTTGCCAGGTATGCTTCTTATCTGTGGCTGCTTCTGCAAGTTGTTGTGTGATAGTGGTTTTGGCAATTTTTGTTTGAAGCCAGACTTTGTTGCCTTCTTCCCAACTGGGGATGCACCACACCCATGGTGGAGTTAAGTCTTGTCACTTGGTTCCTTTGAGGGGGGGTTGCCAAGCATTAGCATTGATTGAGGAAATTGTAGTGAATCCTTCAATGCAACTACTGCTCCAGTCAATGTTAGGGTTGGACACCTCAAAAAAGGGATATCCTAAGATGAAATTATCCCATCTGATGTTGGCAACAAAGAATGCATGGGAGGCCCTTTTCCTGTTGCTGTCAACCAGAAGGTCAATAGCCTCTAAGATCTCTCCAGATTTATTGGGAGTGCCATCTGTTGTGTTTATTTTGTTTATTTTGTGATGCTGAGGCATCGCCTTAGCCCTAATTTTGTGGCAGAACGACGCGCCGGAATGCCTTTCCTTATTTAGCGAAGTTATGGCTTAGTCAGGTTGATATTTGCTGCAGTGGAGCGACTTTTTACCTTAGTCTTAATTGCTCCATTGCAGGTGTGTAGCTTATTGTCTCTTCTAATGAAAATAGTCTTAATTGCTCCATTGCAGTCCCCTTGGTCCTCTGTGACTCAAGGGCCCTTCTATATATCGGGTTATTACACCATCTATATTTTGGACTTTTTGTGACTTTGCCAGCTTCCAAGTGGTTAATTTAAGGTGTTCAACCATTCAAGGGTGAATAAAACATTCAGTGGCACTACAATCTAGTAGTGCCTTTTGATCAACTTGTTTCATTCTGGTTTGTAGCTGAAAGAGAACTTGAATTGCATGGTTTCAAGCTATATATATAGAACCAGAATTATTTAGAACTGCCCAAGTAAGAGCCATAGTACTCAGGTGCCAAGAAAATCCATATCTTCTCCAAGGGAGTGCATTTCATTTATGGATGCTCCATGTTCTTTCTTGGTTAGGCATGCTACTTGTGCAGTAAGAGACAATTGTGGGGAAACAGGAGAGGTGTTACCAGAGGTGGTTGATTGACTGTCTTCTATTTGGACAGTGCAAGTGCATGCTGGTTTGCTTGGGCAGTTGTGCACAAGGTGACCTTGCTTTCCACAGTGGAAGCATTGACTGGTCCTGCAGTACTCTTCCTTCTCCCTTTCAGTGGTTGCTTTGTAGACTACCAAAGTGTCTATGGTGTCATCATTCCAGGGAGGAAGATGTGGTTGTGGGGGTTGTGGACAGTTTCCTTGTCCATGCCAGTTTTGTCTGCTGGGATTGGAGTTTCCTCTAGAGCAATACCAGACCCATCCAGTTCTTTGTTCTTGTCCTGGCCTTTGGCTTTGTCTGGAGCTCTTGTTTGGATTGTTGGATCCATACTTGGAATGGAGTGCCTTCATACTAAGGTAGATGACTTGTCACTGTGTGGTGGCCCTCCACCAAGCATAGTTCTTAGGGTTTTCCATCTAAATATATGCATCTGCTAGATTGCATGGAAGTCCAAGAGTGAAGGTTCATAAGTTGGATGGATCATCTACATTCAATTCCACTTAAGCCCCTAAGGTTTTGAAGGCTGCAATATACTCATCTAGATTGTCATTGGACATTTTCAGCTTCTTGAGCTGATCTTGGGTGCATTCTTGTTCTGTATAGTTGGAGAATGCTTCTTTGAACCTCTTTTCCATTATTTTCCAGGGATTGGAGTACACAGAGATTAAACTTGGATTGTCTTCAATGTCCTCCAGCCATTTGAAGGCTGAGTCGACCCATCCTTCTACCCTTGGTCTGTTGAGAAGAGACATAAAGTAGATGCATTTGGAGATGGGATCTTTGGCAATTGTGGCACATCAATTCATGAGCATGTACCTATTGAATTGGTTCAAGAATTGTGTGGTTTTAGAGCGATTGCCTTCAAATTTGTCAGGATGAATGCCTTCTAGGTGGCAAGTGTTCTCTTTGTCTTCCATGTTCCCTAGATCTCTGAAGGTAAACAGGTCATCTCTGGTGCCTCTAGGATGACATAGAGGTTTAGGTGGTTTGTGTGCTGTCTGAGAGAATTGTATGTGCCAGGATCTAAATCCAATGTAAGGCCTATAGTCTGGTTGTTCCTTGGGTTCCAGAGAACTGTCTCTGTTCATTTCTTTGTCTTCTTCATGTTCACTGGGAGGAGCAATGCATTCATTGCCATCATAGGGTTCTACTGGGGGAAGAGGTTCCATTGGAGCTGCTCCAGCCAAAGACAGAGGTCAAGTTATCAGTGTGGAGTAGGCTTTGAGTCTTTCATAGTTTATTCCATCAAGAGGGTGATCTTTAAGACATAGGGAAGGTTGTGCCAAACAGTGACATTTGTAGATGTTATTTTCTCTAAGGTGGATTTTGAACCAGACTCTGTTGACATTGAATATTGCCAGTAATGCTCCATTAAACAAGGCATAGTCGCTGGTGAATGGGGCAGTCAGTGTTGTTCCTCCCTTTATCTTAGTTGTTTGTCCTCCAACAAGATGGCAGACTCCTCCTGAGAATTCTGCAGGGACTGTATCCTTTGGTTCTAGAATTGTTTTGAATGGCAGTCTCAACTTATTGAGCAAGTCTGAGGTGGGTTGGTCAATTGTGCAAACACACCAGTCAGTAGGAATGCTTAGGCCTTCAGGGGTTTGTTGTTTCCCTTTCAATCCCATAGGAGTCAAAGTCATTAGAGTCATTCAAAGTTACCATTAATCATAACATTATTGTGTTTATTATTCATTCCATTATTTTTTAATGGTGATCAATAATGGAGTGATTGATGGCCATTATTCAATTAAGGACCATTGAGGGCCCCTTCTTTGTTAATGGCCATTATTCTATCCCATTATCTGCTCCATTAACAAGCCCCCCTTTTTTTTAGAGTTTCATTTATTTTTTCTTCAAAGGAGTCCAAATATAGCACCAATACATGTGCTTCTCCTCCACCATGCTACACTTATCCCTTTGTCATGTCCTGTTGGAACTAAGCCTGACAAGCCTGACACATGTCACATCTCCTATTAGATAAGATTACCAAAGTACCCCAAGACTGCTGATTACAACACTATCCATACTGCTATATAAGACTGAGTAGAGTAGAATGAAAGACCTTCAGTAGAGTGGGCAGTTCTGCTCTCTTTCACTGTGTGCCACATTCCCTCACTCTTGTCCCTTAAACTCCTCATGCAAGTGAATATCTCATCTCCAATCACATGACATCATATCTACCTGTGCTGCCAGCATCTGAAAGTCTAAGGCAAATACTTAGCAACCCAAGCCTTCCAACAAGGCATAGCCAGTAAAACATGGTGGCTGGGCAAGGAGGACCACAGATAAGGATGAAGAAGACACAGTTGTAGACTCAAAAGCTGGCCCACCACGCATCCTATGGAATGCAAATCACACAGAGTGACTTATCCAATAGCTGGAGGACAATGTTGAGGATCACCAACAGTTGTTTTCCAACTCAGCACAGGATGCCAGAGAAGAAAACTGTCCTTGTCTCACTGCCAAGAGCATCAAGACTAACTTCTATCTTAGGATTGTTATGCTCCTAGGTACTTGGCCCATATTTTTCTTTCATTCTTGTCCATTGTGTACTTATATGATTACCTGATTGCTTCTCACATGACTGCTTACCTGTACAACAGAGCCATCTTGTTGGGAACTTCATTGTTCCCTCCTTTTGTATGTTCTCTATTGTTCTCCAGTTATGGTAGTCTGTGACCACCATTGTTCATAATACCATTGTTCTGTAATGGCTATTGTCTGTAACTCTATTGTTCTCCCTTTTTGTATGCTTAGTCAGGTAGCTGCCCTGTTGTATATAAGCTGGACTTATATCCTAGAGTTGGGCCTTAAGCCTAACTTAGTTTGCAATCTATTGCATTCAAAGTCTTGTTGCTTGAAAAGCTATTTCCCTTTTATATTTCTTTGAAGTTATCTTCAAATCCTTGAAGACACTTCCACTTCCTCTTTATCTTCACCCAGACATTGGTTTTAGTGACCATCTTGCCTTTATCACCTTTCAAGTCACTTTAGGTTACTAAGGGAATTATGACCCTTGTAACTTTGTCACTGCCACATGCCCTACCTTTGTGCACATCACACCTTAAGGTTCAATAGGCCTTAACAAGGATAGCCAAATACATCTTCTTAGTTAATAAGGATGAGAGGGTCAGAGATGATATGAAGCTGCATGGAGCAAAGGGATACACAAAGGTGGTTGAGAACTGTATCTTAAAGTGAGCACTTTTTGTTACTGCCACTATCCAAATACTGATGTTGGCAAATAAGTTTGAAGAACAAGTATCAAGAAATCAACACTGGGCTTGGGAAAATGGGGGCTGGGTTGACTGCTGAGCAGATCAAAAAGAACCCCAAATTGAAGAACATTCTAGGTATGTTCATGTTTGAATATCTGCACAACATCTACTGACCAGTGTTCTTGTTCAGATTGGCTCATCATCAAGTTCCCAGTCTGGGAGTGCTTGCATGGGTTTTGGAGAACTATCCCAAATTTCAATCCTTATGTGGTCTTATTGGAGCCCAGTCAAGATCTAGAAGGCAAGGCAGAAGAAATCCTGTTCCCATCATACAGGAATGGAAATGCCAGTGAGAGAGAGGAACTTGAGGATGAAATTGAGGATATGAACCCACTGGGAGTGATAGAAGGAGCTGCTGGAGCTATGGATATAGGCAGTGAGTTTGGAGGATTTGATGATAAAGCCCCCAACAAGGTATGAAGTGTTATTATTTTTCTGACTTTTGTTGATGGTGCTAAACTTAGTGTGATTGTGATGACCATACTTGCTTTCCCTCCATTGAACCCTCCCAGTATATGCCAGCCAAGGCACAAGAGTCTTTGAGGGTTGCCATTGGGCAGCCTGGAATGATATCCAAGCCTTGGCAAAAGGACACCCTCTCTGGGCATTCATGCACCCCTTGACTTCAATGGGTAGCTTGGTTAGCTATGGTTGTCCCAAGCCATCAAGCAAGTGCTCCCATATGGAGGAGAGCTTAGTCAACACCATCAGTGATCAAGCTCAACTTTCTGAACTTGCAAGGGATACACAAGATGCCAGGATGGCACACTTTGATATCAAACATAAGAAGTTGGAACTCCAACTTGAGCTTGAACAGATATATATATGTAAGCAGGATCACAAACTCAAGCTTGAACAGGCATGCAAACAGCATGCTACTGATGAACACATCCTGTTGTTCAAGTAGCAGATGTAGGAAAAGGAGCTTGTACACAAGGAAAAGGAGCTTGCACATAAGGAGCAAATGATACAGCACAAGCCTGAGTGAACTTGATTGAATGTAGGACAGGCACCTCCTGCCATGGGTGCCAGTCACACCCCTGTCAGGTTTGGGCAGGATTTTTTATTTGATTCATTCATCTTTGGTGCAGGTGTGATGAGTTCTACATTACCTCCACTCCCTTTGACCAGTTGGGATTCTGGGGCATCTGCATTGTTGCCATGATTGCTTGTTAATTACATAGGAACATTTTTTATTGCATAATTTTACTAGAATAGGACATTTTTTTGTCATAAGCATACAACACTATGATACCCCCAATAAAGTTGTCTTGCTTGCTACTCTGGTCACCTTACTGCCCCACTCATTGCACTGCCGAACAATCATCCCATGATTTGCTGCCTAAATGTTTGCCCTTCCATTGTCATGCATTATTGAACCTCTTGGAACTTATTGTCACTACCACCTGAGTTGACTGCATTGGGGATCCTTGGTGCTAGGTATCCTCTGCCAGCTTCATAGAGATGCTCACAAAATGCTGGGTCAAAACCCCCACCTTCAAGCCTAAGAATCAAATTATATAGGATGATACAACAGCAGACAAAGATGATTGCCCATTTGTGATGCCTGGTTTGTTAAGGCTTCAATGGGCCTTGATAGTACAAACTTGTACAAAGGTTGAACTGGTGGCAAGTACTTGAAGGAGTAGAGAGTCCCTAGTATTGCTAGAGACGACTCAGTGTTAGAATATGATCCGGCGGCAACCTGATACAAGTATCAATGCCCAGTGCACAAGTCATCAGCGCATCAGCGCGCACGTGTTAGTGCGCGCTCCCGCACCTGTGGCATCCCCGGACACAGGAACACCGCCTTACTGGAGGTATCAACATACACATATATATTCACTTGCGTAGTGTACAAGAATACATCCATCTGGTTTTCCCTCCATCTACGTGTGTATAACTACCATAGACTTAAAGGTTATGGGCCCTGGTGTGCACAAATCAAGACCTCATTACCAATCATCTCCACTCTCCTCGCGCATACGCCCTTATCACACATCTGCGCTCATCACCCCCCGTTCTTCTCCAATCGCCATGACCACTACCACCGAAGCAGAGACCACCCAGTTCGGAATTCCGACTGGAAATAATATATTTGCTCAAGGATCCACTATGCAGAGCCGCCAACAAGACTGGCATGCTCCAATGCAAACACCCTCCACTATCGCATGCATCCATGCTGCTGAGGGCGCCGCCGTTACAAAGTCCGGCGAGATACTTGACAATCAGCATAAGAATTGGTCTGCTTGGTCGCAGTCCATGGCACTCCTATTCAAGTTATTCAAAGTTCAAGAATATGTCCTTGGCAAGATTACATGCCCGGACTCGAACGATGACCCAGTGGGCGCAGAAAACTGGGGCTATAACGACACGTTCGCCCAGTTGCTCATCACGAGCAACATTGCTCCCACAGAGAGAGTCCACACCAATGGATGCCCAACGTCCAACCGTATGTGGCTCAGCTTACAGTCGATGCATGAGTCGACATCACACCTGATCCTCACTACCCATCTCCGCACGCTCATGAATACCACTGCAGCGGAAGACGACAATATACCTGAGCACATCTCTAAGCTTAAGCAATGCTGGGACCAGCTCAGCCTCTTCAGGGACACTAACTATCGCGTCTCTGAGTTCTTATTCAAACGCATCATCGCTTCCTCTTTGCCGGAATCTTGGGACCAATTCACCGACCAATTCGTTGCTGGTCAGCTCGACTTTGTCGACACAGATCCCAAGAAAAATATCGACAATCAACAATTCATAGGTTATATTAAGCAGGAATATGAGCGACGTCAGTCCTGCAAGTCCGGAGCGACAAGTGGCAAGTCCTCCGAGCAGGCCCTCTTCGCTCATGGGCGCGACAACGCCAAACCCCCTCTCGCCAGCCGGATTACCGGCAATACATATAATCAGAATCGCACTTCGCCCCCCACGCGTTGCAGGATCTGCAGACTCACGAACCATTACACGCGTGATTGCCGATTCAAAGGCAAACCGAAATGTGCAACGTGCAGAAGGTTTGGACATAAGACCAAAGACCATCGCAACGCCGGCACTAGCGAGCATGCACACGATGATGACGGTGGGGGAAACCGTTATAATTCAAATAAGAGACCTCAACAAGAGGCAAACAAAGCCGACAGCGCCGAGCAGGCAAACGCTGCCGAGCATGAGGACCACATCGCATTCATGGCCGAGGTGGCCGATGTCGATGATATGGACACGGACAATGACATATACGATGACGCCAAGTACCATAATTATGAGCATGTCCCTAGCTCCACTGAATTAGAACTTCGTTTGATCTATTATGATTGGATAGCGGATACAGGAGCCACTTCCCACATCACACACAGGCGCGACGCCTTCAACACATATGAACCCATACCAGGAATTCCTATATCTGGTATAGGGGGAGCGAAGGCGCACGCAATCGGACAAGGAAATATCAAACTAAAGTCCAAGTGCAACGGACGGACATATATTCTCGAATTAAAAAATGTCCTACATGTACCTAAGAATAGGAACAACCTACTCTCCCTAGGCAAATGGGAAACCAACGGGAGGAGCTATAATGCATACGACGGCACACTATCCCTCCTCACGAAGGAGAGGAAACCTGTCGCAAAAGGTGCTAAGATCAGCAATGATCTATACAAAATGACATTTATGCACGCACCCAGAACGTCGCGCAGCGACTACGCGTTCAGCGCAACAAGCCCTTCCCAATCTTGGGAGACTTGGCACCGACGCTTCGGCCATGTCGGATACAGCGGCATAAAAATGCTACTAGACAATCAGCTCGTTGAGGGACTGCAAATCGACATGAACTCACCGAAACCGGGCTGCGTAGCCTGCACAGAAGCGAAGCTCTCCGTAGCTCCCTACGGTCCAGCGAAAGGCCGTCAAACCAAAATAGGAGAACTCACCCATATGGATCTATGGGGCAAGTACGACGTGGCATCGATCCACGGAAACCAGTACTATCTGCTCTTGATAGACGACGCCGCGCAGTACATAACCGTAGAATTTCTAAAGACCAAAGATCAGGCAGCGCAAAAGATCAAAAACTATATGACATACCTCAAAGCACAGAGCAAAACTCCATCCGCAATACGGGCCGACCGAGGCACAGAATTCGTGAACGAGAATCTGCGAAATTGGTGTCAATCACAGGGCATAGAACTCCAAGTAACAGCCCCTTACTCACCTTCGCAAAACGGAGTCGCGGAGCGAATGAATCGCACACTAGTCGAACTCGCCCGCGCCATGCTCACGGCTGCAGATCTCCCCGAATTCCTGTGGGAGCCCGCTGTCGCGCATGCAGCATACTTGAGAAATATGTCATATACAAAACCTAGAGCAAACACGATGCCTTATCAGCTTTGGCACGGCAGAAAACCGAATGTATCTCACTTACGAGAGTTCGGTGCACCCGTATGGGTACTCCTCCAAGGACAACGAGTCCAGAGGAAGATGCTTCCTAAATCACAAAGGAAAGCATACGTCGGATACAACGAAGGATCAAAATCAATAATGTATTACAACGCTGCTACGAGGAATATTCTTACCTCCAGAAACTTCCGCTTCCTGTCAAAAGCGGATCCTTCTCCACCGGAGGAACTTGGCATTGAACTGAGCGCTCCGCTTGAGGGGGAGAATGGCCCTCTGTGTGAGGGGGAGCGGGAAGACAGCACACGCAGCGCCACCCAGAAAACTAGCACAGACAATCCCAGAAAACGAAAAGCAGAAACGATCATCGATCCTAGAGAACCCCGAAGAACAAGGGGAGTCCGCAAGGACTACAGATATCTACACAACCCTTTCCCAGACGAGAAAGAGGCCGGCATGCTGTGTATCGCCAAAGAACAAGCCTTCACAGTAATCCCCGGCGACGATTGCCATAGCCTGAAAGAGGCGCGAGAATCTCCGGACTGGCCGGAATGGGAAAAGGCAATCCAGACAGAGCTAGAACAGCTCCGCCGGATGGGAACGTGGAAGCTCGTCGATAAACCAGTCAGCGCGGTGCCCATAGCTAATAAATGGGTATTTACCAAAAAGCGAAACAAAGAGGGGGTACTCACCAAATATAAGGCGAGACTCGTCGCCAAGGGTTGTGCCCAACGTCTGGGACACGACTACCTTGAGACGCATTCACCCGTTGTGCGACTAGAAACAATACAAGCCATATTAGCGATTGCCCCAACGCGAAAGCTGCACATGCAGCAAATGGATATCAAAGGAGCTTACCTCAACGGGACGCTAAAAGAGCGTGTCTATATGCAGCAGCTGGAAGGCTTCGCAGATGGAACCAGTCGAGTCTGTCTACTCATTAAGACCCTATATGGCCTTAAACAGGCCGGGCGCAAGTGGAATATCGAGCTGGACACCAAATTGAGGAGGCGTGGATACACCCGCCTACGTTCCGACCCGTGCGCGTACATATGGCGCATTGGCGAAGAGTTCGCCATCATCACTGTATGGGTCGATGATTTGCTCCTATTCGCGACGTCGATCAAGCTAATGAGTAAAATGAAATTGGACATAAAGGCCAAGTGGGAAGTGACCGATCTTGGCGAACCAACCAAGATCGTGGGCATCGAAATCACGATGGGCAGAGACACAATTGCCATATCCCAAACAAGATATATCGAGTCAATCCTCAAGAAAGAGGGACTCAAGCGCGCAAACCCAGTAGGGATGCCGCTAGATCTGAATTCCCCACTCAAGCCCAATCCAGAGGGAAACGAAGGCAATCGTAGCAACTCATTCGCGAGGCTCTTAGGAGAACTCCAGTTCATCGCGAACGCTACGAGACCAGACATAGCATACGCAGTGAATAGATTGGCGTCATATACCGCCAATCCAAGCCTCCAGCATGTAGGAGCGCTCAAGCGCATCCTACGGTACCTGAAGGGTACGAAAGACCTAGGCATAGTATACAAGGCGCTTCCCCTAGAGCCCAACTTCTTCTACAGGTACGCGGACGCTTCATACGGGAACGGAGACGACCGCAGATCAATATCCGGCTATGTATTCCTCGCCGGAAACGGAGCCATCACTTGGAGCTCACGAAAGCAAGTTTCCATCGCTTTATCGTCGACCGAAGCAGAGTACGTCGCCCTCGCCGAAGCAGCCCGAGAGGCCTGTTGGCTGAAGAGCCTATACAGCGAACTCGGCTTGCTCCAAGAGGACGTCCCGACACTGATACAGGGCGATAACGACGGGTCGATTGCGATGGCGAGGAACCCCCAGTTCCACAAGCGCTCCAAACACATTGCGATCCGCTGGCATTGGATCCACGACCTAGTCCAAGAAGGCAAGGTCTTCATCAACAGTTGCTGCGATCCAGAGCAAACGGCCGACGTCTTGACGAAAGCGCTCCCATGTCCAAAGCACCAGAAACATACCCGAGAAATGGGACTTGTACCAGTTTGAAGGGGAGTGTTAGAATATGATCCGGTGGCAACCTGATACAAGTATCAATGCCCAGTGCACAAGTCATCAGCGCATCAGCGCGCATGTGTTAGTGCGCGCTCCCGCACCTGTGGCATCCCCAGACACAGGAACACCGCCTTACTGGAGGTATCGACATACACATATATATTCACTTGCGTAGTGTACAAGAATACATCTATCTGGTTTTCCCTCCATCTACGTGTGTATAACTACCATAGCCTTAAACTCAGAGTGGCTTATGTAAGAGATGAGGCAAGGGGAGACACAAGGGAGGCTTTCAAGAATGTTGATATTGGAAATCAAGTCAAGCTTAAGGCTTGACTATTGAAATACAGGGCACTTATATACAGGCAGGTCTGCACATGGGCCAAGACTGAAATGGTAAGTACTACTGATCCTAATGAGTCGAACAATGGTAACTAGGAGGTGTGTGTCATTGTGCTGTGGTCTGTATAAGTCAAACAATGGGACATAAGCAAGAGCAAGTGAGAATCAGGGGAATTGCCTAATCTATCCTTAAGGGTTGAACAATAAGAAGCAGGGTCCAATCAAAAGGAAGCTGAGTCATGATGCAATTATGATGATGATGTTTGAGATTGATCCAAGGTGATCTGGTTGCTGCATGCCTATTATGGTCTAATGGGCATCTAGAGTAAGCAGCTACCCTTTATGGTAGTTGGTTTTGATAGAGACCCAATTAAGGGTCATGTTATTGGTGTCATCCTCTGCAGGTCTCTGTGTGGATGGGGGACTGTCTGCAGACTCTTCTGAAGATGTCAACTAATAACCCTGACTCTGGGGTGAGGTGCCAGCTATGGGTGATAAGGCTGCAGGAGTGATTGACTGGTAACTGCCTTTACAACTGGTACATTGTTGTATGGGGGCAGAAGAGGGACTGGTGGGCAATAGGGAGTGCTTGCAGGATACAGGACTGTTGCTATGACTGAGCTATCTCTGCCATGGCTCAATGGGTGACTCTTGAGAAGACAAGGTATGCATATGACCTTCAGAGATGTCTGGTTCATAGTGAGTGACTGGTTCTGGCTCTAAAGGTGGTGCGTCCTCCATGGGACTGTCTGGGTCTTCCAGTGGGTTCTCTACTGGAGGCTCTTGGTACATCTCCATCAAGAAGTATTTCTGTCTATGGATGTTCCATGGGATAGGGACGAGGGGCTTGACTGGTGGTTGGATGGGTGACAATATAAGGGGTTGTATGGTAAGGTCTTTAGATAGATCACTGGGTGGTAGCAGTGGTAGGACTGGTAGGGGTTTGGCTGCAGGTGTGGTGGCAAGGGGAGTGGGGTCTGTTGGTAGAAGGAAAAATGGGGTTGGATTTTAACATGGTTGATATAATTTGAATCCAGAGTTCATGAAGAGCCTGGAAGCAGCCTTTAGAGCAGCCTGATTATATGTTCAGAGTGTATGTAAATCTGATCAAGAATCATAGAAATCAAAAAACAGAGGGTACAAACTTACTTTTGATAGATAATAGTTGTAGGTCCTTTGGTCAGGTGACAGCTTGCCACCAGCAGGCTTTTAGAAGGGTGGGACATACCATGTCTCAGCAGGATATGCTAAGTCCACCCATATCTACTTGCTGGGAGCCAAAATCTGTGTATGCTCCTTGAAGATGCAAGTGGCCTGGAAGGTGAAGGAATCATGGACACTGCCAGTATGGCCAATGGTGTAGTCTATGATGAGAAGAGAATTGGGAAGGGAAACAAGCTGGAAAATAGGTCAGATTATAATAGCATAGATGGAAAAACATACCTGGCAGTCCAGTGAGTAGTTTTGATTCTTGTTGAACCAGATGTCACCATAAAGGCCAGGCTGCTAGAACAACAAGAATTTTGTTCTGTCCACCATGAGGCACCTATCACTCCACTTGGGGCAGACCTGCTCTGCAACCCAAGGCTTTGTACTCTTCTTCTCCTTAGCTGTTGGAAGGTGGATGGATTTGTCATGTAGTGACAGAAGTGCCATCATGACCTGATTGGTAGAATTTGAGATGGTGCCCAGACTGATGCCAGCCCAAAGTCCTATTGCTTCTGGGCTAGCAGCATTACTGTAATGACCAGCTTGAAATAGGAATATGGCAAGTTGGACTTTGACCAGGGCCTGGGGGGTGTTGGAATTGTTGTGGAATACCCTGTAGTTATGGATCTTGTTGGCAATGCTATCAAAGATGTTAGGGTCCACATGCACTCTTCTCCTATACTGATCAAGATTTCCACTTCTCCACTGTTTGAGGAGGGGGAGCTATGATGTCTTCATGATGGCAGGGTTCTTGTGTAGGACCCTTGTGGCAAGGATTTCTTGGTGTAGTCTGGCAATTTCAGCATGTGTCACCACAAAATACATCTCCTCAATGACTGAAGGTAAGAGTGAGGGAGCAGATAGGAAGAATGACTTGTCATCTGAGTCAAAAGATAAGACTGTGCTGATACTGCTGATGCTTGATATCAAGTCATTGGAGTTATTGTCTGAGGGGATGAAAGGTTTGATGGAAACATCTTGCAGATATCTGTGAAGTTGGGCACATTTAAAAGAATGGTCAGCATCATCCAATTGATCAAGCAGTTTGCAACAGAGCAGGATGGTTGGCATGATTACATATTTGAACAATGCCACAGATGATAAGCTGAGGTTTTGCCCAGTGGGTCAGAGACTTAATTTGGATGGAGATGCTGACACTGTGCCAACAGGTCACAGAGATGAAGGGAAACCATTATTTAGCCCATTATTGGCATTTTCATGCAAGGGGGGTTTCAAAGTTGACCATTAATTGGTCATTAGTGTTCTTATTATTTTGTCCATTAAACCCAAATTTTGCACAAAAAATGACATAATGGTTCCATTAATGGGAACTTTGAAAGACCCTATTGTTTGTATTTGTGTGGAAAGAGAAGCTTGTTCTTATGTCACAGTCAGACCACTGTGTCAAGTTGATTGGGGATCTTAGGGATCTCAGGGTCTTCAGTCAAGGTTTGGAAGATGGATTTTAGAGAGGGGTCATTTCTAAAGAGGAAATTGGTCATGTAATGCATCACATGACATGTAGGATGACAAGTGAAGATTACACAAGTCAATATGACTTGGAATCAAGCAAGGCACTAGCATGTGACCTTGAAGTACATTGAGAAGTCAAAGGCAATTAGCAGCAGAGCTGACTAATGCAGAGGAAAGGGAATTGTTCAAATAAAGCTGCATGTGTTCTAGTGAAGGGACTAATCAATAGTCTGTATTGCACAAATAGAATGAGCTTAGGGAACTCATTCTATGCTACTTGAGATAGTATATATATATGAGACTAGGGAAGCTACTGGAATGTTCAAGAAGGTCATAGAAGGCAATAGAAGGAGATGGAAGCATATAGAATTGTATGGAAGTCTCTAGATAACATGAGAACAGTCCATAGGTAAGTTAGGTAAGCAAAGGGGAAATGGTCTGGAGTCACAGACAGAAAAGAAAGGCAGGAATTAAGTAAGTGTGGGGCTGTCCATGACATATATTGCAGTTTGTAGCTACTTTTTTTTTTTTTTGAAATCCATTTTTGTGTGCCTTGGGGTACAGACCCCCATGTAGCACTTTGGCAGTGTACAGAGTATCAAATAGTAATGTGCTGCTATAGTATTATGGTACTGGGTTATTTTCCCCCATAACTGGGTTATTGTTGTATAACATCTACTATTGTTACAGCTCCTTCGATTTATCAAGCATTTACACAGTTAAGTACCACTTAACAATGTGCATTCGCTTATATCAGCTCCCCTTCCCTATTAGTATGATACCCAGTCCGCTTTACCACTTTCCCACACTCTCAGACTTAACCATTATCTAGATACATAGCAGTTATCACTTAATGCATACTAATTACCTTACAGCCACAGTACCTTCCTATTCCGATCACTACTCCCACACATTACATCAGCCATACTGTACAAGTCACTTCAACTCATTCAGAGTCATACCCCTCAGTATATCTCTAACGCGTGAAGCAGTTCTCTACTACAGACTGTAATCTCTTTTTGCATATGATAGTTTACCTTAGTAACTACTTACTCATCCATTACCAAGGCTTGCTACACATTCCTTGACTCACTAGATAGATGACTAGGTAGCTCATGTATATAAGACCTCCTGAAGAGCCCCAACTCTCCAGACTTGGTCTCTTTGTAGAACCAATACAGGACCATAAGCTCCTTAGAGTGACTCCCTTACTTCCCAGTCTCTAAGTAATCCCCTTGCGCTCTAAGTCAAGCACCTAGAGTCTGCAATACTACCTAAGTTAGTCTTAACTTAGCTTTGCACTAAAGTAACTGTGCGACCTTTATCTTTAAAGGTAGACTCTAAACGCTTACCTGTAAGTACTCAAGGCAAGTATTTACAATATGCAGAGTCTGTGTGTAACAACTATGGTGAAAATGACAAGTACAGTGATAGTGTGCCAGGTTGCCATCATAAACAAGGGGGCATCTCCATTAATGAACTCAGATGGAGTTGGTATTCTTGTGGGCAAAACTATGTGACATCTTGACACTCAAGTTTTGTTGCCTACACCCATATTTGGTTGGCAAGTGTGTTGACATTACAAGGGGAAAGAGGGGGGGGGTGTGCACAATTAATCACATACTTCTTTGGTTCTAGGGTTATCTAGTTTGGGATTCTTGTGCAGTAGTATTGCTCTGGGTTTATATGTGCTCACCTGGCTTGACTTTGAAGCAGCCAGTTCTGTCTATATAGTTTGCTAGAGGTATGGCAATCTTGTAATAACCCAATATATAGAAGGGCCCTTGAGTCACAGAGGACCAAGGGGACTGCAATGGAGCAATTAAGACTGTTTTTATTAGAAGAGACAATAAGCTACACACCTGCAATGGAGCAATTAAGACTAAGGTAAAAAGTCGCTCCACTGCAGCAAATATCAACCTGACTAAGCCATAACTTCGCTAAATAAGGAAAGGCATTCCGGCGTGTCGTTCTGCCACAAAATTAGGGCTAAGGCGATGCCTCAGCATCAGAAAATAAACAAAATAAACACAACAAATCTCTGGGTCTTCTACAGTCCACAACAGCCAAACTCAACAATTATTTTTTTGGGGGGGGGTTGGGATTGGAAATCATTAGGAATGTGTCAGATAACTGTTTGGGACACTTGTGAACAAGTTTGAATGTGAATTAGACTGAAAAAATGTCATTTATTTTTGGGGTGACACTGGAGAATGTCCTACCCCTAAATTCAGTGCAGGTGGCACAAAAATAGTGCCAATTGACTGCTTTTCATCACATAAGTCCAATGGTGGCCTCCAATTTGGCTCAACAACTCTGTGTGATGTAATACAAACTATATGACAGGTGCAAAGATCCCATATGACAGACAATCCAATCCAATCTAATCAGATAAGCACATATACAATGAACTGAAATCAATGCAAATACAGAAGAGTCATCAATTATGACCCAGATGATATTTACATGCAACAACTAATATGGTAATGCTGCCAATGAGACAGAGAGAACAGAAAAAATCACCCTATCAAAGAAAATCATGATAAGTCAAGGAAAACACACAGAAAAGTGGAAAAGGAAACATACCAACATGATACCCAGACTTGTGCTTCACTTGCACACTGGCAATCATTACCTCTATCACCCATGCCACCAAGCAAGTGACCCAGAGGATGTCAGAGGAAGAAACAAAAGGCTACAAAGGACCAGGATTTCCATGAATGGTCCCAGGCCCCCAGCCCAAGTCCATCCCACACCTGGCATTCAAATGCCTACATTGGACCATCTGATGCTGGCATGCCTCAAACAGATGCCGCTGCAGATTTATCTGAAGTTGTCATGCCTCTAGCTGATACTGAGATTGTTTGGGGGTATGCAAGGGAGGAGATGTGGGACTCTGAGTCCAACACTGTTGTGTTTATTTACTTAGTTTGATGTGCTGAGGCGTCGCCTTAGCCCTAATTTTGTGGCAGAACGACGCGCCACAACCCCTTTCCTTATTTAGCGAAGTTGTGGCTTAGTCAGGTTGATATTTGCTGCAGTGGAGCGGATTTTTCCCTTAGTCTTAATCCCTCCATTGCAGGTATGTGTACATTGTTTCTCTATAATGAAATACAGTCTTAATCCCTCCATTGCAGTCCCCTTGGTCCTCTGTGACTCAAGGGCCCTTTACAGGTCGGATTTAAACAATTTCAAGTACACCTTTCTTCTCAAAGTGTTCATATAACTCTTTGAGAATACCATTCATGAAGCATTGAAAACTTGCTGGTGAATTGCTCATGCCAAAGAACATTACTTTTGGTTTGAATAATCCTTGGTGGGTTTTGAAAGCAGCTTTCCATTGGTCCCCTTCACGTATCTGAATGTTGTTATAACCCCAGCGGATGTCGAATTTACTGAATAATTACATTCCTTGTAGGTTTTCAATGCATTGTTTGAGATTGGGGAGTGGGGTAACATCTTTCCTAGTGACCGCGTTGAGGGGGCGATAGTCAATGATATACTGTTTTTCTTTGGAATCCTTTTTAGGGACCATGAATGTTGAAAAACCGTAGGGGGAGTCCAATGGTGTGATATATCCTTTAGCTAAGTTTTTGTTGATGAATTGATCCTCTGCTTTTTGTTCATCCCTTGAGAGTGGATAAACTTTGCAGTTGAAGTGAGTGGGGGTGGTGTCCATTAGTACGATTTTATGGTCTCCTTCACCACAAGCTGGTGGGAATTTGTTTGCTTCTTCATCTGAAAATAATGCTGTGTGACGTTTGAATTTTTCTGGGAGGGTAATTTCCTCCTTCCCATGTTCTGTTGTGTACTTATGGGCCATTTCTACTGCTGTATGGGTGCGATTGACTTCCACTGGGCCTCCCTTTATTTCTAAAGGGGTTACTTCCAACCATGGAGTGCACCTGGTTTGTTGTGCTTCAAGGATGAGATCTTTGTTGACTGGTATTTTACTTTTGACCCAGGTTTTTGCGCATTGAAGGGTTCCAAATAATAGAGTTTCCATTTGAACTTTTGGGCCTAAGAGTGTTCCTTTTTCCCAATCGATTTCTGGTTTGAAAGCTTTAAACCATGGGTAACCAAAGAGAAGTCAATCATGTCCTAGATTAGTGACAAAGAATCTTTGACATTCCCTTTTGTTGCCTTTAGTAACAAGTAGGTCGCAAGCATGGGTGATTGTTCCATGTTGGTTAAGGGTTCCGTCGACATTGAATACTGGGCGGGGATAGGGGAGTTTCTTCATTCCTAAGTGGAGTTTAACGACAGTTGTGTGGTCAATGAAATTTTCGGTTGCCCCAGTGTCAAGTAGAACTGTTTCTTCTGCCTTCCCTTGATAGTGTGAAAATGCGACTTTTATTTGCACAGAATTTGAGCGATTTACAAAAACACTATTGAGGTGGAATGCCCTAACTATGGCAGCTAGTTTTGGGCTTGAGGAAAATCCTTTGGCATAAGAGACTCAATGATGCTCAGCTTGGTATCTTCATCAAGCGAGCCCATGTGGTCTTTCAAGAAACCAGAGATGTCATCTGGGGTCATATCAATGGGGTCTTGGTTTCGAACAGCAGGAGTATTGCTGTTAGCAGTTTTGCCACTTTTGGCTTGGTCCGCTATTTTCTTGTGACAGACACAGGCTTGGTATCCTTTGATTTTGCAATAGAAACATTTGTTTTCGTTCATAAGTTGTTGCTTTTTGGCATCAGAGTGTGTTTGTCCCATTCTATTGGCATTGATGTCCATGGCATATCCTCCTTGGGAGGTGGTGTGTGGTCCAGAAGTTTTGTTTCTTCCATGTTGGTTGCTTTTCCCTTGGTTTGACTTGGGTGTCAGTCTGAAGGCTCTGTAGAGTCCTTGTCTTTGCTGACTGAATTGAGCAGCAGCCAGCCATTTTTGGTGGGACATTCTGGCCTGGTCTTCCCATTTCTTAAAGGTCCATGGGACGTCTGCGTTTGGGTTTAAATCTGGGTTTTTTTTTTTTTTTTTTTTTTTTTTTTTTTTTTTTTTTTGAATTCAAAGTTTATACTCCACAGCGAGGCTACAAGAGTCGCTAACTAGCTAACTACTACTCTGTACGTGTGCTTGTAAGGTATTGGGCCATGCACAGCGCCCATATCCCTAACCCAACTCCTACTCTTGTCTGGATGCCTGTGTGACCGTCCTTTCAATATATGTGGGTCTGGCGAGGCTGGGGGCAGCGGGATTCCAACTCAAAACTACAAGGAGTGTGAGTATCGGGGCAAGGCAGTGGCTGACAGAGATGCTTGAAGAAGGGGAGCAGAATGCAAGAAGACAGCGTCACTAGGTCGCAAAGAAAGTGTGCAGAAAAGGTGGATAACAGACTGTTGAGCTTAATGGGGGATACTATAATAGAACGGGTGCACAGGGGAGGGGGGACTTTAAAAAGAAGGCGGTGCTGGTTGCGAGTGCAGCGGCTACCCATCCCGCGGGTGCAATATATAGAGGAGAAAGGCGGAGGAGGGTGGGTATCATCAGACGCCGCGGCCAAAAGACAGGTCGCCCATTAGGTGGCCGATTTGGCGCATTTCGGGGCCCAATGCCCTCAGAGGAAGAAGGAGGTCGGAATCTTCAGTAAGCGCAAGCTCCTCAGCTCTGTCTATCCTAGCGCGAACACAAAGGTTGTGGAGGGCCACCCGATAGGCGACAAGACTGGGCTGAGTCCACCATTGGCCAGGCTCCAAGGAGGGGACAAGGATGGCGTGAGCATCAGTGGGGGATTCGTAGGAGGGGGAGAGGGGATCCAGAGGGTGTTTCCTCCTGCCTGGGCCAGCGGTGCTCTTGCATGCCTGGGCCTTCGATCGTTTTTTATCCGAAGTCCTGGAGGAAGCCGAGAGGGACGGAGATGAAGGGGCAAGGGGCGCAGGTGAAAGGGGGGGATGAACCATGGGGGGGGGTCCGATGGTAGACACCACAAAGTCCAGGGCACGAGGCGTGGGTGTGGGTGAAAGGGGGGACAGATCGGAGGGGGGAGGCGATGGAGAATCCACGGCCATCAAAGAAGACGGCAATGTGACGGTCGGCATGGGGTCCAGAGCGCTGGGCCTCAAGGCTCGAACCAGCCCACCCAAGGGGGCCAGGAGTCAAGAGGGAGCGGGGGTGGATGCATGACGGCGACGGTGTGGGGCCATAGCTTTCGTAAACTGGCCCAGGGATGAGTCTGGGGAGTTGACGACCTCCAGAATAAAAGAAAACATAACCCGCTTGACCAGGGTCAAGGGGTAAGAGGGCGGTGCAAGCGCAAGAGCCTGCTTGACCAAGTGGGAGTGCGACTGGGGAGAAAACTCGACCCAGGAGACTTCGTTGCCCTTGCCAGCCTTTTGGGCGAAGAGGGCAAGAGAAAGAAGGTGTGCACAGTTGACGAACCAACAGGCACAGAAAATGTTGAGGACGTTGAAGATGCTATAGACGTCGACAGCGGCCAAAGAGGGTGTCTGGGCGACGCTAGGTCGAGCCCGGCCCTGAGCGTGGTCGCTTATGGGGGCACAAGACAGGAGAGCAGAGGGGGCAGGGAGGAAACTCACTTGCGACATACTAGATGGTGGTGGTAAGAGGTCAAGAAGGGATGAAATCAGGGGATTGTATAACCGCCCTGGTGAGTGGTTGGTTCATGCTATGTTTGAGGATTTTGATAGTTCCTTTGTCATCTAGGGGAACTCCTGCTTCATGGGCAAGTTGTTTAAATTTAGCAAAGAAGTTGTCAAGGTTTTCTCCTTGCTTGAGTTTGCATAGTTTCTGGTAGGCTTCCTCCTTTTGGTTTTGGTTGGTGAAGGCTATTTTGAACCTTTCTATGAAGCTATCCCAGAGATCTTTGTCCATCTCCTGAGCTCTATTGTCCATTGCTTCCTGGAGTTTATGCATTTGTTCCTCTTTCCAAGCATCTACTAGAGAACCATCCATGTAGGTGAGGAGGGTGATGACTCTGGAAAAGGGTTTCCTTATGGTGTCGTTGTGTTGGTTAATTGCCTTCCAGAGGTCAAAGTTGTTCATAAACTTTCTGGTTGTGCTCCTATCTCCAGTGAAGATGGGTGGTAGGTTCCCTTTAAGAGCACCATTGGCAGGGTTGGCAATGACATTGATTCTTTGTGCTTCCTGGCCACTTTGGCCAGTAGCAACATTAATTTCTTCCTGTTGTGCTGCCATTGTGGTTTGAATGGATAACTGGGGATGAAAGGCAGTGGCTGGGGTGGTATGAAGAGGGATTTTGATACCTGGTTGGACTGCTGCTTCGATTTGGGGAAGGATAGGAGTTTGTTCTGTGAATGGGTTACTTCCTTGGAGGGTTGCAATGTGGTGAACCCCTCCTGCAAGTATTTCTTCGTCTGGTGATTGCTCGACAGTGGTATGGAGCGTTGGACTATAGTGGTCTGGGTTAACATAATATGGGTGCTGAGGATCTGTTTCTTTCCAAAAACCGAGTTTTGAGATGTGAAGTACTCCTCCTTGATTCGTGTACCACTGGTTATCTTTCCAGAGGAGTTTTACCCAAAGGTCGTTGTCTTCTACTTTGACGAATTCAACAGCTCTGTGTGATTTCTTTGGGAGATCGATGTAGTATCTGGTATCTTTATGTCCGGCTCTGTGGTATTCAAAGTATGCTTTGCCTTTGATGTGTGCTGGGAGGTTGTCTTGTTGTTTCCTGTGAACTCTCTTGTTTTGTTCAAGAGTTCCGATAAGTACTACTGCCGCCAGGATGTAACTGGTGTTTGTCCTGTGTTTCAAGGACGTTTGAGGAAAGCCTGACTTATGTTAAGGCCTATTGAACCTTAAGGCGCAATGTGTGCAAAGGTGAAATATGCAGCAGTGATAGAGTTACAAGGGTCGTAATTCCCTTAGTAACTGGAGTGATTCTGGAATGTGATAAAAGCAAGAAGGTCGCTAAGACCAATGTCTGGGTGAAGATAAAGAGGAAGGGGAAGTATCTTCAAGGATTTGAAGATAACTTCAAAGAAAGATAAAAGAGAAATGTTTGTTCAAGCAACAAGGACTGAGAATGCAATAGATTGCAAACTAAGTCAGGCTTAAGGCCCAACTCTAGGATATAAGTCCAGCTTATATACAAAAGGGCAGCTACCTGACTAAGCATACAAATAGGGAGAACAATGGGGTCATGGACAATAGGGGTCATGGAACAATAGTCACGAACAATGGTGGTTACAGACTACCATAAGAGGGGAACAATGGAGAACATACAAAAGAAGGGAACAATGGAGTTCCCGACAAGATGGCTTTGGTGTACAGGTAAGCGGTCATGTGAGAAGTGGTCAGGTGATCGTATAAGTACATATCGGTCAAGAAAGAAAGAAAAATGTGGGCCAAGTGCCCAGGAGCATAACACTGAGCTTCATCACAAATGGACACAGGATATCCATATTGTGGTCCAAGATAGAAGACATGGCTAGAGCCCCAAAACATTGGTGATTCACAGAGTATGCAGTAAATAATGCTTGGGCTTACCAAGTTCCTTGGCCCCTGCAACCAAAATACCCAAATCCAAGACTTTGCCCTTATGTGGGTCCACTTTGTCTCCTGTGTTAACATCCTCTCCACTCCAGGGGTCATCAGTTCCAGAACTGATAGACTTAGCAGCCCCAGCTGCATCCCCCTTGGGTGTTTCTTCAAAAGTGTTATCACTTCCATCAGTAGCTCAAGATGTCCAGGCATGGAGATTTAAAAGGATATTATTGACAGAGTGACCAGATAGTATAGCACATGCATACCCTGGTGATTGAGGTGGATCTGAAGTTGCTAGTGGATCAACAAATAGCAGAGAGGGATTGAGGTTGGACAAGGGTGCACTAGACGAAGAGCTGGCATCTGCCTGAAAATCGGCAATGTGACGCCACTTGGAAGGTGGACAGGATTTGGATTGACATTGCATAGTGGCAATAATGTGATCCCACATTGCCCTGGGGAGCACTAGATAATTGCATCCACAATTGCACAGGACTTTCTTTGGCTTTTGCCTTATGCATTTCTGTGATACTGGTATCAAGAGGATGATCTAAGGGTCAGAATGGGCTGAGAGGAAGTCAGACTATGTGGATATCCAGTTGGTGCAGAATGTGAAAAACTTACATAAAAAAAAAAAACAGTGTGGCACAAGAGGGTTGTCAAGGACTTGAAATTGGCAAAGGCAATTGTCAGGAGAGGTGAGCAGCACAATGCCAGTATTACCGCCATCTCAAGGTAGATGGCTCATAACACATGGCCTGAAGAAATTGCATAGAAACCCAAACCCACAATGGCATCATGATCAAGGCAAGGATGTAATGGAGTAGTTCTGGTAGCTGGAGACTTATCATATAAGGTAAAGGGTTGACATCAGCTCAGTGTGAAAGGGCACTGAAAGGGCACAGTACAATGGGTCACATGACTTACTGCATGTTTTGTGGTGACAAAAAAATTTCAACTTGCTTCAACCTGTTTCCTTCTGCCCTTATGCTCACAACCAACTGTGTGCCCTCCTGTTCACCAATTAACTTTTATAGCAGCTACTTGGTCTCTTGTCAACATGATGGCCCACATATCCTAAGAGCAAAATTTTCCATCCACTAGTTGGTTCAATAGAGGCTATATAAGGTCACACATTGGTGCATTGTTGGTACTCATCTCATCCTGGGCCCATTTGAACTTGTCTCAAATCAGACCTTGTTTAACCCTTATCAGTATGTCTCCCCCTCTTCCTTTATTCTGGTTTATGGTCTGACTCTTCAATAGAATGTCTAATGACTTGCCAATCTGGAAATAGGCTGAAAAAACTTACAGTGAAGGCCCTTCAACAGAAGGAGGACAAATTGGCCCAGATATTACAATCCACCCTATTTTTCTCTACCATCATACCCCTCCTCAACCCCTCCAAGACCTGTAACCAAACCCCTACCAGTCCTACCACTATTACCACCCAATGATCCATCCAAAGACCTCACTATATGACTGCCTACACTGTCACCCATCCAGCCACCTGTCAAGCCCCTTGTCCCTATCCCATGGAACATCCACTAATGAGAGTACTTCTCAATGGAGATGTACCAAGAGCCACCCCCAGTAGAGAACCCACTGGAAGAACCCAACAGTCCCATGGAGGACATGCTGCCCTTAGAGCCCAAGCCAGTCACTCACTATGAGCCTGATATCCCCAGAGGCCACATGCATACCTTGACACCCCAAGAGTCACCCATTGAACCATGGCAAGCATACCTCAGCCATAACAATAGTCCTGAGTCCTGCAAGTGCTCTGCATCACCTACCAGCCCCCTTTCCCACCCATATGCCAATATACCAGTAGGGAAGGCAGCCACCAATCAATCATGCCTGCTGCCTTGTCACCTATTAACAGCACCTTGCCCCAGAGTCAGGGCTACCAGTCGACCTCTTCAGAAGAGTCTGCAGATAATCCCTCAGCCACACAGAGCTCTGCAGAAGATGTGGATAGCAACATGGCCCTTAATTGGGTCTCCATCAAATCTGACTACCATAAAGGGTAGCTGCTTACTCTAGACACCCATTAGACCACAATGGGTGCACAGCAATCAGATCACCTCAGATCAATCTCAAACTTCAACATCATGACTGCATCATGACATTAGGGTTGTTCAAAGTTGCCATTATTTACACCATTATTTGTTCCATTATTTTTCTCATTAATATTAATGGTCTTGTTAAGGAGTTCAATAATGGTGTGATTAATGGTGATTCTTTGATTAATGGCCTTTGAGGGCTCCTACTTTGTTAATGGCCATTATTCCATGTTCTATTAATAAGACCAACTTTGTTTGGAGTTTTATTTGGAACCTTCCAGCCACACTGCACCATCTGGCCACATTCAACCACAATATGATGTGTGACAGTGCCAACATGACATGTCAGCCCATGGCACACCCCCTTGTCCTCCACCTCCATCACCCCTCGCTGTCACCTCCTCACCCTCTCACACCGCTCTCTTCACACAAACCCTGCTGCCGACAATACACAGATCACCTAGGTTTCACCAGCTGTGCCACAAGAGTGCACCGCCTTGACAGCTGTCATTCCAACATCACACAACATGCACCCCACCACCCTTTTGCTCTCTACATTGCTGCATGGGTCTGTCCCCTCTCTTGCCTTGTTTTTGCATGCATCTGACTCTCGACTGGCCACTGACCAACAGTAAATTGGGCCAATGGGCCCCACTCATCATCGTTCTTTTGCAATTTGTATGTTCCCCACTCTTTTGTTGTCCCTTACCTCCACAGATTGTATTATGTCTTGTCAGCATCTTGGGTATTGCTGGGAGGTAGGCCTCACAGCTACATGCAAACAGCCACGATAGGGCCCTCCTTCCACACAACCACCATGCACCCCAACCTCCCCCAAACACCTACCCTACACATATCTGAGCACATTCTGACCATGTCCAAGCTCTTTGTGGCCTTAGCATCTGGCACCCTGCATGAAGTCTTCTGCATCGGCATGGAGCCGTCATCCCCGCCATGCACATCAGATGGCAGCGTAGCATTAGCAACAGCAGTACTAGTGTGGCGGCTCCTAGCTAGCTGCAGGTTGTGCTTGTAGGTGCACAACACCTGTCTGTGCTCTAGCACTGTCTGGCTTCTGTGTGTATCCTGGTGAGGCAGTAGGGCCTCTTGCAGTAGTCGGGCCGGTGCCCCGAGCTACCAGTCCTTGAGTTGGTCAGGTACGGTGAGTTGTGTGTCTTCTGGTCACACGCGAGTATGGTATGAGTGGTGCGTGTATGTGTCGGTACACAAGTACTTGGGCTACCACCCTTAGTGTACAGACCTGGGTGTCTGTCTTGTAACGCAAGTTCTACAAGTTGTCCTCTACCCTTGATGGCGGTAGAGACGTGAAGATAGAAGGTTCACAAGTTGAGAGGAAAGATGCAGGCAAGGAAAGTTTGGGGTAACAATGATAGGATTGCAAGACTCAAGTCAAGCTTAAGGCTTGACTGTCTATAAGTACAGGTCTTATATACTACCTGGTACTAGTCAGTATGAGTCATTGTATGACCTAGTCATAGTACAGTAAGCGATCAGTTATTTGTACAGTAAGCAGTTGAGGGAGTCAGTAAGAGTCGTACAGTACTCAGTCAGAAGGAGTCATTGAGGCTGTGCACAGGAGTCAGTTTAAGAGTCAGCATGGCTACAGAGGCCACTAGCATCATATACAGTCAGTTAGGCTAAATATGGTAAGCCAAGTCACATGTTAGGGAATGGTCACTGGGTCTGGCACCTGATTGGTCAGGTGCATGATAAGTCACATGGTATCATATGACAGGTCACATGCCTGGTCACGTGAGAAGTCTATGGTCAGGATCGGGTGGTCAGTCACAGGGTTGTGGGAGTGGTCACATGCTCCTCAGTCATGTGGTACCAAGTCAGGTGCATGAATCAGGTGGTAGGTTAGGTAATTGGTCAGGTGATGTGAGTTGAGCGATAGCAATAAGATGGAAAAATGGTGTCCAGATGCTACAACTAGTGTCTGTTATGATCCTGGGCCCTACCACCAATTTTCTCTTATTTTCTGCCATTTATTCTGCACTCTTGGTCACTTGTTCCCCACTTGTTCCCTTACGCGCCGCTTGGACTGCCACCGAATCACCTGACAAGTCACCTGATGGATCACCTGACCATTCCGCAGTCAGATATCACATGCCATCACTCCGCAGTCCGCAGCACTCTGCAGCATCACTATTTAACCCTTTATGGATTGCCAGCTCATTGCCACGTCATGATGGACCGCCAGCTCATGATGGAGCTATACTTAGAACTGCCAACTCATGATGAACCTTACTATACGTGACAGTATTATTCTGTGACTCCTGTGACCCGTTACTTTTCACCTGTATATAAGCGCTTGTACTTTTAGCAGTTAGGCCCTAAGCCTAACTTGGTTTTCAATCCAAGACTTGTAGCTTCCACCCAGGACTCTCAGAGTCAAACAGCCCGGTCCCTCAGTCGCTTCAATCCCCTCTTGAAGCTCTCCCCTCTCTACTTCTATCAGAACACTCAGGAGTCACCCTTATCATTGGGGACTTACTCATTATACTGTGTAGCCAACCGGTACCGTGCTACTCACATGATCATTGCCTCAGGAGGACAACCCACTAAGCAATCCCAGTCGTTGCCAAACCAACCCACACACGTCGCGTCTTTAAGGCCCTTGGACCTTAACAGTGTCAATGTGGAAGCAGCAGAGGCAAAGGTGGTGCAGGGTATCATGTTACCCGTTGTTGGTGGAGAGGACAGCATCCTGCACACACTTTGGAAGTGTTTTGTGGATGTTCAGGAGGGGCAGGTCAAGTGGGAGGGGTGGGGCATGCCATGTGCAGTTGCCAACACTGAAGGTCCCTGAGCATCCACAACTTCAATGCTGATACTGCATCCCAACGACACCAACACCAACACTGCATCCTGACAACACTGACACCACACCCTGATAATACCAGCATTGTATCCTGATGGCAAGGATGCACACCAACACCATGGCTCAGCAACACCGACATCACGTCCCAATGACACCGATATCGCCTCTTGAGATACCAACACTACTGCTGCCCTTACTATAGTAGATCTCTGTAGCTACTCAAATGTGTATAAACCATGCCTCCTGCTCTTATAGAGTGCCTGTAGAAATCTATCCATTTAAATGTTCCTTGGGTGATTGCCCTCTGTTTGACAGAAGTGAGACTGTTGCTCACAATTCCTTGGCCTTGTGTAGTGGTTATAACCAGGCACTTGTTTTTTTTCTTAAGTGCACACAAAGTCCAGCCCTAGATGCATTGTGATGGTAGGTTGGAGACTCAAAAATTGGAGCTGCTGAAACCATGCTGACAGGTCCACAAGACGAAGGGATCTTATTATTCAGCCCATTATTGACATTTTCCAGGGGGGGGGGGTTTCAAAGTTGATCATTAATTGCTTATTAAGTTTCTCATTATTTATTCCATTAATTGAAAATTGGCTCTAAAAATAGCTTAATGGTGAAAATAATGGAACCAATAATGGGGTCAATAATAGCAACTTTGAACAACCCTATTGCTTCTCTTCTTGGAAAGACCCGCTTCTATTGTTTGACCCTTAAAGATAGATTAGGACATTCTCTGATCTGTCATTTGCTCTTGCTTATTCTCCATTTGTTCAACTCATACAGACTGTAGCACTTGTCCGTGGATATCATGACAATACAGATAGCTCCTCCTTTACCAGTAGTACCTCTACTAGTATCCTTGGTCCATGTGCAGATGTGCCTGTATATAAGTGCCTTGTATTTCAACAGTCAAGCCTTAAGCTTGACTTGGTTTCCAATACAACCGTTGTCAATACCTTCCAAAGTACCTCTCTTGCCTACCTTACTCTGAGTCATCTCTAGCACTACTACAGTTCAGGGTGAACATTTGCAGCATGTGAGCAGGTGCCTACCCATTGACCCCCAGGCTGAGCAATCAAAATCTGGGAAGGAAAGTGGGTAAAATATGCCAATTCTGCTATTTTTATATTTTGGGCACTTGTTTCAATATATTTTCAGGTACCTTTGGTAGAAAGGGGCAATCAGGGCAATTTAATAAACAAGAATGTGTTTAATTTGAGCAATATGAGTGAATTCTCAGCTATGCTCAATCAACAGCTGCTTGATTGTCAGCTATGCTTGATTGTTAGGCAAGTGACTTGTAAAGATAATGCTTGTAAAACCAATAATATATATCCATATCTCCTGCTGTGGAACCTGAGCACACCCATACTATAGCACACTGGTTGAGATACAGTAACATTCAGACCTCAATCCTGGAAGGGCCTGCTCTTTCTGCTTCAAAACCTCAATCACAAAGTTCAACCAATGCCTTCTGTTTAACCTTGCACATACCACACACTCTGGCACAATGCTCATATGCTAATCTTGTCTGTTTTACACCAACCATGAATTTGGATCACCCAAATTTGGCTTGTGCTGCACTAAGAAGAGCAGTGTTATTTCCTTTAATTATATCTAGATGGTGCAAGGCAGATACATAGCTGCCTCTGTGTGTATATAATCTGCATGGGCGTCGTTGCAATTGTGATCCTTGGTATTGTGACCTTGGTATTTTGCATGCTATCTATTGCCCTATTCCTTAGTGAAGATCTCCAAATGCCTGGTGGAAAGAAGAAGTCAAGGGTTGTGAAACAGAAGAGAGAGGAAGGACACACTGCCTTTGCAAAGCTGCACACTGCAAGGTCACCAAGCCCAAACAAGTCTGATTACTGTCCATCTATATCAGACAATGATGGTAATGATTCAGTAACAGATATTGACAGTGGGAATGATAGACAGAGAGACAATCAAGCAGAGATATCTGTGGTTGCATTGCAGTGTCTCCATACAGTGTTTCTTCCCCCTTACTTGCAGCCAGATCAAAGCACTTGGAAGAAGTGCCAAAAGATAAATAACAGACCTGCAATATATACCAAAAGCTCATGGATGATGGCATGGCGAAGGGATGTCACACAGAGGAATACAGTGCAGGGGTGTGGAACACTTGACAGATTTATACTGAGGATGGTAGGTAATCCAAATGAACCTCAAAGCGAAGCATCTCATTGTCCACAGAAATGACCACACAACTCCTCACCACTTGAGAAAGATCCAGTGGAAGTCCTTGATAGCAGCAAGGCATCACAAGCATCATCCAATGTTGAGATCATAGAACAACCAGCCAGTAGCAGGGTATTGTGAGCATCATCCAACATCAAGATCTTAGAACAACCAGCCAGTCCAGATGTAGACAAAGAAGTCAAGCCTGAAAGCGATCATACTGTACCCCATGCCAGAGCTCTTGAGGATCTTACTGCATCTCAACTGGAGGAACTTGATGATCTATCATGACTGGTGGCAGATAGCACTCTGGCACATGGACCCCCTTCCCTCAATATTGCAGTAGATGAATTAACTGCAGAGCTCACCATGCTCTGTCTTGAACGATTGGAGAAACACCTGGCATTGGGAAATGACACTTATGAGGCAGGAGGAACAAATGATTTTGAGGAAGAACTTTGGGTGAATATTCTGTTGCAAAGTACATATAAGACACATAGTTAATTTATTTAGATCATGGAGATTGTGGCAGAGAAGGCATGCACTGCCAGTGTGCCTGCAATAAGGGACTTGGAGGAGCCCTTACTTCTATTGGACAAGCCTGAGGTCAAGGCCACATGCACATTGTTTACATCAGAAGGCTTGGAGGCCAATATGTCCATTGACCTTCCAGAGATCATTCAATCCTGTCTCAAGGATGTGAGGCTGTCGAAGCAGCACAATAACATGTGCACAATGAAGATGCTTTGCCAGCTTATCTCTGTGTCTGAATATGTCACACTGTGTGCAACATACAGGTCATCCAAGGCATGCAAACAACCATGCCTCAAAGTGAGCATTGCCATTGCATATTGGGTTGGCAAAGGCATCTACTATGCTTGCCAGATTCACTATAATGAACTGTATCTCCTGAAGCATCACCATCTCCCTCCTTGTAAAGAATACACTTGGCATGGTCAATATTCCCTCCTGGATAATGAGGCGGTCCTGCATGATGTGCATGTTTATCTTGCAGTGTAGTCTCTTGGCTCTGTGACTCCCTGGGACTTGTGCCAGCACATTAATGGGGTATTACTCCCTGTACTTGGGGTCAAGGCCACAATCTCTGAATCGACTGCCCAGCAATAGCTCAAGTTCAGACTTGGCTATGAGTGTAAGGAAGCCAAAAAGGAGGTCTATATTGATGGACACAAACATCCAGATATAATCAAGGAGAGGGAGGCTTTCATTGAACAGATTGATAAATATGAAGGGTATGTTGCATACGATCTCCAGCATGATAACACTAATCAATGCTCACCTACAAAGCCTTATGGCAACTTACAATGACCAAACACTTGACTGCATTCCACCGACACTCCTACCTGAGGAAAGGGAGCATGTATTGGTGTTTCAGGATAAATCTATATTCCACACCAATGAATATCGGTGGCGATTGTGGCTTGCAGAAGACCAGCAGGCGATCTGGAAGAAGGGAAATGGATGTGCAGTGCATGTCTCTGACTACATCTCCAAGACCATTGGTTGGATCAGATTATCAGAATCTCAAATCACCCAGCAACTCACACTTCCAGCTGAGCTTCGTCTGCCCATGTTTGAAGCCTGGAAGATCACCTACCCAGGAAAGGGCTTTGACAAGTGGTGGGATCTTGACCAGCTGATTGACCAGCTCAAGCACACAATCAAAGTCTTCAATCACATGCATCCAGATCATGTTGGGATCTTTGTGTTTGATCGATTATCTGCATATGGAGGCTTTGCACAAGATGCCCTCAATGTCCACAATATGAATATGAACCCTGGAAACAAGCAAAGGAAGCTGCACAACACTGTGATCCCAATCAGCAACCCAGATCCTGCACCTGGTAAAGATGACACACATGGACAGGTGCAAAAGATGTGCTTCCTGGATGATTACATCAAACTGGAGCTCAGGGGACAACCAAAGGGAATCAAGATCATTCTGCAAGAGTGCAAGTCCGTCTGGGATAAGTATATGATGGAGTGCAAAAAGCATGACTCAAAGGTAATCAGGAAATGTGTATCATGTGTAAAGTCACAATCCCACAAAGACACAGAGCGCCACATTATGTTTGCAGAGGCAGTGGGACAGAATGACCCTTCTCATGCAGAGGAGGTGATCAGTGCACACTCTGTGATGCCTTCCACTTCAGATGACAAGTGGTGCTGCATGCAGTGTGTCCTCTTGTTGCAAGAGGACTTCTGAACAGAGAAGCCCCTTGTCCAGATGCTTATTGAAGACACAGGCCACCTTTGCTTGTTCCTTCCATGATTTCATTGTGAATTAAATCCAATTGAGATGCTCTGGGGCTATGGAAAATATCATATATGCACATCTCTTGCATGCATGGTACATGCTTTACCTTGGCTTTCAGGATATTGCAACTTAGCCAATGGAAGATTTGCAACTGCAAAGATCCTGGTACCACAGTGCCTTGATGCATGCAAGCTCATTACAATCAGGAAGTTCTTCCAGAAGTCTTGGAGATATCTTGATGCTTACAGGCAAGGACTCAATGCAAAGGAAGCTGCATTGGCCAATAAGAAGTACAAGTCCCATTGGAAAATCAGTCTTCTGAGTGATATTATGGATGAAATAGATGCAAGTGACACCTGAAATGTGATCTATTTTGTATGTACATGAGTTTCCACATAAATCGTCCATAGTTTGTCTATAGCATGCATATGTGCATATGTGGGGTAACACATAGATAATGGCTCATAGCCTGGGATATACCACTGAAGAAATATTGCCTACTGCCTGCAAATACAGCATGTGTATGCTCCCCCCACCTGCACACCCCAAACTGAGTAATAAATGGCATTGATTTACTGTAAAAGGTCTAAATACCTCATTTCAGGTATTTTTTTAGTGTGCACAGTACAGGAACACAGTTTTTGGTGATTTTTGTTTCAAAATATTGTCAGAATGGAGGGTGCTTATATATTTTTAAAAGTAATGAACAAGCTCTATTCTACTTCTGAATGCAATCATAATGTACTTGGTTTGAGGTGATTTGATGGAAATTTGAGGGAGGAGTTACAGAAATGAGTTTTGTGGTTGGTCAGGTGTTGGGAATCTCCACCTTGAACTGTAGAGACTCTCTACTTGTTCATTCACTTGCCACCAGTTCAACTCTTAGTACAAGTCATACTATCAAGGCCCATTGCAGCCTTAACACTGGAAGTTATCATCTGCCAAGAAGACCACCTCTGGGGATCATGCCACTTTGGGTAAGAAGAGCCAATGCCCTCCAGTGATAGCATCAGTGACTTTCCCATCCCCCCCTATATCTGCCTCAACCCTGGCAAGGTGCACATCCATAGGTGCCCTGCCTGTTGTCATCACCCCAGACAATGGTATGCCTACTTGCTACTGCCACCTGCTACTGCCACCCATGAATAACAGCTCTGACAGGTAATGGTGCCCCCACTGCCACTGCTGCTATTTCTGTGGCACCTCAGGATCCAAGCCTTCCAGAGCCTGTTATAGCTCCTGATGTCATTTCCAAACTGGCAGACTTGCGTGGTGAGTATGTGTTTACTTGTTTTGTGCATGTGTCCATTTTTTTTTAGTTCAGCTTGCTATTGCAAAGCAGAAGCTTAGAGATGCTCAAGAGGCATTAGCTAGTCAATGTTGTACTTGTTACAGCTCCTTCAATTTATCAAGCATTTATGCAGTTAAGTACAACTTAACGACATGCATTTGCTTATATCAGCTCTCCTTCCTTATTAGTACAATACCTGGTCCACTTTACTGCTTTCCTGCACTCTCAGACTTACCTGTTATCTAGATACACAGCAGTTATCACTTAATGCATACTAATTACCTTACAGCCACAGTACCTTCCTATTCTGATCACTACTCCCATGCATTACATCAGCCATACTGTACAAGTCACTTTGACTCATTCAGAGTCATACCCCTCAGTATATCTCTAACGCATAAGGCAGTTCTCTACTGCAGACTATAATCTCTTTTGCATATGATAGTTTACCTTAGTAACTACTTACTCATCCATTACCAAGGCTTGCTATGCATTCCTTGACTTGCTAGATAGATGACTAGGTAGCTCATGTATATAAGACCCCCTGAAGAGCCCCCAACTCTCCAGACTTGGTCTTTCTGCTATAATCCCAGGACCTTAAAGCTCCTTAGAGTGTTCACTCCCATTCCCATCACTCTAAGTAATCCCCTTGTGCTCTAAGTCAAGCACCTAGAGTCTGCAATACTATCTAAGTTAGTCTTAACTTAGCTTTGCACTAAAGTAACTGTGTAACCTTTATCTTTAAAGGTAGACTCTAAATGCTTACCCATAAGTACTCAAGGCCAGTATTTACAATACACAGAGTCCATGTGTAACAGCACTAGAGAGAACTGCCCTCAACCTCAAATTAAATGCCCCAAGATAGGCAAACTTAAGAATGCCCTGTATTTTATAGATTGGCCTGAGAGGTACCACATATTTATGGTGAGGGGTTTTTTTTTTTTGGCAAAGCACACAACTGAAGCATGATTATTATAGAGAAATAATGCTACATACTATGCAAGAGTTGCAGAGATGAACTGCACCATCAATTGGACATATTAGGATGCAACCAAGATTGCTTTTGTCTATGAGAAGGTGAGTATTTTTCCTGTCTGATTCTTGCAACACTGACATATGTTTTGTAGTTAAGGGTGAAGCATGCATATCTTAGGCCCTTTGTAGGTGATTGGCCTATCCTGCAATATCTGAAGTGGCACCTTAGCAACCAGCAAGCCCACAAGTGAAAAGACAAGGGATGCAATGCTAAAGATGCTGTGGAGGATGACAGTGACTTTCCCCCTGTGAGGATTGCCAGGAAGAGCAGCAATGATGATGGGGATGATGGGGGGGATAAATAAGTACTTAATTGTCATGAAAATTAAATAAATAATACAATCTTTTTCACCTTAACTATATTTGAAAATAAGTAAAAATAAAAATAAATCAGGTGCTAAAAAAGCATAATAAAACTGCTGAGAATGTGTGTAGAAAAACTGCTAGAAATCATGGTAAAACTGCTGAAATAGCTTAATAAAACTGCTGAAAAACTGCTGAAATGGCATGGAAAACACTGGTTTTAAGTAGTAAAACTGCTGACATTTCTGCTGAAATTTCAGTAGTTTTTGGCATTAAACTCAGCACTTTTTCAGCACTTTTTACCTACTGAAATTTAGCAGCTTTGGTTTTTACAGTGTTGGTAAGACCAAGGTCTGGGTGAAGATAAAGAGGAATGGGAAGAGTCTTCAAGAGATTGAAGACAACTTCAAGGAAAGAATAAAAGAAAATGGCTTTTCAAGCAACAAGGACTTTGGAATGCAATAGATTGCAAACTAAGTCAGGCTTAAGGCCCAACTCTAGGATATAAGTCCAGCTTATATACAAAAGGGCAGCTACCTGACTAAGCATACAAAAAGGGAGAACAATGGCATCACAGACAATAGATGTCACAAAACAATAAGGTCATGAACAATGGTAGTCACAGATACCACAAGAAGAGAACAATGGAAAACATACAAAAGGAGGGAACAATGGAGTTCCCAGAAGAATGGCTCTGTTGTACAGGTAAGCAGTCATGTGAGAAGTAGTCAGGTGATCATATAGGTACATAATGGCAAGAAAAGAATGGCAAGAAAGGAAAGAAAAATATAGGCCAAGTACCTAGGAACTAGGCAATAGCAAGGGTTGGGGTAACCCTTGCAGGACGCGGGGACGGGTACGCGCGGGACCGGGTACGGATTAGGATTCTGCTACCCGTCAGCTTTAAAACAAGCCCTAGAATGTCCAAATCGGACCAGAATTGAATGAGTTATGCTTAAAACAAGTGTTATATACTAACCATATCTCACTCAAATCTTGTCTGATTTGGATGTTCTAGGGCTCATTTTGATGGGATTTACCTGCCCAGATGGGAAAAAACCCGGCCGGGTGCAGGTACGGGGCAGGCGCTAGGTAGCCATGGGATTACCCCTGCTATTCCCTACCAGGAACATAATACATACCATGCTCATCAGTAAGGTGCACAAGGGCCATCAGGAGGGTGAGCAAAGCACAGAACTGGGAAAACCCTGAAAAAAAGGACTCACCTTTTCAAACCTGCACAAAAAGTGCAACCTGCTTGTCATGTTGTGCATGCACTGCTGACATGCATACATGCAGCAAGCAGGCTGTTTGTGGCCAGCAGGTTATGTAGCTGAGCATGAAAGAACATGTAAAAGAGGCACAAGGTTGGAGGGGGGGATATGGGTAGCATGCAACAGATGAGGTGACATGGAGCAAGACAAATGCTAGGAATTGAGTGAATGGAGTGGAGCAGGAGGCAGAGACACAGGCAAAAGAGAGGCAGTCAGTGGAATGCAGCAAGGAAAAACTTACTTGAGCACAAAAAATAAAATGCAAGAGAGGCCTGCAGCAACAGGTAGGGACAGAGAGGACACAAATGTGCTCAGCGGAATGCAGCAAGGAAGCATGGATGCAAGTGCAAGTGCAAGAGGTATGGGCTACCACAGCAAGGCAAGGTGAAGCAGCAGGAGAGCAGAGAAATAGCACAGCAGAGAGGCAGCAGTGACAAAAAGCAGCTGGACATGTGGATTGAGCAAGAGATGATAAGAAAGATACAAGGAGCAAGAAAGAAGAGGACATACCACAGCTGTGCAGAGCTGCTACAGCAGCTGAAAGGGGGGAAACCATGGGAGGCAGTAAGCATACAGAGAGGGAAAGCAAGAAGGGGATCACTCACTGTGTCAAAAGGGCATCAGGGACAGCAGGAAGAGTGGGATGAGGAACAGAACAAAAAAAAAAGAACAAAAAAAAGGCAGACTGTCTGGGATGGAGGTGAGCACACAGAGAGAGAGAGAGGGAGAAATTGGGGCAGGGGGATATACTGGGCATTGGGATAAAGTGAGGGACTCAAGTGGTACTCACCAGTACTTACCCCTGGGAACAGCAGAGGGAGGGACTTGTCAGGACATGGAACTGAGCAACAAGCCACCACAGAGAGGGCAAAAAAAGTAAGTAAGTAAGCACAGAAAAGGGAGAAAGGGCAGGTACCTTGGCTGAGCAAGAGGGAATTGCTGGGAGTGCAAGACTTGGTTTCATTGGGAAGTGATGGTGATGTTGTCAATATTAAGTGACATTTCTGTGTCAGACATGTTGAGTTGTCCTTGCATGTGATCATGTCCCCCTGTTTTTTTTCTAAGTTGACAGATGGCACCATCACTACCAGATCCCACTGCAGGCCCTCTCACAATGTGTGACCTGCCCATGTATAACACCTGATGCCTTGCTCTCTGCAAGCTGGCAACCTCTTGATAGGCCTCAAAGCAAAGACAGTTTGCAATTTCAATGATGGGTTGGGATGATAGAGGTGTAGGCCAAGGTGTGTGATAGATTCTCATTGATGGTGCTGTAATGCAGAATGGTGCCTGCATGCCAAGTTTGGGGATGTCCCCAGGTGACAAGAGAGAGAGAGGGAGAGGGAGAAAGGCCATGTTCTCAAGTGCTTGAGAATGTGCAGATGAGAACCAGGAGAAGCATAGATGCTGGTGTGTTGGTATTGAGTGTCAGCATATTGACATGATGAGGCAGCAGTGATAGCAGAAGGCAATGGCAGTGACAAGCAATGAGGGCAAGAATGGACAAGGGCAAGGGTGAGTGAGGGTAAGGGGTATAGACACAAGACAAGACAAGGAGAACAGAGAACAGAGAAAGATGGTTGCAGCACAGCAGGCTTGTAAGTCATTACACAGTTGGGGATCACACAGGAAAAGAGGGGGAATAAGGCTGCAATTGCCTTCTGTATTCTCTCTATTTCTACTCTTGACAAGGTCAAGGGCAGGGTATTTGTACTACAATGGCTACTCTATGTGCAAAATAAGTAAGAAGGAGGGAAAATAAAACAAACATTTGAGCCAGCAACAGGCTGCATGGTGTCGTATGGAAGTGGGAAGCAATGTCAAAAATTTACTGAGTTGTCATGAAGGGTGCAATGTCAAGCACAAGGTGACAGGAGTGAAGAATGGTATGGCAGTAATCAATGCTGACCTCTAAGTCTAATAGAGAAAATGAAGAATGAAAGGAGAGTGAACTAGAACAAAAGAAGGGAAACTATGCAACAAAACCCAAGTCCTTCTACTCCAAATCCTTCCTTATCAGTCCAGACCTTGGGATGGTCAGCAAGGGCAGCACACTGCATGTGCAACAAGGGGTGGTGTTGCTTTTGGGTTTGTTGTTGGCTGGTCCAATATGGGCAATCTAAAAGTCTTCAGCTGAGAAGGCTTGGTAAGTGGCAAGCAGAGTGTCTTGACTGTATGTGGCCTGGGTCCAATTTGCTGATAATAAAGGTGGGAGGTGGGGAAAATGGGAGGAACAATGGGATGAGGAGGAGGGGAGAAACTCAACATGTTGACTTTGCATTGCTTGTGTCATGTCATCAGGCTTGGGCAACTCAGGGACCATCATGTGGTCAGAAATGACTGATTCCAAGGCCACAGCATGTATATCCCTTACAGTGCAGCTAGACTTACTTGTTTTCTTTCTCTCTATGACTTGACTCCTCCCTCATTCTGTGGAGGGTAAGTGCCCCTTGCTTGCTCATTGTCATTCTGCATCCTGACTTACCCCTCCCTCTGCAGTCACCAACTTGTGTGTATCTATTACTTCAGTTGCTTTCCATCCATATCTCAACTCCTCCCTCCCTCTGCCATCTCCAGGGGGTGAGTGCCCCTCAATTAGTCAATCCCTCTGCAGTCCCAAGCTTGTGAGCACCCCCTTGCTCATTTTCTCCTTTCCATGTTCTGACATGTCCCTCCACCAGCAGTCTTCACAGGGTGAGTGCCCCTCACTTAGTCCCTTTCTTTCCATGTCAAGATATGTTGCTCTGCAGTCTTGATCTTCAGAGGGTGCATCCCTCACTTGGTCTCCCTCTTTCTGCATCCTGACCAGTCCCTTCTCCTGTGGTCTGTCCATAACTTGTGGGTTCCCCTCACCCAGTTGCTTTCTTTCCACTCCATTGAGTGCAAAATAGACACCTTTGCTTGTAAAAACAAGGTCAGCACCCCTGATTGACATGCATTTTGATATCCTGATGTTTTTGTTTTTGTTTCTCACATTAGCAATGGCAAAGGATCACATTGATACACTCTTCTCCCATGAGCCCCTACAGTATTATCACCTTCCCACAACACAACAGTGTGGGCAATGCCATCTTGCTTCTTCATTCTGCCCCCCAAGCCTAACAGATCATGTTGCAAGATCAAGTCCTCTTTCAGCTCTGTCTGCTAGTGGATAAAATCACACCACTGAATGCAACAGGCCTTTGCCTGGCCTTTCCTCTGCAGGCACTCATCATGTGTTTGCTTACAATCCCCTCTGTCCCCAGTGGCTACTGTACATCAATGGAAACAAACCCACCAATGTGTCTTGTTCTACTCCAACAGTGGGCCTTGTTTGTCCTTGTGGAGAGGGTGATGCCTCTGACATGCTACCACCCAAGTGCATACATCCACCATCATCAGATGATGCTGTGGGTTTGTTCAACATCCCAACTGTTGGGAACTCACTACTTTATGGGTAGTGAGACTCGACGATAGCGCAAAGTTGAAGGTGACTGATCCAAAGGAGCAGTAAGGAGATGTTGAGGATGAAGAGGCAGAAAGCGAGAAGAGGTGGGACTGTATAGAACAGGGGGTGGGCTGCTAATGATAAGGGAGCTTTGTGAGGCTCCAGTGTGGGGGTAGACAAGAGAACAGTCTGAGGACTGTTTGTACAAATTTGCAGGTCTTATATACTAATACAGGGTGGTCTGTGCATAGTTAAGGGTAGGCATAATCTAGAGAGATGGGTGGACACGTGCCCCTTTAGGGCAGGTAGTAATACAAGAGATGGGTGAGACTTGAACTAAGAATAGACATGAACTAATAATAGATGAGCTGTGGACTGTGCTGCAGTTCCACAGTAAGTCTTGTGACTTTGTTGATTCTTAATCAACCATTGATCATTCCCATGGTCTTCCACATGTTGATCAATGGACAAGACGCGCGTAGAAAGCACATACGATCAGGTGATCGTGTAGATGACCAATCCCTTGGTAGGTCATGTGTTAGGTTCCCACGGTCACATGCTGTTAAGTCATGTGCTTGCTCAAGGGCTTGTAGGTCACATGATGAGTCATGTGCTAGGTCACGTGATGAGTCACGTGCTAGGTCACATGATGAGTCACATGCTAGGTCACATGGTGGGGATTAGTTGGGCTGTTTAGGCGGAAGACATGACACCCTCAAAAAGGAAACCGCACCCGTAGTTTGGTACCCACTAGACAGCTGTCAAACATTCATACTCAGAAAAATAAAAAGATCTTGGAATTAGTCTATGTAAGCAAAACAAACATAAATGATATGTCGCAAAAAACATGTGTTGAAAAAAAAAAAAACATTCGTCGCTAAATTACGCAATGTCCACATGCCGCTAAAACTCACGCGTTTCGACTAAGTTGAGTGCCCTGGGGAGAAATGCAGGTGCGCGAACGCATTCCCAGGCATTATTTCAGCCCGGAAAAATGTCGGAGCACTTGTTTCTGCATATGCGAACCCTGGAATGGCAGCAGAAGGTGGCGCAAATGCATGCCCTCACAAAGCAGCGGGAAAAGGCGGAAGCGCAAGCCTGGGCGCAACGCTTGAGGGCGGATATGCAAGTGGGACCACTGTAGATCGGTTCGCGCAAGTGAAAGAACCCTCAGCAGAGCCAGCCGCTGCAGCGGAAGGGGTCGCGCATGCGGGGGAAAGCGCTGTGGCGCATGGGGGGGCAGGGACAGTAGCGCAGGCACATTCATTTGCAGTGGCGGAGACCACATCGGGCTTGGCGCGCTTACCCAATCTCTCACCTGCGGCATAGGGATCACTGTATTTGCGGCGTTTGCCTTTAACAGCGCCAATGCATTTCTCTGTAGTGTTTCCACTGGCCGGACTGGGTTTCCGCTTTGGGGCTTTTTGGGCTCCCATGCGTTCAGCCGTTTCGGCCCAAGTCTTCTTATTTGGATTGAAGTCATCCTTTTCAGGCAAAGCCCAGGATCTGTTTGCCGAGGCGATCGCTGTACTGAGACTGTATTTGACCGATTTGAGGTCATCGAGATCGGGAGTTCCGTCATCGCTTACAGCGGTGAGCTGCTGACATAACGCGTTGATCTCCTTTAGAAGGATAGTGCGCTCCTCGTCTGCGTCAGATCCAGGGGCGCTTTGGGGCGGAATTTGAGCGCGCACACGTTCCAGGATCACAGGGGAGTTGCTCTCCTCTGGTTCCGGAAGGAGTTCAGGGAAATGCACATTGATAGCAGCAATGTGCTTGCAGAACTGGATCCTTGGGAAGTCATTGCAATCACAAGTGGATTTGGAATGATCAATCAGATACCGATGACCCGGATAGGATTGAGAAGCGACGATGAATTTAGTATCGCTGAGTTGATGAATTGAATCCATGGGTATGTTCCTGGCGCTTGCCAGGATCTGTTTGCGATGCTTACCCTTAAGGTCCTGGCCCTCTAACCCAACAGTTTGTCGCTCATGCCGAATTTCAAAATCTGGCACAAATTTAGCAACAAGCGTCATAATAATGTAATCGATGCGTCGGTTGCACTTCCCACCAAGGTAATGGGACTTCAATACATGGTGATATCTGGGATTCAATTAACTTGTTATCTTGGCAAAAAAATAAACCACATACGCCTCAATTAGCATGTTGGTATTCCCTTCCACAAAGATAGATCGGTTTTTCTTTGCAGTCCCAGACCACATATGCAGCACTGGCAACCATTCTGTTTGAAGATATTTTACGACGCTTTCAGGTGCCAAAGGATCACTCGAGATCTCGTCCCAGATGTTGAAAAACATCGAAAGATCTTCTGTAACCACCAAATGTTTGATCTTTTCCCACAATCCCTGAAACTGGCTTGTTACAAAATGGGTCCGGATTGCGCAGAGCACATGCCACGTGCAGAGATAGATCCGGCTCTGTGGATACACAATTTCGAGTGCTGCTATTTGCACTTGGTCGCGATCAGTCATTATTATTTCCGGCCGGACCGACGGACTCGCGTCCCTGACCCAGCTGACAAAGAAGGAGATCATCTCTGTCATTGCACTTGACATCAGCATCCAGGCAACAGGCACGCCTGTTTGGGAACGTCAGTGCGCCTTATTAAAAATATCTATAATCATTAATTACTTACCATGTCCCCAATGATCCCTGGCAATTATTGTAAATAGCAATAAATTTTGATATTGGGTGATGTTATAAGTTGCATCGATCCCAATAAAGCCATTACCAAGGCGCCAGAAAGCGTCCAATTGAAAGCTTGTTTGGATGCAAAGTATAAAAGCATCTTCTGGCAATCTTGAGTCGATCAGAGCACGATCTTGCTTATCTTTGTAAAATGTAAGAGTATCTTCAGCAGCTAACTGTCCAATTAATAGCCTTGTCAAGATAGCATCATCTGGATGCAATCTAGTTTTATTATTGTCCAGAACATGGGCTATCTGGTTTACTTCTTTAAGAGCGATCAAGTGATCGCGACTCCCATTAGGCGTCGAATCGCGAATCACGCGTACCTTCAAATGTATTAAATTAGCAGCTAAACCGTTTGAGTTTCGGCAACTCACGATCTCACTGCGATCAATTGTTTGAGTAAGCATCATTTTGATTCGCTCCCAGGTAGCGCCAGACAAGCGAGTATAGGCGATATTGGCTGCGCCAATTTTGTGATCGTGATCGGGATCGTAATGTCCCAAAAGGGTTGACGTATGCAGATACTGTTTGACAATGACATAACAACCGCAACCGGTTTTTTTGGGCTTGAGCGTGCATTGCCTTTGGGGATTCTTCTTTTTGTATGTCCTCCCTCTGGATTCCTGGCGCCCGCAAACAAACTTCTGCCACCAGCTCCAGTGTATTCTGTCAGTCCGGGTGGTAGATGCAACCAACTCAATGGAGGAAGCATGTTCCTCCGTCCAGCGCCACGTGTCAAACTTGGCTAAACTCGCCCATTCAAGGCTAAATCTGCCCCGCTCCCAATCGTAATTGAAGCTTCCCTGGCTTCTCGAAGTGGCAGGCAACTCAGCGTTGTCCAGGATATTCCCATGTGAGCTTGCAGAAAAGTCCAGGTGGAGCATCAGGGGCGGGGCAGTCGGTCCGGTAGCCACCACATGCCTGGGCCCAGGCCATAAGGGAGAAACACAAAAAGTGGGCAAAAGCGACATATTGGAGTGTAATTTGGACTGGGATGGCTGGAATAGTTGGGAAAAAGAAATACTATTACTGTTGTATTTATGTCTCCTAATTTTCCAATCAACAGACAGTGGAAAAGCAGTCAACGTGTTTTTTTCAATACAATTATCATTTTTAGCGTGTTTTTAGTGGGTTAATTTATGCAGCTAAGGGCTAGTGCGACAGGTAACATTTTTGCTTACTTGCATTTGTCAAAAACAATAATATATACGGCATGGAATGGTCCGATCGGCGGGGCGGGTGGCGGAAACACCAAGTATTGTCTAAGTTGAATATTCATTGAGAAAGCAGAAGGCCGGGCATTGCCAACCCGGCCCCCATGCGCCGCAGCGCTTTCCCCCGCACGCGCGACCACTTCCGCTGCAGCGGCCGGCTCCACTGAGGGTTCTTTCACTCGCGCGAACCGATCTACAGCGGTCCCACTTGCATATCTGCCCTCAAGCGTTGCACCTGGGCTTGCGCTTCCACCTTTTCCCGCCGCTTTGCGAGGGCACATGTTTGCGCCACCTTCTGCCGCCATTCCAGGGTTCGCATATGCAGGAACAAGTGCTCCGACATTTTTCCGGGCTGAAATAACGCCCGGGAATGCGTTTGCACACCCGCATTTCTCCCTGGGGCACTTGACTTAGTCGAAACGCATGAGTTTTAGCGGCACATGGACATTGCGTAATTTAGTGATGAATGTTTTTTTTTTTCAACACATGTTTTTTGCGACATATCATTTATGTTTGTTTTGCTTACATAGACTAATTCCAAGATCTTTTTATTTTTCTGAGTACGAATGTTTGACAGCTGTCTAGTGGGTACCAAACTATGGGTGCAGTTTCCTTTTTGAGGGTGTCACGTCTTCTGCCTAAACAGCCCAACTGTGGGGATTTCCCAGGGTCACATGGTCGAAGATTCTCTTTGGTTGCTGGTCTTTGACCAGGCTTTGTCGCAGGCTCAGGAGGATGTTGGATAGCTACTTGGCTATAGCTTGGTTTAGGGGCGGTTATTGTGGGACTTGTAGGGGTTTGGACTGGGTTTCTAGATGGCATAGACTTCGTCCACAACAGTATCCCCTCTTTAGGCTTCCCTTGCTCCTGCAAGGTTTGTATCCCCTCTTTGGATTTCTGCGCAGCTTTCTGCATAGCTTCGAATTGTTCAACAAGATCTTTGGCATGTGTCAGTTCTTTAGCTGGGATCCAAGTTCGGTCAGCTACTGTGTAGCCTTTCCAGTGGACTAGGTACTGCATGCTTTTGCGATTTCTTGTAGGACATGACTGGAGGATTTTCTTGATCTTGTAATGACCTTCTTCTTCTCCAACTATTTCTGGAGGGGGACATGCAAAGTTAGGTCCATGTGTGGCAGTTTCCGTGTCCTTTCAACAGGGAATTGTGAAATACTGGGTGGATTCTCATCTACGGTGGTAATTCGAGTTTGCAGTTTGTTGGTGAAGCCCAAATGACCTTGAAAGGTCCATAGCGATGTGGTGCAAGTTTCACCTTCAGGTGGGTGGTCTGCAAATTGGTAGCTTCCAAGAGTACAAGGTCATTCTTGTGGAATGTGTGCAATGGTTTAGCAGGGCCTCCACTTCTCATTTCTCATGCTGCAAGATGTAATGTGGCAGTAACTTCTTTGCGCATTTCTTCTAGGTATTGGACGTGTTCATCTGCACTTTGCAGTCTGGTTTGTAACTGCAGTGGAGGTTTAAAGGTTGGGTGTATCCCATACCAGACTTCAAAAGGGGATTTATGGGTACTGCAATGCGGTCGTACATTATGCGCGAATTTGATGATGAGAAGTAATGTGGCCGAATCGTTTTGTTGGAAGTTTCCACAAATGCGAAGGTATTGCTCGATTTCTTGGTTTATGCATTCAGATTCTCCATCTGTCTGTGGATGAAACACTGTTGACAATTTCTGTTTAATTCCCAGTTTTCTCCAAAGTTCTTGTGTGACTTGTGCTGTGAATTGTGGTCCTCGGTCTAAGATAATCATCAAGGGGAAACCTGTGCGTTTCCATACATAGTCAATTAGTAGTTGACTTGTTTGCTCAGCTGTGATTGTTTTGTGACAAGGGGCTAGGATGATAGCTTTGCTATGACAGTTGACAACTGTAAGGATACTGTCATATCCATTTGACACTGGAAGGTCGACGATGAAATCCATGGTGATTGTTTCCCATATTCCTGAAGGGATTTCATTTGGTTTCAGGGGAACTTTGACTGGAGGTTTGATTTTGGTGGTTTGACAAGTAGCACACCCTTTGATGTATGCTTTTACAAATTCTGTGATTCTGGGCCACCAATATTCTTGCATGATAAGTTCAACAGTTTTCCACTGTCCAGGGTGTCCCATTATATTGTCATGGAACTGTTGCACAATTTCGTGTTTCACATTCTCATTATCTGGTATGTAAACCAGTCCTTTGTGGAGGAACAATCCATTTTTGTAGTTCCAATCTTGTAATCCTTTGGTGACCTGTCTTGGTCTGCTAGTGATGAGCTCCTTGAGCTTCTTTCCCAGTCCCATAGAGTTATCTTTGGCGATAACATCCATTAGTGATGCCCTTAAGTCTTCATCCATTCCTGTGGGAATTGCTGTGTTATATAGGGCTTGTAGGTGGAATTGCTCTGGTTTTAGCAAGAATTTTCTGGGATCAAGCAGAACCCGTTCTGCATTCTTGGATGCTATCCCCTCTTTATGATCTGGATGCCTGGACAGCCCATCTGCTTGATTAAGCTTGCCTGGCTTAGGAATGATGACATAGTCATAGGTTCCCAAAAGGATGGACCACTGCGCTTGGTGACATGTAAGTGTTTGCTTCGTGGTGAAATATTTGAGATTTGCATGGTCCGAAAAGATCTTGGTCTGGTGAACATTACCCTGTAGGTAATGGCGGAAGTGCTTCAAGGCTTGGACAATAGCCAAGAGTTCCTTGTCATGGATTTCGTAGTTTCATTCTGCTGGTTGCAAAGATTTCAAGTAGTATGCCACCAGGTGAGATCGGCCAAAGGCATCATCTTGTTCAAGAATGGTGCCTGTCATGTAATCGCTTGCATCAGTGATAAGTGTGAAAGGCCTGTCATAATCAGGCAAGAGGAGCACTAGCGACGTTGTGAGTGCATTTTGTAAAGCAGCAAAAGCTTCGGCTTGAACAGTTTCCCATAGGAACGGCATGTCCTTTTTCATGAGATCAAATAAAGGATGGGCAAGTGCAGAGTAATTTCTGACAAATCAATAATAGAAATTGCAGAAGCCAAGGAACTCCTGTATGTTCTTGACTTTGGTTGGTGTAGGCCAGTTTGAAACAGCCTTGAGTTTGATGGAGTCCATGTATAATTCTCCTTCCAAAATGATCAAACCCAGATATTCAACAGATGTCTGGTTAAAAGAGCATTTCGCAGGTCGCAGATAGAGATCCAGGTCCAAGAGGTGCTGTAATACCATATGTGTATATTTGATGACTTCGTAAATGGTATGCGCGAAAATCAAAATGTCGTCAAGATAGACAACAATGTGACCTGTATCAATTAGATCTGCAAGTTCTGTGTCCATGAAGGTTTGAAAAGTGGCTGGAGCATTGCATAAACCAAACATCATTACAAGGGATTTGAAGAGGCCCATGGGTGTTTTGAAGGCCATTTTATATTTGTCGCCTTTGCATATACGAATATTGTTATATCCCCATCAGACATCAAGCTTGGTAAAGAATCGTGCTCCCAAAAGTTTATCGACTAGTTCAGGGATCAAGGGGATTGGAGCCACATTCTTTTTGGTTATTGCATTCAGCAGTCTATAGTCTTGAACAGGTTGTAGTTTCCTGTCTTTCTTATTGATGAAGAAGAACGAGCATGCGTCTGCTGCTTTGGATCTTCTTAGAGTGCCTCGTTTCAGGCCATCAGTAATGTATTCATGCAAGGCAACCTTCTTGGGCAGTGTCAATCTGTACACCAAAGTTTTCTTCATAGTTAGTCCTGGAATAAGGCCAATCTTGTGGTCCCATAGTTGGTGCTTCAGTAATCATTGTGCTTCTTTGTCTGAGAAGACTTTTGTGTATTTTCGAAATTCCAAAGGGATTTCCTTGGATTTAACTTGCTCTTTTGTAGCAAGGCTCATGGACACTGTAGTCCGTGCAACCATGGGGTTTTCATGGTGGTTCCTAACTTGTAGTGATGGATTGGAACCTCATCATGTAGTTGGACTGTGACCAACTTGGTCTTTAGACCTAGATACATCTTGAGTAGTCAGGCTATGACTGACTTGTTCCTTAACTGTCCTGTGGTGTGACACAGTGATATCAAGGTCTGGCATGAATTGTTCTAGATGGGCTCTAATGTGCTGCAACACATCTAGACTGTGACTTGTAATATCCAGGATATCGTCGTCTTGGGCTTCCCATTGATCCTGTGGGAGTATTTGCCATAGGGCGGGGTCTCAGGTATGACAATCTAACACTTCGACGTCACTGGGGTGACAATGAGGGGGACAACGATCAAATTTGATTGTTTTCGTGCCCCAATCTATGCTTGGATTGTGTGCTCTTAGCCAGTCTGTGCCTAAGAGTATCTCATTTTGGCCAATATTGGTAATGGTAACTTTGATGGTTTCCCAATGATTTGGATCAATGCTCATCCCCATTTGCAAAATGGCAGCCCAGCGCATCGCTCCTTGTTTGTTTAATGTTCCATCAACATTAATTGGATAGACAGGGCAATCAATGGCATGAGTAGGTATGGAATATTTTTTGATGAAACTGGTGTTACAGTAGATGCCTTCTGCTCCACTATCCAGTAATGCGTGGGCATCGAATTGTTTCCTGTTAAGGTCGATTTGGACTTTCAATTGGAAAGCAGGGGACTTTATATTCTGAATTGTATGTGGTGGTACATGGAAGATCTTGGGAGATTGGAGATGTTCAATCTTGCTAGGAGTACAATGGGATACAAATACATCTCTTCTGTAAGATGCCACTACAGAAGAGAATCAGGAAAAGATGGTGCAATTGTGTCACCAGTGGTGTCAAGATCTTCAAGGGGAGTGAACAAGTTATGGAAAGCACAAGTAACTCTGCTTCCACTCAGACTAAGTTTGTCCAGGTCTTCTTCTGGGACGGTGTCCATTTGTTGGACCTTTGGGGTAAAGGAAGTTCCAGGCCTCTTCTGCCTGGGGGCTTTACAATCGATGGCTTTATGCCCTTGTTTACCACAATACATACGGAGGTTGTTGTCAAAGCAGTATTGTCATTGTTTGGGGGTGAGTTTCCCATATGTCTTAAATAGGGGACGACATTGTCCTTGGGTGGTGTTAATTTCTGCGTTACTGTTTTCTGCAGATAATTCCCGAATTTGGGGGTTGCACCCTTGACATTGGTTTCCTTGGTTGCCCAATGGTTTGGCATACATATGCCAATTTCTGTCAAGGTCTTGAGCACATTCAACCAGTTCGGCTAAGGTGGCTGGTTGAGGTGACTGGGAAGCAATTTTATTGCTTATAGCTCTATTAAGAACATTGCGGAAGGTGAACATCTTGGTGTTTTCATCCACATTGGTGCAACGTGCATGTTGGTTCCATTCTTGGTACCATTCATTGAATTCTCTACTCCCTTGTGGAGTAGCATGTAACTTGGAGAGCGCTTCCAACTCCATTTGAGGTGGAATAAATTGCGCTTTGAAGGCATCTTTGAAGGCTTGCCACGTTTCGTAGTTGGTGGGTTGGGCTGCAATGGCAGTGGCCATTCTATCACTAGCCCATTCTCCGGCAGGGGTGTCTCATTTAAAGTAGGTCAAAGCAGACACTACTTTCTTGTGATCCATGTTGAACGTATCTTCGTTCACTGTGAAATAATTCTTGAGGATGTTCCAGAAGGCTAATGTCTTGTTTCCCTGGCCATCATGAAACCGGCCTTAGGTGATCGCTATTACTCATACGATACAGCCTTTGTAAGTCATGGGAACTGGCCCTAGTGATTGGTGATCGGATGACTGATGCTTTGCGATGTGCTTACTGATCTAGTTGGAGTCGCTTATTGATCATAGTAGTACTTAGTCATAGCATGTATCTGGCTTACTACTTCATGATTAGTTGTACTCATATCTCTAGTATAAAAGAGGTTCGCTGCTGTCTCTAAGACGGCAAGTTGAATCTCCTGTCAATTCAACTCCCGTATCGCATATAAGGCACCCAACGCTACCGGGACCAGGACCTATCCCATTCAACTGTTCTGCGACAACGACGACAAAATCATAAATAAACACGCCATACCAGTCTGCCTGTATAACGGAGTTTGGCACCAAATCGCACACAATTCCAATTCAGGATCACCTCGACTACAACAGCCGCTAACCAGTATCCATATCTTCGACATTGAAGAAACCAATACGAAACCAGAATCCAAGGTACAGAGCGACAATTCAGACAGTGAACCAGCCGAGGAAGAAGAAGATACAGACAACGAATTAGCTAAACAAGCTGGAGGGCTCACTATCAACCACCGAATCAGGGATTCAGAAATACCCAAGGACCTCACCCCGCGGAGAAATACCGTCTCCCTTCCACAGCATACGAAGCTTTCGCCCATTTCACCAAAACTATCAACCATGGCTACTTCCTCTATCACGATCCAACAGCCCGCAGATACTCAACCACTCACCCAAGGGGGAGGAGATGGCTCAAGCTCTAAAGGAAAAGGCTCTGGAAGTGGCACTACTGGAGCAGGAAGTACAGCAGCTACGACTACTACTGGAACTGCAGCAAGCGTTAATTCCAAACTCAAAGCCAGCCTTGGCCGATACTCCACTCCTGGAGGAGGACGATCGGGACCACCTAGCAGAGGACCCCCAGGTGGAGGACCACCATCAGGAGGATCTGGAGGTCTGGGAGGTAATCCACCCGGAGCACCAGCACCTCCCGCACCAGTACCCCCTGCCCAAGGAGGCCAACAACCCATTGCACGAGCAGCTGATGTCAAATCTATGGGAGGACTGCTGCAAGTCTTCACTGGAGATCGCCTCATTGCAGATGACTTCATCGAAGAAGTAAAGGGATACCTTCGGCTCAATCACGATGTAGCTGGCTACAACTCCCCAATCAAGAAGGTTGCCTTAACTCTTACCCTCATGAAAGGACCTCAAGTTGCAGGATGGACCAGAGACATGGGAACTTGGTTGGACACGCTTGATCCTGTGTTGGACAACATTCCCAATGTCTGGAACCAATTCCTTTACAAGTTCTCACAACAGTTTCAAGATAGCCAAAGGGAGAATAGAGCCAGAGGCGAAATAGAGCGATGCATTATGAGGTTCCCAGAAATCGACAACTACATTGCCAGGTTTGAAGACCTAAGCCGTATCGCTAGTTACAACGCCAACAGTAGAGCAGTGTTCCAACTCTTCACTAAAGGGCTGCCCGACGATATCCTCAAAGAAGTACTGGCTTCACCAACCCCAACCACATATATCGACCTCAAAGACAAAGCCATCTTATCTACCAGGTCTAAAGTCTTGATTAACAACATACTTCAAGCCCGCAATCCAAATAAAGGAACCGGAGGGTTCAATAGTGGAGTCTTCAACACATTTCCACGACCAAGTAACTTTCAGAGACCTTGAACGTTCTTCAACCAAGGGAATCAAGGAAATCAGGGAAATCAAGGGGGGTTCATACAACAACGAGGACCTGGATTCCGCCAAGGACCCCCTCAAACACAATACAACTCCACTAACGTACCTTGTTGGATGAACAATGTACCAGTACCAATGGACCTAGGACGCACTAGGACTCCAAATTGGCGGCCGAACAATAGAAGGAATATACAAGGAAACGCCACTGGCTTTGGACCCGCTCCGCGAAACAATACTATGGGACCACCTCCAGGGAATACCAATAACAACTGCTTCGAATGCAGACAGTCGGGTCATTATGCCAGAAATTGCCCCCATTGTCGCTGTCAAGGACAAACCAAAGCGAATCTTATTGACTTCAATGAAGAATATGACAACTATGAAGGATTCAAGACCCCAAACCGTATTGATGACATCAAACAACAACTCAATGCGATGTCCCTCAACGAAAAAGCAAAGCTTGCAGAGGAAATGGGAGTCTTGGAGGATTTTCCCACAGCTTGATTAGGTCAGCATTAATCAAGCAAAGTAGCAACGACAATGTGTACATATCAGCTTGAAAATCTATGACTGTTTGAATCTATACACACTCGATTGCAAAAAGAGCCGAAGCAATAGCCCTGGTCGACTCTGGGGCAACAGAAAACTTTATGAATCTAAGCTATGCCAAATGGCTAAAACTTCCTATCAAAAATTTGGACAAACCACATCAATTGTTCAATGTAGATGGGACCGAGAACAAGGCCGGAATGCTAAAGCACTATACTGACATTGAAGTTCAAACAGGGACATCTAGGAATCAGCTACGTTTCTTTTTATCAGACTTAGGGGAACACAAGGCTATTCTAGGATACTTATGGTTTGCAGCTGTACAACCAAAAATTGACTGGAAACGAGGATGGATCGATTCATCACAACTCCCCATCATCCTCAGGGCCCCAAATGCAAAGAAAGCATGATTCTTACCTCGAATGGTAAATGTGCTGCGCCCCCTTCACCATGATCAATACTTCATCGGAAGGGTAACAATCAACTCCACTGTGAAAGAAGAAGATCCCAAAATACCAGCTGAATACATGCGACATAAGAAGGTGTTCAGCGAACATGAATCGCATCGTCTTCCTCAGCATACAATCTGGGATCATGCCATTGAACTCTTGCCTGGAGCTCCTACAACTCTTCCTGGAAGACTCCTACCATTAACACAATCAGAAATCGAAGAAGCAAGCAACTTCATTCAAGAACATTTGGCAAGAAACACAATCAGACCATCATGGAGTCCATACGCTGCCAACTTCTTCTCTGTCAAAAAGAAAGATGGAAAACTACGCCCAGTCCAAGATTACTGACCCCTTAACAAATGGACAAAACGGAATCGCAACATATCACCTCTAATCCCTTCTGTTATTGATCGATTAGCAGGGTGCACACTGTTCACCAAGTTCAACATCCGATAGGGATACAACAACATTCAGATCAAACCCGGCGATGAATGGAAGGCTGCCTTCCTTACACCAGAAGGACTGTTCAAACCCACAGTCATGTTCTTTGGCCTTACCAACTCCCCCGCGACATTCCAAATGATGATAAATACCATATTCCGCCCGGATGTAGCAAAAGGGGATACGTCTGTGTTCATAGATGATATTGCCATCCATACAAAGAAATACCTAAACGAAACCCACAAACAACACTTGGCCTGACACTGAAAACATGTCCACAAAATATTGGATAAACTGGAAGCCAACGACCTTTACCTAAAACCCAAGAAATGTGCTTTCGAACAAGAAGAAATCAAATACCTTGGAGTAATCGTAGGGAAAGGACAACTCCGCATGGATCCAAAGAAACTCACGGGAGTCGCGGATTACCCAATCCCACTTAACCCTACAGACGTCTGTGCATTCCTCGGACTATGCGGTTACTACCGCTACTTCATCCCGCGATTCTCCGAAATCACTCGACCCCTACTCGACCTTACAAAGAAATCTGAAAGCTGGCACTGGGACAAACCACAATTCAAAGCCTTTGAAACTCTCAAATCCCGGCTGTGTGCAGCACCAGTTCTTAAACAACCGAACTTCAAGAAAAAGTTCTTCCTCCAAACTGATGCTTCAGCATACAGCGTGGGAGCTGTACTCTCACAGGAGGGAGACATTCCCACAACTTCTGCTCTCTCAAAACGCCAAAAACCCGTCCTCCATCCCATCGCCTACTACTCAGCCACGTTCATTCCAGCCGAACGGAATTATGACATCTACAAGAGAGAGCTACTAGCCATGATGAAAGCGCTCTCACACTGGCGACCATATCTAGGATGGACAAAAGAACCATTCACCATCATGACAGATCACGCAAATCTCCAATACTGGAAATCTCCTAAAAACCTCAATCGAAGAACTGCACGCTGGCATGCAGACCTACAAGAATACGACTTTGACATCCTCTACATCCCAGGAAAAACCAATATCCCACCTGATGCCCTTTCACGACTACCTGGTGTGGACCAAGGAAAAGAAGATAACCAACAAGTCATGGTCTTACCAGAACAAAAATTCAAGGTCGCCACTACGACCATAGTACCAAAAATCAGCGTACCCCCTATTGACATAGTCAAACGAGGAATTATGAATCTCACGCATAATCATCCATCTGCCAGTCATCCAGGCCAAGATGAAACACTTCGCAAAACCCAAGAATGATACCAATGGCCAGGAATGAAAGAATGGATCGCAAACTACATGAAGGGATGTGCAATCTGCCAACAAAACAAGATCATCACTCATCGTACCAAAGTACCCCCTTATTGTATTCCTACAGAAACCAATGCTCAACCATTCCAACGAATAGCTATGGACTTAATCACGGGATTACCCCCGGTAAAAGGGAAAGACGCCATCCTTACCATTGTGGACCAAGGATGTTCATGTGCCGCCATATTCCTAGCTTGTGACACTACGATCATGGGACCAGGGATCGCCCAGCTATACATGGACCACGTGTTTCAATGGTTTGGACTACAGTGCCGGACAGCAAAAGTCAACAAGTTTCCTAGCGCCGGAACCAGAACTTTTTCAGAAAAATAGAGTTCAGAATTGTGATGAGGGGGGCTGAAAACGTCCAAAAACACCCTTTACGGGCTTTCCCGCGTATTTTTTGGGGTGGCCAACTATTGGGGTCAGGGTTTCAACATAATATCTAGTTTATAATGGCATTATCGCTTCTGGACCGACCCTCCGGTGCGATTTCTGCATATGGATGGCCCACTTGGCCGCCTTCCCGGTCAAACTTGGTAAGCTGTCATATTTTGACACATCAAGATGGTCTTTGGGTACATCTCGGTACTGTTGCTTGCACCATCCCCAGTACTGTATCCAGTAGTTAGCCAATGTATGGGAATAAATTAAATCAATGGGATTCAACTTGCAGTGGAATTTTGGGAGACAGTTTAACTATTTGTGATCAGGG
>Ga0307510_10000123_pt1 | contig 61692 bp, 26 predicted proteins | sample 12_EM_MG_FD_207224 | JGI IMG/M metagenome (GOLD analysis project Ga0307510, IMG submission 207224) | Populus trichocarpa ectomycorrhiza microbial communities from riparian zone in the Pacific Northwest, United States - 12_EM | ecosystem: Host-associated > Plants > Roots > Unclassified | place... | reverse complement strand
CGCCTCATATTCTGGGAGTGTAACCATGACTGTCCTGCTCAATGGACCCTCGCACGGCGGCGATGGAAGGACCAAAACATGTCCTGCCCCCACAACTGGTTCCACATAGGAGGACACACGAATTGGGACAAATCCTTCTTCAAACACAGCTAAATAGGGGTCCACGGCTTCCAAGCTAGCACACATGAGTTCACAGCCATTCATCGGAGGAGGAGATTGATAGCCATTATGTTCAAGCCATTCGATCAAGTCAATGATCCCATCGTTGTCCATTTTTGCCATGACTTCTCCGATTGCCTTAGCAACATCCGATAACTTGTGTTCTTTTAAGGACTTTGAGTTAACTTTGTTATATACCATGCAGTTTCCGAAAAATCCATTATCCAGGTGCAGCACATTTCTCATGTTTAAACATATAGACATGTCTATAAGACCGTCTCCTGCTCCTTTCAATTTGCTTATACAAACCCAAAATAACCCGGCCAGTGCCTCGAATGGTGACGGGCTAGACTGATCGAATGCGTTCATGGCTTGACCATTTGCCATGCAAGCTCGGACCATAGGGTCCGAAAATGCAAGAGCAATAGTCGCATGCTTTGTGTCAGATACCAAATTTGTTTTATCAGCAATAGGTTTATAGCAATTGATCAACTCCATGTAAGGCTCGTGGCTGGGATTTTTCCCGCCGGGTCTTCGAGGCGGCAGCTGATGGAAAAGAGGAGGGTTGAGCATTTTCCCGGTGAGTGTCATGTCGGCCCAGGCCTTAACGAACATGGTGGCACAAGTGGGATCAGCTAGCAGGTGAAAGCAGCTCAAGCCAATTGCTAGTCCACCTTCGCCAAATTCAGTTATCTGAAAGGCAATAAAAAATGAGCAGAACCCTAATTTCTTACAGGGTTTTAGCAATGATAAATCCCAATCACACATGAAATTCTAACAAGAATAAAAATGTCATAAAATGGAACGTATGTTTAATTAGCCATTGATCAAGAGAGACTTTCTTTTTCACCTGAACATAGAAGGAAGACCAAAAATAAGGCTTATGGTACATTTCTTCCCAGTGAACAAGCATAAGCTCCTTCTCTCTATCTACACTCTTTAACCAGTCTTCAACACTTCCTTTTATTCTAGCCTCCACCATTCTTACGCCAGCATCATTGCACTTGATCATCCAATGACCTTTCGGGTCCTTCAACAGCCTGCCTGTCACTATAGGAAAACATGTAAGCATTTCAGACAGAGACTCTCTTAGCTTCTTGGTTAATTCTCCAGGCTCCCTCCCTCCTAGGGTTCGAAAATAGTACACAGATCTTAGGTGGTTTTGTTCCATAAGGCGATCTAAAACTGAAAGCGAGCAGTGTTTTCCTGGTTGCACTGGTTTTGTGCTAACAACAGTGCGTTTGCAAATGTAGGTGATATCAGCCATTTCTAGGAAGGATGCTAGAGACTTGGAGTGATTTTTGGTAGATCTTGAGAGTGCAGTTTATAGGCAGAGATGGTGGAATGGAGCTTTGGGGGGTTCCTTGTTTTATGGCTACCTGAAAAAACAACCTTCGTGCATTTGTGGAAATGGTTTTTTCATGAGCCATTCATGAAAACTATTCGATTAGATTACGTAGTGGGATATATATCCTTGATTAATTACTCGAATTAATTAATAATCTTTCACCATCGGCAATATACATGATCCTTTTTAGAGATCGCATCTACCAAGACTCACATCCAATTTACATGGTCCGCTCCAAACATTTGATTAACAATTTTTTTATTATTATTTAGAAGCTTATTAGTATTAATCATAGTTTCAGATTTGATCTAGGGACGGACCCAGAAAAAGGTCTAAATTATTGAGTCAATGGGTGTATTTAGATCAATCATTTTTATCAAAAAAATATTGCTTCGTTGCATAAAAAAAAATTTCTTCACAGTTGACTTTATTGGATTTGAACCGAGTTTAATCGAGTCAACTAAATTACTAAAAATCTAGGGTCAATCATGGTTTTTCATGTTAATGTCTTTTTGATTTAGCTTAAAATCCAACTCAAATCAAGTTCTAAATCATAAATTTTCAGGATGAATTTATCAAAATAGACTAGAATTAATAACCGTGATAACTTTTATTTTATAGTTTTTTTTTATTGTAATATTTATCAATAATTACTATAGGTTTTTAACACCCCCTTCTTGTTTTTATTGCAATATTTATCAATATTTATGAAAATTAACTCTTTAGTCCTTCGCCATAGTGTTACATATTTTAGAAAGTCCCTTGACCTGTTGACCAGCATTGACCATCTTAAATTTAATTGTTTTTTTTTTCCAATCAGATTTCCATGCCTGAACTACTTATTTTTTCTCGGTTCTATTTTTCAAAAAATAAATAAATATAATTGATAAAGAACAAGGAATTGACATATGGACTAAATTATTAGAAGACTTAAGAATATGGGGATGGAATATATAATTTTTGAAACTATGAGGACTAATTGGTTAGTTTTATTAATTTACTAATAAAATGTGCATTTCTTTCTTTCCTTTCTTTCCCCTCTTTAAACCCTCTCTGCATATGATTATATTTCATAAATATTAAAAATTATTAAAGATAATTTAAGGAGTTGTCTTATCTTTATATAGTAATTAAAATGCAGGTGGTGTTTTTCATATGCATTATCTCATACAACACTATTTTATTATTCTATATTTTTTTATTAAATTTAATCATTCAATATCTTATTTATTAATAAAATAAATTTTATAATTTATTTTATATGATTATTCTAGTATTATGATTTAGGTCACGAACTTAGCAGTTTAATCCATTGACTCATGTTTTTTTTTTAACTGGCATTTTTTCTTTCAATTTCATCATTCAAAATTAAGTTAATTGAAATTTGAGCTTCATGACTTATTTTAGTTTGCTTTGTATGAGGTTATCTCGATTTCATCACCCAAGTCATGAGTTTTATAGGTTAACTTAGGTTATTTTATTGTGTTTTTTTTTAAATTTCATCCTTTTTAACATTGGATCTTTTGGGGATTGGACTTTATAATTTGTTTTGATTTTTTTATAGGGTTATCCAGGTCTTATAACTTGGATCGTGAGTTTAATAGGTTAACTGACTTGACTTAGATCTTTTCTTTTCTTTTCTTTTTTTAATGATTGTTTTTCAATTTCATCCTTTAATTTTGGGTTGTTTGAGAATTGGGCTCCAAATTATTTTTGATATGTTTTCTATAGGGTTATCATGATCTCATGACTTAGGTCGCAGATTTGACATATTAACTCAAGTCGATCCAATATGTTGTCATCTTAATATTGAGAAGAAAATGTGTCGCCTTGAATATTTTTTAGTCAAACTATGTTTTTACCAGTTGTTTGGGTTACCTTAAATTCGCCAAGCCGACCAAGTCACATCAGATCAACCCTCAGACAATTTAAATTTTTTTCTACTAGAAAAATATTAGTAATGTTTGAACATTTTGTTCATGTTAATAAAAATATATATAACCTGCAGTGTACTGCAAGCTAACAATCTAGTCTAGAACTATAATATGAGCATTAAAACTCTAATTAGCCCTCAAAATAGATACATTATTTTTTATTAAAAAAAAATTCTTTATCTATAACAAACTCAACTTAAGAATTAACAAAAGCTAAATCTGTTTTTAAAAATCATTGTTCAATTAGATTTGTTTATATTGTTCACTAAAATAATGTAATAATGCTTTTTTTTCTTCACACCAAAAATCTTAAAATCAGTTATTGGGGGCAGTAAGGTCTTTTCACAAGGCGAATTAGTCACCTACTAAATTGATTGGGGGCAAATAAGTCTTTTTGTGGTTTAAAAATACAGTAAAACGACCAAAATGCTCTTAAAAACAATAACATTCAAACTAGCACCAAGGGGCAATTTGATATTTTCACAATGTTTTTTTTGTTATTACCATATCAAATGAGGGTAATTTGGTATTTGATTAAGTATAGAAAAAATAAATCGACAAAAAATAAATCAAAATATCCTTAAAAAAATATTAAAAATGGTGTTAAAGGAACTTTTTAATCTTTTCACAATGATTTTTTTTGTTATTACCATATCAGCTTAAGAGCAATTTGATATTTGATTAAATATAAAAAAAGATATAGGTGTGTGTAGGGCACTCCTCGGGGTGTGGGAGATGCCCATGCACTTTGGACAACATGTGTGGCATCTCCTGATGATTAATAATGTCTTTCTACCATGTCGTTGAAAGCGTCGCAACATCTTTTTTTTATTGGTGTGGCATGTGTAAATGGTGATGAGGTAGTTTGTTGCTACTGTGTCTCTTTTTTTTTCTTTTCTTTTTCTTCCCTTGAAAATTATAGTTGGGTCCTTTTTGTTGTTGGTATTTAAAATTCAACCCTTATTTTTTTAATTTTTAATTTTTTTTAATCTTTTGAAAAATTTTTATTAGTTTCAATTTCATCTTTCAATTAAAGTTTATAATATTTTTTTTTTCAATTTTATCCTCATTGTTTTGATTTCTAATTTTTTCTTGGCTCTTCTATAAAAGTTTATTTTTTTTAATTTCATCCCCTTAAATCCAAATTTATGGTGTATTATTTTTACCAATCTGGTCCTCATTCTTTTTATTTTTTTCCTTTTGCTAAATTGATTTTTTCTTTTCTATTTCACCCTTCAATCAAATATAAAATTTATTTTGTGTTTCAATTTTGATCCTCATTTTTTTAATTGCTATTTTATTTTGTTTTAAATCCTTTTGTATAGTTAAGATTTTTTTTTCAATTTCATCATTCAAATTTTAATTGATTGAAAATTGAGTTTCATGGTTTTTCTAAATAGAGTAATTTGAGTCTAATGACTTAGTTCACAATTTTAAAAAGTTAACATGAGTTAATATATATATTTTTAATTATCTTTATTTTTTTCTATCATGTTATTCTAATTTCATAATATATGCTATGAGTTTGGCGAGATATCTCAGGTTTGCTTGGCCTTGATTATTAGGGTTATAGGTTTATCATGTTAACTCAAGTTGACTAAAGCTGATTTTTAAGTCTTTTTTATTGTATTTCATCCTGTATTTAATGGGTAATATCTTTTTCTCAGGTTATTCAAAAAAATAAAAAAGAATAAAAATTAAAAATCATAAAATAAATTTTTTTCAGAAAAGAATGGACTAGTTAGAGTATTATCTTTCCTTGGCTATTTAAGAACAGGGACCATCTTGGAAGTTCTTGAAATCACAACGACTACAATATTGTAAAAATTAAAAAAGTAGGGACGAATATATAGTTTATCCAACTTCAAATATTCACACACTCGCGAACAGCACGTGCTATACCCATCTCCTTCCCTCTCCTTCCCGTCCCCCTCTCTCAACGCAAATAGAAACCAATCAGATCGGAGGAAAAAAATAAGATCAGAAAAATGTCAAGCTCATGGTCGCAAGCACTCGTTAAGATCTCTCCTTACACTTTTTCCGCCGTCGGAATCGCCGTCGCCATCGGTGTTTCCGTCCTCGGCGCTGCCTGGTACCACAGTGACTTGGTCATTTTGATGTGTGCTAAACACCTTTTTTTTAATTATTATTATTATTATGTGATTTGATAGGGGGATTTATATAACTGGGAGTAGTTTAATTGGTGCTGCAATCAAGGCTCCTCGCATTACCTCTAAGAATCTCATCAGGTAATTATAAATTACATAAACCCTAATTTTCTTTTTTTCTTTTTCCTTTTTAATTCCAATTTGATTTGTGTGTGAAATGGTGAAAGTTTGATTTTCAAGGGCGTTTTTTTATCTGTTTTTTGTGGGTTTTTCTTTTTGTAAATTCATGATTGATTGATTGATTATAGGATCTGTTTGTGTTACAAACTGATGTTTGGCCTTTAATGCTGATTGCATTTGTTATAAGAATTGAATCGAAATTGATGAGTATTAGCTGCATTTTTTTTAGTAATAAGGTTTGAAGGAAGAAAATGTTGGCGGTGAAATTTTTTCTTTTGTTTTTGGAAGGAGGAGGTGGTGGGGATTTGTGCTATGTATATTGCTTTTATACGTATGGCACTCTGTTGGGGGGTGTTGGCGGCTGATTTCTTTGGTGTTGGGTTGCAGAATCTCACTAGTGAATTGGTTTTTTCAAGTTCTTGTAACTTGAACTATTTAGAGAGGGGGTTCTTAAAATGGTTTTGGAATAGACAAAAGACTCTAGAAGGTAATTTGAGAACGATCATGTTACTATCTTATGCAAATATGGTTTGAGGTGTATTTTTATTGGTAGTCTTGCACAATTTGTATTTAGCCTCTTTTGAGTTTATGCTAGGTAGCTAGAGCATGTTCATATGTTTAAGAGTTCTTGAGAATTTTAACTGATGATTGTGATACATTGAATTAGAAGGCTTAAGGTAGAGTGTCAGGTTTAACACTGAGATGAAAGAATTGCTATTTTAGATAGATTTTGATTGTTATTAGTTCAATTCATTTCCTCAGTCTTCAAGGCCCTATCAAAGTCTCTCTACATGCAATGTTGTCCCATTTCATGAATGGAACAGAACTTTGGTCATATTAATTTGAGTTTTAGGAGCTTTTTGAGTTTCATGCAACTGTTAAGAATGATCTGATTGCAAAACCTGCTTTTATTCTGCTTGTGAAGTTATGTGATGATGATTGAATTTATGAAATTTAAGTGATGCCTTCAAATAATGACTTTCTCAATCACTTGTGTTTGTCAGTGTGATTTTTTGTGAGGCTGTTGCAATATATGGTGTTATTGTAGCAATTATTCTACAAACAAAGTTAGAGAGTGTTCCAGCTTCACAGATTTATGCCCCTGAGTCTCTTAGAGCTGGATATGCAATTTTTGCCTCTGGGATTATCGTGGGCTTTGCAAACCTTGTCTGCGGGTCAGTATCTTCACCTTTGTTCCTTGTATCTTCTACTGAAATATCCCTTATATGCATATACTTGTATGATAGAGTGATGTTAAGCATCAAGATGTATTTAACACAAAAGTTTCACGAATAGACACAGATGACATGCTCTTAATCAATTGTAACTTTTGACCGTTTTAATTATGTGAGGATTCACGTCTTTATGGTTTACTAATCTATCATTTGCTTAATGATACATGCCCTTTTTTTTTGGTTTGGATACCAGATTGTGCGTGGGTATAATTGGAAGCAGCTGTGCTCTGTCTGATGCTCAAAACTCTTCACTTTTTGTGAAGATTCTGGTGATTGAGATCTTTGGTAGTGCACTCGGGTTGTTTGGAGTGATTGTTGGAATTATTATGTCAGCCCAAGCAACCTGGCCTGCAAAATAAGTTTAATTTGTTTTCTTATCAGAATGCAGAAATCAGTTACGATCAATACATGTTGTGTATCCTAAATGAACTTCGAATTTTATTCATTCAATTGTAGTAGGCTTGTATAAACTTGAGTGGTAATGTAATGCTGTCTCTCATAGTCCAAGTTTTGCCCATTTGAAAATAAACTCTGGTGGAAGGCTCAAAGCATCATTGCCCGTGGAAGGATGGGTGTTTAATCATTCTGTGGTGATTGGCAGACAATGTCATTTCAATAATCTTCTGCTTGATATGAGTTGTTCCGAGTCGTGGCGGCCACTCGGTTGTGGAATTTGCCTTGTAGAGTTGTAAAGGAAGTGATTTTTCCAGTTGAGCAGCATACAAATTTTCTTTTTTCTGTAAGCGCAAACTAATATGTTCTTGTCAATTAAGGCCTTGAGTGAATTTTCATTTCAATTTCTGGATAAGAAGGCTCGCTCTCTGTTTGTTCTATCTTTAACCAATTTTTTTTTGCTAATAATGACATTGAGATTCATTTCAGCCATGTTCAAGATACTAAAAACATTTGTCACTGCTGAAGATTAAAAAACTATGATTTGAATGCCAACAAAGTTCTGGCAAGGAGTTTAAGAATTTCCCTCTGCATCGTGAAATGATTTGCAAGTTGCATGAGAGAAAGCTGTCTTGTGAACTGAAAGCTAAATGCTTTCAGAATGTTCATGCAATCTATATTCTCTTGAAACACAGGCTTTCTCGTTTGTATTCCTTTATCTATACGGAAAGATCCAGCAAAAGAACTGGATTTAAGAAATAAAGAAGAGCAGAAGAACACCAAGAGTTTTCTGCTCATGAGGAGTGTCATAACACGTGCGACAAGGAGCATAACATCAATCAACTGACAAAGGAACAGTAGCAAAGAAAGGCATGTTTTTCTGCTGAAGCTCTTCACATTCCTCTGCACTTGCTGTCTTCGGATCAAAAGGCTTGCGATCAAGAAGAGCTAAGCCTTGCTTGATTCGACCCATTCTGCGTGAGTGTAGGACTTGTTTAGAAGTGACTGGTAGTCGAATGCGCTGATATTCCTCAAGAGCTGAAGGTATATTTTCTGCTCCCCACTTCTCAATACATTTTCCTAGAACCGCTGCATCCAATATCGACATGTTTGTGCTTCTGACGCCATGAGGAGTTGTAGGGTGAGCAGCATCTCCGATTAATACCACGTTGTCCAGAAAGATTCGCTCAAGAGGATCACAATCATATATGATATTTATGAAAGGCTCCTTTGTTTCTCTCATGACTCTCACCAATTCAGGACCCCAAGCTTTCTCTGCTTCTTGATACATATTCTCTATCATATCACTGCTTACTTTCATGGTCACTGAGTATCCCTGAAAAATTTTCAAGTAATAATTTCAGAGCTCTAGCCTCCAGCAGCTTTAACTGCTGCAGAACATTATAAGAGTTTCAATACATCATCCCATCGTTAATGCTTCTTACCATTCCTTGTTAGAAACTGTGGCCTAACTGTCCCTAATCCATCTTCAAACTAGAACCTTTTCACGGTTTGAAATATGGACTATACCCAGTTAAAAACTAAATTTATGAAGCCCGGGAAATGGAAATTTTACTAATGGAGTGAGAATCGAAAATCACCTTCTGTTCAGGCTCAGGTTGATGAACATACCAAATCCAGTTGAGCCTTTTGCTAAGAAGTTCATAAAGCACAGTGTGGCTTCCAGTGTTCAGATCAAAGTATAAGCATTTTCCAAGATCGGGGTACACTCTTTGGATGCTCATTATAGTTTCTGAATTCTCATTTCCTGAAAAATCAAGAACTCCTCTCCAAGCACAGTAACCTGAATACCTGCAGAACAAGTAATGCTTACCATCAACTAGTATAAATCATATCAGCAACACATTGTCTGAAATACGAAAGGCAGTAATGAACAAACCTCAATTTCAGGTCAGGTAGAAAAGTCTTTCGGATTAAAGAGAGGCATCCATCTGCTGCAACAAGCAAGTCCCCATTTATCTCAATAATCTCTTCAGTTTGAAGAACTTTAGCCTCAACTGTAACAGAGGTTTTGTCTTCAGAAGTCCTGAAAGAAAGGTACAAATGACCCCACAAAAATACTTCTGCTGGTAGTGCATTGTACAGAAGACCATGAAGATCTGCCCAGTGTGCAGCTCTGAAATTGAAATCCTCATCTCTTGTTAATATCCTACTGACTTCCTTTTCTCCATCTGCTGTTTGATTCTGTAAGATATCAAAAGGCCCGAGAAGGAAAAGTTACTGGTGCCATTCAGTATTGCTGCACAACTGATGAGGTGCTTCCCTCTCAGGATTTGACCCCCCTTGTTCTAAACAAAAGAATTTGATCCCAGTTTCTTACATAAGGTCTAGTAAGCTAGGGTGACCCTCCTTCTCAGGATTAAATTCCTCTAATTCAAGTGAAATTCGATATCAATCGATTGGCATAAGGCCAAACAATTTTTAATTAATTTCAACATGAGGAAAATCTGTGAAAAAGATGGATTAAGGAAAGGCAAAAAAGGGACTAAGAATTTGTGCAAACCTGATCAATTGTTAGAGGCAAGGTGGTCTGTTGGAGAAGCTGAGGCTGGGGTAGCCAGGACTCAATAATGTTAAAAGCCTGCCTGTCAAGTGCGAGGCCGGCACCGGTAGGGCTCCCTTTAGGAGGTTGGCTTGATTTCTCAAGCACCACAACATCCCATCCAGCTGAAATGAGGGCATGTGCACATGACACCCCTGCTATGCTCCCTCCTACTATTACTGCCTTGGCTTTCTTCTTCTCTCCCATTTTTTTCTCTGCTTCGACTTCCTTTCAGCAGTTAGGTTGTTGGAATGTATATGGGCTGTGTGGATGATAAAGTTCCTGGCTAAATGACAATTTTTCTGGCAAAAAATCAAATGGCTGTCTTTGTCAACTTGCTAGTGAGTCATTAGTTGTTATTTTACTTTGGACTTGCATGCTTGTGTCATGTAGATACTTTGTTTTGTCTTGCTATTTTGCATATGTTTTGCTATTCTAATCTCCATTGAACTCTTCTCTTTCTTGATCACATGATCTAGTGGCCCAAAATACAGTACTAAACCTAAAAAAAAGAAATGATGAATTAGGGCTTAAGTAGTTGGATTTATTATTCAGTAAACTTACAGACTTCACCCTTAAATGATGAAGTATTTTTCTTAATAATGCATTAGAATTTCTAGATGTCTGCTAGCAGTACTCTTTATGGTTTTCAAACAACTTGTTATCACATTCTGCTAATCCCAAAAGCTAGCTCCATTTCCATTTTGTAGTTTGTTCTCCAACAACAAATGAATCTGCATAAATAATTCCAACGAAAAACTTGATTTGAATCCATTGGAAGAATTAAGGAAGAGTGAAAGCAGAATAAAAAGCACTTGAATCATGTTTTTTTTTTAAAAAAAACTTTATTGGTCCAAGCCTAGTTTAACAAGAGCGTGCCAATCGTGTGGCCCGGTGCCTCTCAAGCCCATGTTGTGCACACTAGGCCTCTGTCTTGACATCCTTAGATCCAGACGCATGGCTTGGGCCCACTCTTAGATATTGTTTGACTGACTCAAGCATATTAGCCTAGATCTAAAAAGCCAGTGGATTGTGTGTGTCTCATTCTTGAAGAATTTTGTATTATTTACTTATTGCATACAATATCAAGGACATACATAACAGGTCTATATTATACCTGCATCCCTAAATGTACAAAAATCTCACGTGGCATATCACATTTTTATCTCATTAATACATGTAAAAAAGATATGTATTCATCATTAATATTTGTGTAAATAATATTTATCCTTTATTAATATTGTCAGGGTGGAATAACTTTTTAGCCCCCTCATTCAAGCAAAATGACAAGATTCAAAAGGTATAAATATCTCTTGAACCACCCAAGTAAATGGTTCATAATTTTTTCATTTTAACATATACACATAGCACCATTTTCTCTTACAGAGCATTGATCATATACTTAAACAAGAAAGAACAATCGTATTATTAAGATTTAATGCTCTTTTTCATATTTATTGCACTATCTCTATAAAGATATTGACTTAAGCATTAGAGAGTCTCAAAATCTACTGAAAAGGAACTATTTTGGTATTAGACTTATTACATCAAGCTATCATCTTCCTTATCTATGGAGAATAGATCAAATAGTAAGAACACTTAATTAAACCTATTATTCAACTACCAAAAAAATCTTACTCTTAAGAATTTTGGATTTTGAAACATCATTAACCATTATTTGCTAAAGAGATTTTGACATGTCTTTTTTTATCAAACAAAGCATATAAAATCAATTAATAAGACAAAGAAGTATTTTTTTGTTGAATCTTTTCATGATTTTTTTTTTCTAGACTTGATGTTTTCAAATCAAAAGGCTTACAACTAGCAAGAGCTAAGTTATTTTGTATCTTTACGACTCTTACCAAATCAGGACCATAAACTTTCTCTGCTTCTTGGTGCATTTTTTTTTATCATATCACTGTTTATTTTCATGGTAACTAAATTTCTCTATACATACATTTTAAGTAATAAGTCTATATGTTGTTCCTTTAGAACATGCCTATATTTAAATGAATGGTGTAGCATGATGAAATAAAATATGAGAATCTTAGAAATGGGAGAAGTAAGAAATCACCTTCAATCATGCTCAGGTTGATGACCTCATTAACATACCAAATCCCATTATGCCTTTTGTCAATTAGTTCATAAAATGTGTTGTGAGCTTTGGTACTTAGATCAACAAGATAGTTTCATAAAATGCGTTGTGTTTTCTATTATTTTGTAATTTTTTACATATGTTCCATACGCAAGCTTCTAGGTATATCTTACTAGAATATTTTTTACTCTTTTAAAACCTATAAAAATGAAGATGAGATAGGAATGAAGTAATTAGATTTAAGATTTGATAAAATTCATTGCTAAAAATATAAATTAAATCATCTAGTTTTCTCAATTATGAATAAAATTCCAATAATTATTAACTATGTTAGCATATAAAATCACTTAGATTGCATTTAGTTAGTGATGATGTCCTAGAAAATCCAAGTAGTTTAGGAGCAATGTTTATATGTTGGATAATCAATTAATCTTTTGATTCTAACAATCTCATCCATTCTCCCTGATCAATGTGGATGGTAGCCAGTACTTGGTGCCTAATAGGTAAAAATGGCTAGTGGTTGATACTTGCAAAACATCCATTTTGGTAGATTTTAGAGCCTCGCATATGCATAAGTATTTTTTTTAGAGAAAAGGTAATGCTATTTTAGATAGAAATGCTCTAAAAATATATATGCACTAGAAAATGAAGATTATGAACCTAGAGCTTGAAGGATTCATAGGGTATTTATAGCTCATGAGTTTTATTCTTTTATGAAAATGAGGGGCTAAAGTATAATTTTGCCCTAATATTTTTAATGAATGATAAATATTCCTTAAACAAATATTAATGAGGAAAAATACCATTAACATATGCATTAACAAGGGATAAATATCTCTTATAGAATTATTAATGTGATGGAAATATGGTAGGCCTATTAGAAGATTTTGTTTACACCTAGAAGTGTAGGAAGAGTAGGATCCAAAATATAGTTGAACCCATAAATGTTGACCTTTTCCCCTAAGTTGAGCCCGTGAGGGTCGGGCTCCTCCTCTAAGTTAAGCCCATGACATTGGGCTCTTCCCCAAGGTTGTGCCTACAAGGGTTGAGCTCTTCTCCTAGGATGAGCTAATGGGTGGTTTTCCCCAAGCATGTTGCCTGAGACCGTGGATTTTAAACCTTCAAGATTTTTAAACCCGTTAATTTTAAGTTTATTAATAACCATCAAGTCTTTGTGATATTTATATGCAAAGACTTGTAAAAATATATGTGATGACGAGTTTTTTGAATTTTCTTCGTATGAAAAGAGGGGTGGAAACGTCGGGTAATATATCAGAAAGCCCATATGTAAGGGCATGCATTATGGTTAAAAATGAATTTCTAAGCATATAAAGAGGAATCATGGAGGAACCCATGAAGAAGAAGCCCATACTTAAAAAAAAAATTTAAATGACTGGGGGAATCCAAGGAGAGTGAGTCTATACTTAGAACAATTTATAAGAGGTTGAAGGGAACCCAAGAAGGTTGAGCCTATACTTAGAAAATATTATAAGAGGCTAAAGGGAACAAATCCCTATTGATGCCATACTTTGAAAATTTTTAAAGGGCAAAGGGGACAAACCCATGTCGACACTCATACTTATAAATTTTTCTAAAGGGAATAAGGGAGCCCAAGAAGGGTGAGTATATACTTAGAAAATATTCTAAGAGACTAAAGGGAATGAATCCCTATTAACACTCATACTTAGAAAATTTTCAAGGGGTAGAGGGAACGAACTTATGTTGATGCTCATACTTATAAAATTCTCTAAGAGACAGATGAGAACCCAAAGAGAGTGAGCCTATAATTAGAAAATATTCTAAGAGCATGAGGGAAACAAATCCTTATTAACACTTGTACTTAGAAAATTTTCAAAGGACAGAGAGGATAGACCTATGTTGACGCTCATACTTAGAAAATTTTCTAAAGGGCGGAGGGGGGGGACCTAAGGAGGGTGTGCTTATACTTAAAAAATATTCTAAGAGGCTAAGGGGAATGAATCCCTATCGACGCCCATACTTAGAAAATTTTCAAAGGGCGAAGAAGATAGACTTATGCCAACAGCTATACTTCAAATTTTTTCTAAGAAGCGAAAAGGAATCCAAAGAAAGTGAGCCTATACTTAGAAAATAATCTAAGAAGATGAGGGAAATATATCCCTCAATGGTCGTAAAAAAAGGCTTGTGGCCTTCTTGTCAATGGTATGAGGGCTTGGAAGCCTCTACTAAAGAGATATCACATTATAATAGGAGGCCTATGGCCTTCATGGTAATGGTGTAGGGCTTAGGAGCTCACAACTAGAGAAAGATCTCACTGAAGAGTGGTAAGCTTGTGGCCTCCCTGGTAATGGTATGGGGGATTGGGAGCCCCCTATTACAGAGTGGTTGTATTAGAGTGAGAGAGGTATATGGCCTCTTTAGTATTCTCAAGGGGCGTGAGACCCCTTACTAGAGTGTTATTGTATTTTTTTAGAGTGAAAGGTTTAAGGCCTTTTTGACGATGATATGAAGTGTGAAAGCCCCCCACTAGAAAGGGATCATACTTGAGAGTGAGAGATTTAAGATCATCACTGAAGATAATATAAGGTCCAGAAGCTTATCTAAAGAGTTGTGTTAGTTCTCTATGTTTCAGTTAGCATTGGTGGTATATATTTGACCATAAGACAAGGGTCATATTTCTTTGTTGAGGTTTAACATCTTAAGCTGTCATAAAAGGCAGGGGTATTTCACTAGAGAGAACCCTTTCTAAGAAGAGTATGCAATTGCACTAGGGAGAACCCTTTCCAAGAAGATTGTGAAATTGCACCAGGAAGAATCCTTTTAAAAAATATTATCCAAGAATCTAAAACCCCAACTAAGATTTATAGATAGCAAATATATGTCACCGAAACAATTATTTTAATTTAAAAATAAACTTACTTTTTATCAAGGATAATATAACATGAGATAATTTGTTAGGCTTTAAGGATCCCTCTAATCCATCTATTAGAGAGTGGTACTATTAAGACAAGGAGACCCCTTGTCAGTCCTTTTCAAGGGTGGGGTTATCGCAAGTGCAAGACTTGTTGAGATGGAAAAGTCTAATTTTGCCTTTGAGCGACCAACACAACCTGGATGAGAAGTTACACTTGGTTGATAAATTGTTTGAAGTCTGAGTGGGCAAAAGTGCTCACAGTAATGAGAAGTGTTCTAGCCTCGGTGTGTCATGGTTGTGCTCCATGTAATGACTTGGAAATGTCATTATAAAAAAACTGATGGTTTTTTTTAATCAAGTTCTCACAGACAAAGCCAATGATGATGTCCTAAAAGATTTAAGTAGTTTAGGAGTAAGGCTTATATGTTACATAATCGATCAATCTCTTGATTCTAGTAATTTGATCTATTGTTCCTGACCAAGATGGTTGGCAACCAGTGCCTAGTAGGCAAAAGTGGTTGGCGGTTGGCACCTTTAAAAGGTCTCATTTGGTAGATTTAGGGACTCTCAAAAGTTTAAATAAGTATCTTTTTAGAAAAAGAAAAAAATTATATTTTAAAGAAAAATGCCCTGAAAATATATATGCAGTAGATAATGTAGATTGTAAACTTGAAGCTTGAAGGATTCATGAGGTATTTATAACTCATGAGTCTTGTCTTTTTATATAAAGAAGAGGCTAGAGTGTAATCTTGCCCTGATAGATTTAATGAGAGATAAATATCTCTTACACAAGCATTAATGAGGAAAAATATCTATGACATATGCATTGATGAGGGAAAATATTCATGATATATGTATTAGTAAAAAATAAATATATCTTACACAATCATTAATGTGATATAAATATGATAGGCCTAAATCTAAGGGTGTAATGAGAGTAAGATCCAAAATGTAGTTGAGTCTTGTGGGTTGAGTTTTTCCCCTAGGATGAGTCCATAATGGTCGGGCTCTTCCTGTAAGGTGAGCCCATGAAGGCTTTGCTCCTCCTCAAGGCTGAGCCATGAGGGTTAAGCTCTTCCTCAAGGCTGAGTTCATGAGGGCTGGACTCTTTCTTTAGACTAAGTCCATGAGTGGTTTTACCTAAGCATGTTGCTTAAGACTGTGAGTTTTAAGCCTTTAGGGTTTTAGATCCGTGAAATTTGAGTTTATCAATTAACGTCATGTAACAAAAAAGATATGAATGTGTTTGGTTAAAAGGATAAAGATGAAGACATTATAAAAATTGTGTTTGTAATAATTTTGAAATGAATTTTTGTCTTTTCAAGATAGAAAAAATAAGGAGACAAATCTTTTTTATCCCAATTGTTTTCATCCTTTTCATTTCAAGAAATTAGCTAAACACCGTCACAATGATTTGAAATGATTTTTTAAATAATTTTCTTAATTAAAAAAAGAAAGAAAAAAAAATGTTTTCTCTCCTAATCCAAAATTCAATCGGTCTCTAAATAAAATTAGAAAGAAACAATAAAGACTTATACATAATTTCAATACTTTTTTTACTCCATATTTTTTAACAAGCCTTTCAATATCAAAATTAACAAAAAACAAAATTGAAGGAGGATGAGGTTTTATTATACCCCTCTTTACATTACATTATTCACTAGAATAGTGTTTTTTTTAAATACCTATATATTTTTTTAATTTCAATTTTATTTTTTAATTTTATATTTATTGAAGATTCATCTTCATAATTTTTTTGAATTTACTTTTTATGTGGTTATCCAGGAATCATGAACATGACCGCGAGTTTGACGGGTTAACTTGGTTGACTCAAGTTTTTTTTCTTTTTTTCTAATTGAATTTTTTTTCTTAATTTTATCTTTTAAAATTGGGTTGATTGAGAATTAAATTTTTTTATTTTTTTCGGCCTGCTTTCTATGAGGTTATCTCCATCTTATAACTCAGGTCACGAGTTTGACGAGTTAATCCCAGTTGACTTAAGTCATTTTTTATTCGATTTTTTTGTTCAATTTCATATTTCAATATTAGGTTGATTGAGAATTGAACTTCATAATTTACTTTCATTTGTGTTATTCTAGTCTCATAACCTGGATCGTAAGTTTAACAGATTAACTCGAGCTTATTCAGGTTATTTTTTTAAAATATATTTGTTTTCAATTTCATCATTCAACATTGAATTTATTAAAAATTAAGCTTCGTGATTTATTTTAATTTGTTTTATAAATGGTTATTATGATCTCATTACTTGGTATACAAATTGGCAGGTTAGTCCAAATCGATCCAATAAGTTTTTGTCTCAATGTTTATTAAAAATATATCATCTTAAATATTTATTTTGAATCAAACTATGTTTTTACCTGTTTTCTAGGTTATTTTTGAATCCATCAAAGTAATCAAGTTGTGTTAAATTAATTTATATGATTTAATTTTTTTACATTAATAACATCTAAATATTTTTTTATATTAAAAAAAATAATTTAACTTGCAGCATTGTTCCCGGTTAAATTTTATAAGCACAATACATTTTGATAGCCCAAAATAGAAACTGAAACTTAGTCTTCTTCCTGTATTGGGTCTTAGTGGTGGACTAATAAAGCCCACCACTAATATTCTTGCTTGCCGAACAGAAATTCAAGTGAATCAACTAGAAAATAACTGCTTGTCAAATCCCCAATTCAGAAGCAGCGTAGCCTTATAAACCCCATATTACAAATCTTTGGTGCTCCGTATCTTCTGGGTTTGTTTGGAAATCTAAAATGGGGGCAGGGCGTCAAGTATCAATATCCCTAGATGGAGTGAGAGACAAGAACGTGATGCAGCTTACGAAGCTAAACATTGCTCTCTTTCCTGTTCGTTATAATGAAAAATATTACGCTGATGCCCTTGCTTCTGGCGATTTCACCAAGCTAGGTTTGTAATTGTTTCTCTCTTAACATATATGTGTGTGTCTTTCTGCATGTTATTTTTGGTTTTTTTTGTTATTGATTTTGTGAAATGGGTTATTGGGTTTCGTGTGTTTTGGTTTTTCTTTATAGGGTTTGTTGTTTTGTTCTTCTTTTTTTCCATGTGGGTTTTCTTGTTGAATTTTTGGGACTCTTTAAATTTGTGAGAAAGTGTTTTTGCTTGTTAAAATGTTGCTTGAATGTCAAATGCTAGCAAACTGGTGTTGCTTGTAATTATTTGTTGTTGAATTTAAGATATAAAGTGCTGATGCTTTGAATTTCTGCTGCTGTCAATAAAGGGAAATTATAATTAATTCAAAACCTGGCGTTTGTGTTTGTGTTTGTGTTTGTGTTTGTTCTAGTTCTAGTTTCCATGTTTTTGATTATTGAATTTTGTTGAGTATGTTAATACATGTGAAATGTGAATGACAAAAGTTAAAGAAACAACCCAACACAAGGGACCTCCGTGCTACCTTTGATATTTTTGTTCACTTTCAGTTTCCGTCACGGGTTATTTTCTGCGTGAACTCATGATAGGCCATTTAGTTTATTCTCACCACCTTGGCACCAGTTTTATTGTGTATTTTTGTAGCCTTTTTTGGGTTCTTAAATTAGTTAAACTTGCCTTTCTTTTTGCAATCTTTTGTTGGCTGTTGCGTTTTTGTGCATTGGATGTAACCATATAAATGTGTTGATCTCATTCTTCTTTTCATTTATGGGTTTTATAGTTTCAGTAAATGTTTTTTTTAGTCTGTATTCCATTTTTTGTGTAAAGCTGCTTATCATCTCAGGATTCTAATTGTTGATAAATTTATTTTTTATTATGTCTCCTCACTTGGATGGTTGTTTTAAATTTATAGCCATTTCCTTTGGGGTGGAACGTCAATATTTAGGATTGACATTTCAGCTTTTTTAAACACAAATCAACATTTCTTGTAGTTTTGATTATTTCACAATATGTTCATCAGATATCCTGATTTTTAACAAATATCTTGAATGGTATATTGGGTTGTTTGATAATCCGAATAGGTTCAGATGTGGTTTTTTTGGTCATTTTATTTATTGTTGTTTTTTTTTCGTAAATATTTAAATTGTCAATTTAACCAATGACTTGGGACTTGCGTTCTTTTTAACCTATCATTTTTTTACATTAAAAAAAAATTGTTTGGCCCGCGGCAACGCGCGGGCAATATGTCTAGTTTTGTGCTAAGAGTTGTTCATGTAGTGTGGAAAATTCCTAGCTGTTAACTTTTATATCAGTTGGAGAAATATTATACTCTGTCTTAGGAGATGCATTAAAGCCATTAGTTTCATAATTAATTGATAACTGCTGCGCAACATTATGTCAATTAATAATGTAGTTTAAACACTTACAAATATGTTTGCCTAGCTTTATGTTCTGAAATATGTAGAACATGTCTTTCTGTTATGGATCTATCATGAAGATCTAACCACATGATCTATAGAATAAACATCTTGGTGCTTGTGATTAATTGTTCCTCCTTGTTTTTAGACATGTGTACCACACAGATGAGTGAAAATGTGGTATACACATCACTTAAAGAAACAAGAATTGTGGCAATCTCGGTGTATATAATGCCGGAGTGCATCATTTCATGATAAGTCAGTTGTACTAAGCTTTGGGATCTTTTTTCAGCATATTACAGTGACATCTGTGTTGGTGCAATTGCATGCCGACTGGAGAAGAAAGAAGGCGGAGCTGTCCGCGTTTACATCATGACATTAGGTGTTTTAGCACCATATCGTAGGCTAGGCATTGGTGAGCAAACCACTTATATTCCTCTTATGGTAGAAGTCTATGCTTTTTAATTATGAATTTGATCTTGACACACAAATGATGCTCGAGTAAATTTGTCGAAAAGAAAAGGCGAAAGCCTACTCCTTGAACCTGAACCAGTTATTGCTGAAAACATTTTAAACTTAATTTATCTGTTTGCATGCTGCCTCCTTGTTTCTGATTCCCAACTGGCCTTACAGGTTTTGCAAACTGTTAGCAGTAGAGTCACTATATTAAATAAGAACCATGAAGTATCAGGAACTCTGTTGCAGTTTACATTTATGAATAGTCAAAACCCCTTTTCTGAAAAGCCCTCAGGTTTTGGACTTATTCTTCCAAGTCTGAACAGAGAGCAAATATTTGTGAAAGAAAGTTTTGGCAGGTGCATTTACTGATCAAATTTGTGTGATTGTGCAGGTACAAAGCTGTTGAATCATGTTCTTGATCTCTGCTCAAAGCAAAATATTTCTGAGATTTACCTGCACGTACAGACAAACAATGAAGATGCCCTTAACTTTTACAAGAAATTTGGATTTGAAATCACAGACACCATCCAGAACTATTACACGAACATTACTCCGCCTGACTGCTATCTTCTTACAAAACTCATCACTCAAACAAAGAAATAATGTCACAGAGCTAGTAGTTCAGTGTAAACTCTGCTTTTTTTCTCCTATTTATTGAACTTTACCTTGGTTCGGTTGTACTATTGAGGTTCCATGGATGCTACTGGTGAAATGATGGGTTAAAAGTTCACCTGCTAAAATCCGTGGACCAAATGAGTAGTTATGGTTCTAAACAGTTATACAAACTTTTTGTAGTCTTGTATTTCTTTGAGGCTCTAAGAAGGGTCTGGCAGTTTATAAGATTCTGATTGCTGTCTTTTAGACGGATCAAAGATCCAATTATCGAAATTGTGATTTCATACTGTGAATGGCAGCTCGTCTTGGTGTTGCATTTGCAGGCTCTGAATGTTCTGAATGTTATGGCTATGCCAAGCCATTCATATATTTACAACAACCATGCATAGTTTCGCAATCAACTTCAATCTGTGCATGCCAAAAAAGCCTCGTCCTTATCATAAGGCAGGCAAGGTCCAGGCGTTGCATTGCTATATATATCCCATGGAAGATTTCTGGCAAGGCGGACAAGTTCTGGGCATTGCATTGCTTCACATGATCAATAGAAGAGTTCCGAGTTAGAGCCCGGCATGGTCAGGTCAGGTGTATTTGACCTCAGGAGTGCTGTTATATGCATCTTAGTTTACAGTAGTCAATCGGGCTTATCATGACGAACCTGACAGTGATTTATTACAAATTGTATATTATTTGGAGGCTTGAGAGCAGGCAAACAATGCAATGCTCGCTCATCAGGGAAAGCAGTCTTCATATGTCAAAAGTATATTGTATCTGCATTTGCTGTTTAGCAGGCCAAACCACCAGCAAAAGCATCTCCTTAAAGAAGAATAGACTCTGTCAGTCGATAAGCATCCCATGAACCACCGGGTCTGCCGATAACACTCCACAACATATTAGCAGAGTTGATATGGAGAGTGCATTTATTTTGAAAGCTCTACAGTATTATTCTTTGGTAAAACGACTGAATGACACAATTTGTGGTTAACTTCACCTCTCCTCTAACCAAAAAAAAAAAAAATTTTGTTATGTTAAAAAATTTCAATAAGAAACAAATTAACAAAAACCTTTGAGTAAAAATATTTCTAAATAAAATAAAAATTAATATTCAATCCCAAAACTATTACACACACATGGTGTATAAATTTAAATTGGGTTGGATCGATATAGTTTCAATATGTTTAAGGATGGTGGTTGTTTTTTAAAGTGTTTTTCGCTTAAAAATATATTAAAATTATTTTTTTAAAATTATTTTTTACATTAATATATCAAAATAATCTAAAAATATATATAAAATAATTTTTTAAAAATTTAATTTTCTTAAAAAAACCATTTGGAATGCAATTTGAAACTGCCTTTCTAAAATTTCTAACTGCTGCCCGATTCGTGATATACATTTTTTTTTTAGGGTTTTATCCGTTATCAACGGTAATATTTATATTATTCAATTTTAATGAGATGGGTTATTCTAGAGAAAGGGTTTTTTTTTATTATTATTATTTTAATGTGTTAATATAAAAAATAAAATTTTGAACACTTTCGCGACTAAAGTCGAACACAGTTTCCCACGGTGGCTCTCTCCGTCCATGAAGCGCTCTGCTCCTCCTGTCCAATTCCTCGCCGCCGCTTTTGCCGTTGATTCCGCCTCCATGTCTTCTCGCCGCCCTCCGGTACTCCCTCTCCCTCTCAAAAATCTGTTAAAGAGTTAGTTACTTAACTCTTTTCACTAATTCTAACTGTTTTTAATAGCAGTACCGTGGCAGTAATAACAGAAATCAGTGGGGAAGAACCTTTTCGAACGGTCCGTATACAGAAGACTCCAATTTAGGGTTCCTCCAAGCAGAAGCAAACCACAACTTCACTCCACGACCTTCGCCACCGCCTCCTCCGCGTTATTATCAAAATCAACAATTTCGCCAACCACCACCACCACAACCGTCCGATCAAAACCGGATATTCTGGTATTCTCCACCGTTCAATCAAAATCACAATCGACAGTTCTTCAACCAGAATCACAGGCTGCAGAGGCCTGCTAAGCCGTTGGATTATAGGAATTGGGAGTATGCCAAAACGGCGCCTCCTCGTGACTCTGAAAGATTTATAGTTCTTTCTTATAATATATTAGCTGATTATCTAGCAATCAATCACAGAAGCAAACTTTATTATCATATACCACGGCATATGTTAGATTGGGAATGGCGAAAGAGGAGTATAATTTTCGAGCTTGGTTTATGGTCTGCTGATATAATGTGTTTTCAGGTTTAATTAATAGTAATTAATCAAATTTAGTGTTTAATTTCTCTCATTTGGTTTTGATAGTAATAGAGGTTATTTCTACGTTTTTTATTTTGATTGGTTGTAACTGTTTTTAGGAGGTTGATAGGTTTGGGGACTTGGAAGAAGTGTTGAAGGTCCGAGGATACAGTGGAATTTGGAAGGTGGGTTTTTTGCAAGGCAATTAGTTCCTTTATTTATGAAATGCGGAATTGTGAAATTTTGCTGCGTGATTTTATGAGCCAGTTTGTGTTTGGATTTGCTGAGTTATCTGGTTTATGTATTTTATGTGCATTAAGAATTGTTTTGTTTTGTTTTGAGATTATGAGGATTCATAGTTTAAGGAGTTCAAGTGCAGGAATTGAGCTTAAAAGATGTGAAGAGCTGAGTGAGAGCAAAGGAAGGAACCAATGTCTTTGTTGCCCCAAACTTGCTATTATTTTTCTAATTATTTTACATTATTAGATTTGTAATTGTAATTTTCTGGTTTCATGTGATGGTTGATAATGAGGTTTGCCATTTTTAATGTTTTTTTTTAATGGGACTTGCATGACACATTTGACTGTAATGGTATATCTTTACAAGCTGTAACTCTTGCATGCAACAGGTTAATGACCAGTAGCCTGAGAAATTTGAATTAGATATTGCGAGCCATTATAGGACAGTTACTCAGTTTGTTCAAAAATGTTAAGATGTGTTTCTTTTTATGAAGTTTGGTCTGACAACATTCTCTTTTACATATAGATGCGGACTGGCAATGCAATTGATGGTTGTGCAGTCTTTTGGAGAACATCAAGGTAGAATCCCAGCTAGTTCTAGTGGCCATTGATCTGTGGCATTCATGGGTTCCGTTAACAGCACTGCTTGTTGATAAATTATCAGGCTAACATCTGCATAATGCCAATTATTTAAGATGGTTTGATGTCCTTGCTATTGTTTCATTCACTTGCTGCCCTGAAGGTTTTTCAATTTCATTCATTTCAGTCTATCTATTTTCCTTGAACTTTCTTCTCCAAAAGTTATCCTTCTTCTGTTCTGCTTCTGTGGTACCATTTGTTTGCATTTTAGCTGGTGCACCTTCTTTCTCAGTTATGAGGTAGAGCCAGATGCTCACAAGTCAACATCAGGAAACTGTTTTGCAAGATTTCACTGTCATGAAATTTCAATCATTGGGAAACCCAGTTCTTTCTAGGTTGGCTCCTCTAGCATATCACCATATTGCCTCTACCTTTCCATAAATGTGTCTCCCCCTAGCTTCATCAAAGTTAGCATGCAACACAACAGTTGGCATTCAGATGTCCAGTCAGCTGTGAAAAATGAAAAAGCTCTATATTTTGTGGTCTACGAGTGCTCCCTGCATAACATGAGAATGTGAGATGATTAATGTTGTATATATACCATCCCTTTAAAGAAGCTCAAATTTGAATTACCTCAAGCATTCGCACATTTATTACTTCTCATTGTCTTGATTGTATTTCTCATTTCAAGTGGCATAGTATTTTGGTTGACCCTGTACTGCTTTATTTCTTTGAGGCGGTTTATTTCAAATTTAGCTTCTGTCAGATGGGAAAGATATATCAAAATTCATTACATTTTTTTATTCTGTTTCCTTCTTTTCCTTTTCCAGGGAATCAATTGTTTGAGTGTTTAATTTTCCTCTATTTATCTTTCTTTTGCTCCTTTTCCGAGATTTTATAAAATTTTATTTGATGACTTTTCTTGATAGAATAGAGAAAATATCGTTTGGTGATGTAGTCTAATACCTCAACTAGTTTGGGATTAAAGCTTTGCTGTTGTTGTTAATGTTAGGTTCAGATTGGTCCATGAAGAATCCATTGAGTTCAATAAACATGGACTTCGGGATAATGTTGCTCAGATATGTGTGCTAGAGGTATCATGTCTTCATATCTTGGAAACTTTCTCCTCAAGTCTTTCCTTACTGTTTCCCGAATAAGTTGGTCCATGTGGCTTTCATGTTATTGAGTCAATTTTTCTTTTCTTTTCTTTTAGCAGTTAATAAGACAAGACAACACTGCAGACACATCAACTCTACCTACAAGGTGCTGGTTTAACAATTTTTGTTTGAGACGTTTATTACATTATGATAAATATCAATTAATAGCTTGCACAAAAGTTAAAACTTCAGAAACATTATTATGAATATCAATAAATAGCTTGTACGAAAGTTAAAACTTCAGAATTGTTAATACAAAACTCTGAAGGATCATTACAAAAAAGGAAATCCTTTTATTCTTCTTGATATGAACTCTGTGTTTTCTAGGTTTTTAGTAGCTATGTAGAACACATCTGGAGATAATGCTTGGTCTTCTTTTGCCTTTTGCTGGTCCTTTAGAATTTTGCTTCATCTTAGTATCATGTGGAATTTGATTTTTATCCTGTGAACCCTGCACATTGCATAAGTTCGGGCAAGTTTTATCTGCTATTATGAATGTGCTCCATAGATGGACTTGTTTATAGTGTCTTTCAAGATTGTGATGGTAGGTTTATAAGTTTATATGGTGAGCATTTTGAACTCAAGTTGATGGCATTGTTTGTGGCTAATCTCTTATGTGATCAACTTGAATTTGCTCTCACTCATTCTAGTGATTGTGGATAAAGGAACTATATATGCATGAATTTATACGTACCACTTAAAATTTGGTAGCCTCAACACCTTAACCATTCAAGCGCTTTGAATTGATACACCCCACTCCAGCCTGAGTTCAGATGTACTTGCGGTCCCAACATAATTTGCTTATGCAGATCTGGTAATAGCTTGTTTTGAAGTTCTGCTGTCTCTATATGCAAAGGAAAAATCTATACAAATGGAAGAGTTATTCATACAATCTTACAAACTGATGTGGCAAGTGATGAGTGATGTTTTAAGTGATTTACTTGTCATGTAAATGATCTATAAATCTATTTCATTAAATGTTATTAGTGTTAGCAAGTATTTTGGTGCAATTTTTTTGTGTTTGTATTGTCTTACTCGTTTGTAATTAGATCTTTGCAATATCAATTTCCAACACAGTACTGTATGCTTTTTTGTTGTGTTTATTCAAACATATGATAAATTTTGTATCTCAGTCAGCATTCTGTATTTGCAGCTCAACCATTTCTAATAAAGTTGTCATATGTAACATTCATGTGCTTTACAATCCCAAAAGAGGAGATATTAAGCTCGGTCAGGTACTCACCATCTGTAGAGTAATCCATACAGTTTTTCTTTAATGTGTTAGTCTTTTGATATGTACTCTCTGTCTTTCAAAGAGTGCCCTTTTGTTTCTATTCTATCACAAAGTATATCTGATGTCCATTATCAAAGAGTCAAAGCATTAATTCATTTACTTTCCTATTACTTCCCATTTCCCATTAAAAATCAAATAATGTCATTTCTTCCTGCTTTTGCAAGTATGCTTAGAAAACTCATTTCGATTTAATATGAATATGAGTTGGCTTAATATTCGTTGACAACCATTGATATGTGTGTATAGCCAGGGACAGTAGGGATTATATTTTGTTGGCTTAGAAATTGGTTTGCTTTGTTGTCGTGCGCGTGCGCGTGCGCGCACACTAGTTCTTTCTATAAGACCCAAAATGGGAACTCATACTGACACCAGCACTTTTTAGCTTCACAGCTGATCCCTCACCAGATGCTTAGTCTCACATGGAATTGTTTTTTTGTGAATAATTGCTTACAATTTTAGTTCTTGTATGCCAGTCAAAACACATATGAATGTGTTAAGTTAGGTCTTTGACTAGCATGCCTTTGCCTAGCAGGTCAGGATGCTTCTAGATAGGGCTCATGCTGTTTCAAAAACCTGGAATGATGCCCCGGTTATTCTTTGTGGCGATTTTAATTGTACTCCAAAGGTCACTTCTAGTTCAGCATTTCTTAAAAGTCCAGATCTGGTGTGTTTGGTCTTTTATGGCATGTTTAATCTGTTATATTTATTATGACAGTGATGTTTGTGCTTTTGCATCAGAGCCCGTTATACAACTTCATTTCAGAACAGAAGGTAACTTTTTGTTCTTCCTTTATTTACTTCCATGTTAGATGATTGATGAACTGCAAACAACATGTTAATTTCATTGGTGTCCGGCAGTTGGATTTCTCAGGAATTGATAGGGGTAAAGTATCAGGACAAGCTTCTGCTGAAATATGCAATTCTAGGCCATATAATTTTGGTCGTAATCCTAATGCTAGTCCTGGGTAAGTTTCCACAAGTCAACTAAATCTTGTAACCTCTGATGTTTTTGTGAACTTCTGACAATTGACCCTAAAAAAGGCCTGCAAACTATTGCAGGACTCAGTCCTCTGATAATTCGGTTCAAGCTCCATTAATGGTAGATAGCAAGCAGAGTGATACACTCCCAAACACGCAGAAGCAGAATAATCAACATGAGAGGCTGGGAGATGTTCCTTCTGTCAATGACTACTCTCAGCCCAAACATACAAGAACTGTGCTGAATGCTTTGGATGTGAGTGCAGGTAGTGAACTGTGTGTTGAAGAGAGAGAACTGTACATAGCAGTCGAGCAAGGCTCAACAATATTTCATGGTGAGGGCAAGTTACCTGTTGATCAAATGAGTGATGAGATGAACAAATCAATTCCTCCACTGACCTCCCATCCTGAAGATGCCTATTCTGACAAGAGGGAACAAAGAGAAGGAGGAAATTCTACTTCTCTTCTTAATCAAGTATCATCATGTGAGCATTCATCACATACAAATACAGAAAATATAAGGGAAAAGTTTGATGATCATGAAGTCTCTACTTCAGCACATCCTTCATCTCAGCCAATTGTTGATGACGAGAAAACTGACCTTTCACCCTCCTATCAAATCAACATCTCAGATGCTTCGGTTAGTTATGTAGATGATAAGCTACTGGAGGATGTTTCTCTTCAGGATCTAAATGACTTATTTCCAGAAAGTAGAACAATAGGGGAAGACCAAAGTACTTTTTTATCTGCGCTACATGGAGTGGAGGGCTCATTGTCACACGACCCTAATTATTCCCCAAAAGGACTTGCATCTGATCTAAATGACTCTCAGTTGGATTCACCTGATGACGAAGTTCTGGTTGATTTTTCTCTGGGACTTGATTCTGAGGGTGCTGGTGTGGGGAAAACTGCAGACGATCCATCATTATGGACCACCATGGAAATAGTGACTGCTACAGGCAATGTAGACTGCATGTTTGTGGAACATCCGCTAAAGCTCAAAAGCACATATACACAAGTTGAGGTAAATAGCATGATGTTACACCTTTTCTTTTTCTATTGTTTTTCACTGTTGATTCCTCTAAAACTCAATTTGATTGGAGGGAGGGTAATTGAGGAAGAAGTAAAACGGTAAGGCGAAGGGTTGGGGTAGGAAGGCTGATGAAAAAGGCATGTGATGGCGATTCTATGTCCTCTTATCACATGAAATAGTACTGTTTGAAAAAGCTCTGAATTCTCAGAAACAACATTATGCACTGTGGCTAGCCATCACTACATACATATCAATTTTGCAAGTTCTCCCTGAATTTGATTGGTTTTGGCTTTTGAAGTTAGTGCAGAATCTACAAGGAATAAAAGTCTAATAAAAGAAATTGATTAACTATTATCTGTACTTTTATAAAGGGACTAAATTACAGGACCGATATAGAAAGGGGGGCCAGTATTATCTTATCAAGGGGAGTAAAATAACTTAACACTGAAGATTCTGTATGTATGCATGTTTGCAGGACTGTTATGGGACAAGAGACCCAAATGGAGAACCCTTGGTGACCAGCTACAACAGGTGTTTCTTCGGCACAGTTGATTATATATGGTAAGTTAAAAAGGTTCTGCAGTTCCTTGTTTCTACTCTGCATATGAGTTTTCTCTTTGTTCTTTGAATAATCACAGGGAAAAACTTAAGGAAGGGTTCTTATGGCCCTGCTATTGGTTGTGGTGTGGCAAGCACATCTAGCCTAGTGGCTCAGGGGGAGTGGCAGAAACTGGGGGGATGGGATATTTTAGAATGAATTATGAATTTCAGGTCCAATTATGAACTTTTGGAGAGGGCTATTTCAAAATTTCAGCAAAGTGCTGCCATGTAGCAAAAACAGTGGTTGTGAGGGGAAAATTCATATTTATTTCTCATTTCAGATCTGGACTATGTGAAGATTATATTTTAATTGAACATGCAGGTATTCAGAAGGTCTCCAGACTGTCAGGGTGCTTGCTCCAATGGCAAAACATGCTATGCAATGGACAGCAGGATTCCCGACAAAGGTATAAGTTTGCTTTTAAGATGGGTAATAGAAAATTTGCTGGGTTTGGAAATTAATTTACAAGAAGACTCCAATACATCTAGGTTCATGATGTCTTTTTTTCTTCCTCGTAAAAATCTCAAATGCCTCGTGTACCATAATTTCTATTAGATTTGTGGCTGAGGCAGTCTAATTGCAAGTCACTTCTCCTCTGATGAGGAGATCCCGAGTTCTAATCCCCCCCTCACCTAAGCTATTAAATCCTCAAATAAGCATCACTTGATAACAAGATAGATGGGTTGTGTGGTGGTTTTTGAAGGTAGTTCAAATTGGGGCTAAAATGAGGCAAATTAAGTTTTGAAGGATTCATGTTTGGTCTTCTTCTTGTTTGTCTAGCCCCAGAATCTTTACTTAGTTGGGATTCCATCCTTGAAAGCATTAGGTAAAGAAATGGCAAAGTGGTTACCTATAATCTGTGGGAATGTGTTTGATTATTTGATTTTTCTGGAATGCACTTTTTAATAGTTTAAGTTACATTTTGTTGGCTGTGTTGTTCAGAAATGGGGTAGTGATCACATTGCATTGGCTTCTGAATTTGCCTTCACAAAAGATGCGAGCAACAATAACATAGAAGTTCAATAGCACAGAAATGGGCTTGTGTGGTTGCAATCTAGAGAAGCTCAGAAATACCATTTCAGCTCTCGGCTTATAGTCTTCCTTCGGCATTTGCAAATTATAGCAGCACTTCATGAGGTTCGAACTGCTCTCTTGTGAAGCATTTCTCTCTTGTACTTCTCTGTATTTTGTTTTTTAGTCATATTTTTCTACCGAGAGAGAATTTTATTCCCATTCTGATCATGAAAAATCTTGTTTGGACTATAATGACTGTGCAAATTAACGCAAGGTTTTTAATTCTGCAGAAAATTTAATATTTGCTCTTGTGGCTGATGTGGCAAGAGTATATATGGCTATAGCATTGTTACGGATATAGTCCAATGCCCATTTAACCTAGAGATTCTTCTTTTCAAAAGCTTTAGTGCCTCACGGGTTTAATTTTAATTTTTCAATTTCTCACTATATAAATTACAGAAAATACAGTAATATTAAAGTTATTTTATTAGAAAATAATTTCCATTGTAAATCAAAAAGTTGATGCATGTGTGTATAATATAGTGAGAATTATATGAGTTGTTGATGCTCGTTGTGAGTGGATATAAAAATTAGCAAAAAAAAGGTGTAGCCATTAACAATATATTTTTTTTTTATTACGAGTCAAAACAATTTTTTATTGTGATTCAAAACCATTTGTGGAGGGCTGCAGAAAAACAGAAACCAACGGTAATGCTATAAAAAATAATTCTATAAGATTCCATGGAAAAATAAACAAAACAAAAGATCTAATGGTATTTAATCAAACAAAAAAAAATGCAACGATCAAATAAAATAATCATGTCCTCTTTATTTGAATAGAACAAGGTGTAAAATATTGGCGGGTAGAAAAAAACAAAACAAAATAAAATTAGTGACGGCTTATTAGCCCATCTAAAAGAAGCGTGTCCTCTTTATTTTCTATATTAAAAGGGGGAGAAAATAACATCTTGAAAATTCAACCCATTATTTTTACCTAAAAAACCTAGAAAATATTCTAGAATCTTTAATAAATTTATTTATAACCTCAAATAACTTAAAAACCAGTCTAAAAATTTGAAATCAACTTACATGCACAAAATTTTCTAAGCTCGAATCTACCTTCTCATGCGATGAAAAAGCTAAAGAACACCTTAATTAAACTCCCCTCATAAAAAAAAAAAAAAAACCTTTTTTCACTTTTTTTTCTTTATCTTTAAATCTTGTTGTTTCTTAATAAATTCACTTAAATTAACCATTATAATGAGAATTAACAAGCAATACCGTAAGATCCATTACATGTGTTGATCATAACAATTATAAGAGCAAGAGCTAAAAGGATTAAATGGACATTTAATGAGCTTATTTATAATATTTTGGCCAAGAAAGTTTTGAAAATTCCTTTTATGGTGACGTCAAACATTAAGTTGAGTTCAAATAAGAATAAGTCTTGATCTATATAATCCAAGTAAAGGACGAGGTTACTTAACATGTATTAGAGTTTGGTCACACAAATTTATACTAATGATCATATATTTAATTCGATTGTTGGATGTAACTCAAATTTTATAATAATATTTTAAAAACCTTGTTTTTTATTGGATTAAAATTTTAAAGCTTTTTCAATAAGGCCTGAAAAGTTATTATTTAGAAATATATATATATATTGAACTTTGTATTTTATTTCACCCATATTTTTATGATTCTTCATTAAACTTTTCAGAATTTATTAAGGAGATCTTCTTTGCGGCACTCTAATCATATGCACAATGCTTGGTTAATGTGATCCGAAAAGGAAGAAATTAAATTAAGAAATTGATTGGTGTATTTGGTTTGTATTCTGGATCTAGTGGACTGGTTTGAGCTACGGTTTTTGTGACATGGAATTAGGCTTTTTGAATAAATAAAATTTTTAATTATTATTTTAATAAATAAAATTATCCCTCAACCTTCCAACTCATTCATTTTCGACAATGAATGTTTCTGACAACTGATACGTAAATAACAATTAATTAAGGATTCGTTTGTTCGCTAGGTATATTTGTTTTTTTTTTAAAGTGAATTCTGAAAAAGTAAATTATTTTTTGATGTTTAGTAGTGTAATGAAAAATAAGTTGGAAAATATTTTTCAGTGTTTGATTATGTCATGAAAAATGAGCTGGAAAATAACTTATTAATGTTTTATTTTTTTCAAGTTTATTAAAATAATAAGAAACAAATCTTACAAATTAAAAAGTTAAAAGAGAATGAAATTGAAAAAAAATATAATTTCATAAATTATCTCAAATAAAATAAATAATAATTAAAATAATAGAGATCAAATCTAAAAAATAAAAAAAATAAAAGATGAAGAAATTAAAATAATAATAATTGACATTTTATAAATTATTTCAAATAAAATACATAACAATTAAAAGAATGAGGACCAAATTTGATACATAAAAAATTTCAATAAAAAAATAATAAAGGAAAAGCAAATAACAATTATAAAAATAAGAACCAAAGTTAATATAAAAATTAAATTTTAAGAGATAAAATTGAAAAATAAATATTTAAAACAAAATATATATAGCAATCAAAAGCTTGAGGATCAAATTTGATATAATCAGCAAATAATATGACATTTCTAAATTTTTCACAACTTTCGGAAAGTGTTTTCCGCCCAAATTTTCTAGGAAAACACTTTCTTGGAAACCAAGCCAAATTTTCCTTTGACTGGAAAATGTTTTTCGTTGACCAACTTTTCTAATGGAAAATAAACACAGGAAAGTCTGGAAAGTGGTTTCCTGGAAAGTGAATTCCGGAAAACAAATGTAGCCAAGATTGTATTTGTTATTATGGTAATGGTTGTTTTTTAAAGTATATTTTACTTGAAAATAATTTTTTTATTTTTAAAAATTTATTTTTAACATCAATACATCTAAACAATCTAAAAATATTTAAAAAATATTTTTAAAAAAAACATTTCTGCAAAAAAAACAAGGTATAATTCAAGTGATATCAGGTTTGCAAATTGCAAGGGGGCACGCTTTAGGTCGCTTGAGTTGACCTATTTAACCACAATTGTACATTATTCCAGCAGGAAAACAGCTCATATACAATTATTTATTTATTTATTTATTTTAGTAGGCAATTTACAAGTGGCCCCTGATTTTTAAATCCCCCATTCGCTTTAATATATTATTTTGTTTTTTTTTTTGTTCTGTTCAAATCACTAGAAATGGCAAGATAGGGACGTGGAATACAAGTGGAATTAATAAAATAAAATAAAATAAAAAGAGCACAGCAGGAAAATCCTGATTTCGATATCCCGCACATTCGGGTTCAATGTATTTTCTATGGTATACTCGGTTATAAACATAAATTATATAAAAAAATAAAAATACCATAACATAAGTTACATAACATAATAATATTCATCCTAAAAGATAATTTTTCATCCGAATTAAACAAATACTAAATATGATATATAGCATGTTTAATATTATAATAATGACTACTTTTTAAAATATTTTTTATTTAAAAATATATCGAAATGATATTTTTTAAAATTTATTTTTAACATTAGCATATCAAAACGATCATAAAAAATCAAAAAATTAATTTAAAAAAAACATTTAAAAAAAAACACTTTTAAAATACAAAAACAAATCATCTTTTATAACATAATTTTATTTTGCATTAAATTATCAAGTTATTGTCAATTTTAGAAGGAGAAAAAAATATTCAAGGGCAGCGGTTTGTGTCCGTAATTAGACAGCAATAATTACCACGGTTCATGGCAATCAAACCATGACTTTTTAAAATCATTGCTATCAGAAGGAAGGAAACCAGCCATCATCCAAAACAAAAGGAAACCTCCATGAAGGTGTTGTGGAAACCAGAAATCTAAGGATCTTGAGGAACACACTACTGATGTCAATAGCACAAATATACATCAAGGTAAATGCAATTGGAGTTTTTTTTTTTAGTTTAACGTGAGTGTCCGGGCCAGCTTGCGCGCACCTCAACTAATCTCACGGGCCCTGAAGTTAACGACCATGTAAGCCTCCGGTGGCCATCATATGAGCAACCACAAGGCTTGAACCTGAGACCACAGAGGGAGCAAACCTCTTGGTCCCAAGCTCTTACCACTGCGCCACCACCTAGATAGTTAAATGCAATTAGAGTTTTGATTTGCTTGGTGGGCATGTCCGGCCTAGATCATAATAACATGATCTGGTTTATCAGGTCAACTCAATGATTTGGTAGCTCAAAACTTTGTCTGGATTAAGATAGTCTTTGGCATTGACATTGTGGTAACGTTTATTTTTTAAAGTGTTTTTTTTTAAAATACATTAATAATATATTTTTTTTATTTTTTAAAATTTATTTTTAATATCAACTCACTAAAACAATCCAAAAACTTGAAGAAAATTAAAGCAAACAGCTCATTGCTTCATGCCCGCCCCCTTTGGGTGGGACACATTCGACAGAATATTTGCATATTTCAGTCAAAACAGCTCATTGCTTCATGTTTCTTTTGTTTTGCTAGCTAAGCCACTCTGCAAAAGAAGGGCATGTGACTGATGAGTTGTCCACCTCCTCCTCCTAGAATTCTTGTCGCCGCCGGCCCTCGCGGCTGGCTGCTAATAACTTTTAACCTGGGAAATATACTAATCTCAGTAGCACAAGCATACATGGGGAAGCGTCCATGGAAGGAAATGTTCTCTGTGGGGTTCATGGGAGTGGTTCAACAATTTACATGAGGCCAAAAATTATGAGCCACATCTGTGGTAAGAGTAGTTCAACAAGCTCACATTAAAAAAAAAAAAATAAAAAAAAAGGTGTTTTGGTAGGAAAGTACTGGAGGTAGTTTTGACGAGAAAAGAAATTCTAAAGAGGTGTGTAATTGTAAGTCTTGGGATTTTTTATTTAATTAATTATGAACTCGGTTAAGTTTTGTACTAAGGAGTGTTTAAAAGTATAATAACGGTTATTTTTTAAATTGTTTTTTAAAAAAAATATATTAAAATAATTTTTTTTATTTTTTAAAATTATTTTTGACATTAGCACATTAAAACGATATAAAAATATAAAAAAAATATTTTTAAATAATAAAATTATTTTTTTAAGAAACACGGTTGAAACTGCGTTCCTTAATACAGCCTATATAATTAAATAAATTAATTTTTTAGGGCTTGAATTTATTAAAAAAAATTATTGAAGATGCAACTATTAGACTACACATGTTTATATGCGTTCCTTTTATTAAAAAAAATATTTTATAAAAAACTCATTTTTTTTAAGTTTTTCCTCTTTCTCACAGTAATAATAATTAACTTAACTAAGATTCGCTACTTCTCACAACCCGATCTAACCTGCCAAATATTATCTATTTTGGGTTTTATTGTCCTCATGAATTTGTTTTTAGTGACAATGCATAGCTTTAAAATACGTCTGACAAGTCAGCAACCAGCACTACTAATAAAATCAGTTATCACATTTTCACCCGCCGAAATAAGATATTACTCTACTCGTTCAACATCTTTAAAAACTGCTATCTTTTATGTATTTATCAATTTTTTGAAAGTTAAATCTCTTTCATTTTCTTTTTTAAGTTTAAAAGGAATCATTTTCTTATCTTATAAGAACCCTATCTCTTGACAAACCAACACTTTGATTAAATCTAATAAAGGTATGAAAAAGATAAAGTAAAAAGTGATGTGCAAAAGTGCAAAATGTTTTTTCAGAATAAAAACATTATGTTGAGAATCTAATAATTACTGTAAGAACATCGGAGCTTATTCTTAAAAACAATATAAAGAACTTAGTGTTGATCTCAAAAAAAAAACCCAGTGAGATAGCAAATTATTTAATAAGATAGGTAGGTGATTAATAATCAATTATCCACGAGCAAAAAATTGTATCAACACAAAATTAAATTAAAATAATCTTTTTTTCCATTTAAATTAAGTGATGAAAAAAAAAAGCCCTTCAAAACTTAGTATTCATATTCATGAATGTCCATAATTCACTAATTATTTATAATCATATTCATTCACGTCATATAATTAATGTATTAATTCATGTACTGAGATATTTTAAAGATTTATAGAGATTATTGATCAAATAAAGATTTAATATCAAATATTCTTCATTAACTAAATTCAAGTCTAAACTCATGAGCCTACAAGTTTATTGTCCAATCCACAAATCTATTTTGGATTTAAAACTTTTGTTATCAAAATATTTTTTAGAATAATTTTTTTTAATTAGTCTTTAAATCACGATAATATTTGTTGTTAGAGTACTCATATTAGATTACAAAATCATACATTGTTTTAACTATAAATATAAATAAACCTTGAAAACATCTTATAAATGTTTTATAAATTAATTTCAATAAAAAATTAATAATTATTCGGACTTATTGAAAAATTAATTACAAAATCAAATAAGAACTTGTTGAAAAATGGCAATCTATCCATGGATGTGCGTTTAAGATTTTGGTTTTCCATAAAGAATTTCTACCATTAAAAAAAAAAACTATGTTCATCGTGTACAACAAAGACCCACTATACCGGGAGGCAAAAAATACATGACGATGATAATATATATATATATATATATATATATATATATATATATATATATATATAAAAGAAGAAGAAATAAAAACTCAAATCACTATCGGATAGAATTCCTTTGTTAAAAATGACCTTTTCAAACTACTTTTCCAAAAAAAATCCAAACTATCCCATCATTATCACTATCAAGAGCATTCAAATCTTAATTTATCTCTCCCTCTTCTCTCCTCCTCATTCCTAAAATGATTTAAATATAATATTTTAGTTTCAAATATTATATATTTGATTTCTTATTTTTAAATCCACTCAATTTAATTATAGTTTAATCATTTTTTTTGGATTAAACGCTGATAAATGAAGCATAATCAACATCGATTAAATGATTATTTATTTTTAAATTAGTTAAATAATCTCGCTTTAGTAATCAATAATAAATATTAAGCTATAATTAAATATTATTCATCTAGAACACCATCTTAGACCAGACGTTCAAAAATAGTTGCTCTTCTTGACCGTTAAATAGTGGGGGTTCACAACGTGTCGGTATCCCATTAGTCAATTAAGACAGGTGGAGTTTCTTCGAAGGGGAAGACGGGGCCCACCACAAACAACAATGTTTTGCCACACGACACCTTAAAAGCTCGAACACAACACGAAAACAAAGCACATAAAACTATTAAAAAAAAAACACACAGTGTTTTCGGATTTCCTTTTCTCATGTCCATTGGTTTCTCAGACATGAGATAGGGCGTCCATTTCTCAGATTTCTCATTCAAGGTCAGTCTTTTTTTCCTTCATCTTACTTCATAGTTGGAATTTCTATACTGGGTCTTTTTGAGCTGCTTGAAATGACTGAATATTTGCTTGTTTTTCGCCCATTTATCTGTCATTTCTTTCTGTGATAAAGAAATACTTCTTGTACATCTCTTTCATGCTAACAAGGTTGAACATTTTTGTACTTTTGAGAATGTAAATGATGTGTTGATGTAGTTTGGTGATGGGTTTTCTCTTATTTTGCAGGGTTGTTGAGGATCTTTGACTTCTTTCTATTGCATTGCCGGTTTCTGTGATGCAAAAGTTTGTGTTTTGATCTTTTGTACTGGTCTTTAAAGCTTTTTTAGAGTTTAAATCCTTTTCCTGTTTACTTTTGAAAATCCTCAAAGAATCCAATTCCGATTGGATTTCAACTACTTTTGTTAGGAAAATTTTGATTTTGACCACCTTTGTTGAACAAATCTTACAACAATGTCTGAGTCGAATCAAACCACACCCTTGATCCAGCCATCATCTTCGAGAAAACTCCCTGACTTCAAGCAGTCAGTGAAGCTGAAATATGTGAAACTTGGTTATCATTACCTAATTACTCATGGGATGTTCCTGTTTCTATCACCTATTGTTGTCGTTATCGCCGCACAACTATCCACATTCTCCATCCAAGATCTACATGACCTTTGGGACCATCTTAAATTCAATCTCATATCTGTGATCCTGTGTTCGACCCTCCTCGTGTTTTTATTGACCCTTTATTTCCTTACTCGGCCCCGCCCTGTTTACCTAGTGGATTTTGCATGCTATAAGCCTGAGGATTCTAGGAAATGTACTAGGAAGATTTTTATGGAAAGGTCGCAGTTGACAGGTGCTTTCGCTGAGACGAGCATGGAGTTTCAAAGGAAAATTCTTGAGAGGTCCGGGCTTGGGGAGTCAACTTATCTTCCCGAATCTGTTTTGAGAGTTCCTCCAAATCCGTGCATGGCTGAAGCAAGGAAGGAAGCTGAGGCTGTAATGTTTGGTGCAATCGACCAGCTGCTTGAGAAGACATCCGTGAAACCGAAAGATATTGGGATTCTGATTGTGAATTGCAGCTTGTTTAACCCAACACCATCCTTATCTGCCATGGTGATCAACCATTATAAGCTAAGGGGGAACATTCTTAGTTATAATCTTGGTGGTATGGGTTGTAGTGCTGGGTTGATATCAATTGATCTTGCCAAACATCTTCTTCAAGTGCATCCTAATTCTTACGCTTTAGTTGTTAGCACGGAAAACATCACCTTGAATTGGTATTTTGGGAATGATAAGTCGATGCTTCTCTCAAATTGCTTGTTTAGAATGGGAGGAGCTGCTGTTTTGCTTTCAAATAAAAGATCTGACTGGTGGCGTTCTAAGTATCAATTGGTTCATACTGTTAGGACAAATAAGGGTGCTGATGATAAGTGCTTCTCCTGTGTTACTCAACAAGAGGATTCTACTGGGAAGGTTGGAGTTTCTTTGTCGAAGGACTTGATGGCAGTTGCAGGGGATGCTTTAAAGACTAATATCACTACCCTTGGCCCTCTTGTTTTGCCAATGTCTGAACAGCTGCTCTTCTTTGCCACATTGGTGGGGAAGAAATTCTTTAAGATGAAGTTAAAGCCATACATCCCGGATTTTAAATTGGCTTTTGAGCATTTCTGTATTCATGCTGGGGGGAGAGCTGTGCTGGATGAATTGGAAAATAACCTACACCTTTCAGATTGGCATATGGAACCTTCCAGGATGACACTCTATCGATTTGGCAACACTTCAAGTAGCTCACTTTGGTATGAATTGGCTTATTCAGAAGCCAAAGGGAGGATAAAGAGGGGAGACAGAACATGGCAGATTGCTTTTGGGTCTGGGTTCAAGTGTAACAGTGCTGTCTGGAAGGCTCTGCGGACCATAAATCCAGCCAAGGAGAAGAATCCATGGATGGATGAGATTGACCAGTTCCCGGTGGATGTTCCAAATTTTTCAGTCATACAGTAAGTACAATAGTTTCATTGGTTCGCAGGGATGTGTTTCCGGTGGTGGTAGCAACAGTCTTTGAGTTATGAAGCCTTTACCTTGTCTTTGCTTTTGCTGCAGATTTATTAGAGAACTATGACTGATTTATGGTTTTTGTTTTGAACTCTGATTGACCAGTATGAAGTTCTTTGCTCATGACTTGAAACTAGGTTATCCTCCATTGAGCAGAATGTAACTTCTATACAATTCATTTATCCTCTTTGTAGCAGTTAGTGTTTTTCGTTTCTGGCATTGCCCGTTTTGTTCTAGCTCTCTTTGTGAGAAATGAGAAATCTACTCTGTCATTACTATAGATTTGCATTCTCGTTACAGACATGGATTTTTATCACAACATTCGACTATGGTTGCCAATTGTAATAGAAATTGAAAGCATATCATCCAACGCTAGATAAGAATGATTGCGCACTGATGATGGCTTGAAATGTGGATTTTTGAAATTATGGGTTGCCCCTAACCAGGAACCTGAAAGTCACCTATCTCAAGCAGGGCAGAAACCGAGTTTCGTCATGCTCGAATTAGAAGATATCAGAGAACTAGCATCTTATACCCCAAATCCCAAGTACGCATCGGAATACCCAGGACTGACTGAAACATGGCTGTAAGATTTTAAACATGCAGAGCTCCCTCCGTTCGTGGCAATCATAGCTTTACTAGCTGGGAAATTAAACTGGCATCTTCTAAAACATTTTTTTTAAACCATGATTTGAGTATAAATGAGCACAACAGTAATTGAAAATATATTCTAGCAACTTTATGTTTAACCTAGAGGATTGTCTCGCAACTTGCAAACTGTCACAAACGAAACCATACATTGTTCAGTTACCACCAGGACGAAAAGGAAACCAGCTATCGTCCAAATGAAAATGGACTAAGAATTATCACGCAATGTACACAACACAGCAATCCATCATGCGGATGCAGTTTTAATAACACAATGGAACGAAATAGTATCATTCCTTGGAGGATTTGTTGATTAGCGACTTGTGGATATGAGGGATCACACCACCACCAGCTATGGTTCCTTTTATAAGGGTGTCTAGCTCTTCATCACCACGGATTGCTAACTGCAAATGCCTAGGTGTTATACGTTTCACCTTTAGATCCTTGCTTGCATTTCCTGCCAGCTCTAACACTTCTGCTGTCAGGTACTCCAAGATAGCAGCAGAGTAAACAGCTGCCGTTGCACCCACTCTTCCATGGGCTGTTGCTCTTGACTTCAGAAGGCGGTGGATACGCCCAACAGGAAACTGCAAGGATGATACAGAAGGAAATAGATGGTCAAATCTTTTATGTTTATGGACAGCTACAAATGGCTAGCTCTAAAAAGGAAACACTTTGCTGAAAACGGGTCATACGCTTACAAGTCATGGGTCAAAGTCACAAATTCCTAGAACACACTCCTCCCCTACTAGTACACGCAAAAGGTAACAATAATCAAATCCTCAACGCCATGATGGCCAAATAGCAAAAATACTACAATCAGTAGTCATGCACAATGATACACCATAGTTGTAACCAAGGTCAAGACTAGAACCTACAACCAAGAAGCAACTATTAGAGAAATTTTATGGTGCTCAAGCTGTAACTAGTGACATCCTATTAGTTACAGCTTGGTCCCATTTATTTGTATACCATGTCATTAAAAAATCCATGTCAACAAAAAAAAAAAAAAATCTTCCCTCTTCTTTTCATCCATGTAATGACAAGTCCCTAAAAAATCACAGCCCATCCTCCTTCCTCTCTCTCACGCGGCATAGCTAGCAGCCCTTCCTCTCTCTTGCATGGCGCAGCCAACAGCCGCCACTCTCATTTAGGTCAATCCCAAAACAAATGCTGTTGAAATTTGAAATATCAAGAGAATCTAATTTGATTGGAAAAATTGGGACTTGAATTGATTAAATAGTAATATTTTATTGTACTAACACGGGAGAGATTTGTTCAAAGGTATAATGGAATGTCATTAGTGTCCTCTCATGATATAATCTGTTATAGAGCAACTTATAAATCTTATTAAAAACATTCACCTGATCCCTTTGTTTACTTCTCCCAGAAGCGGGATCGAGAGAAAGCAGGTGAGGAAGAAGACCCAATTGATGTCTTAAAGGCTGTAGGTGAAGTTGGGAAAGGGTTAGTAAAAAGTGTACATTTTCTCAAGGCTCCAAGGCTCATGAATTAAGCCTTACTTTTCTCTAGGCCTAGAATAGGAATCATGAAATTCCTTATAAGCATTCCTGTTTCCTAGATATAGTAGGCAAATCTAACACAACAGTCAGACAGAAACGTAGTGGTTTGCAGTTGCAATCTGTATTTATGTTTGTTCCGGCAAGTGCAATTTCTCAGAATTTATTTTTTTATGTTGCTGACATGGGTTTTTTAGTGACATGACATATACTAATAAATGGGACCAAGCCGTAACTTATAGGATGCCACTAGTTAAAATTTCTCAACTGTGTTATAGCTGTGTGTATCTCTCTAGACATGCGATCTAAAACAAAGTTTAAAGTTAGTACGAAATGAGATGCATGTACAACAAGTAGCCTAGGACATCTAAAAGACAAGACTCATGAGAAGCATATAGAACCTTTTTTTTTTTTTTTTTTTTGCAAATTTATGATGAGGTCAGCAACATAGGCAACACAAAAGAAGTGCAAATATATCCGCAGAACTTTAGATAACATCATTGATCTAAGATCAACAAATAACTGATGACCTGAATAACTCTTGGCTCCATGTATCTAAATGCTTGAAATGTTAATGAGACACAAGTACAGCAAGTAGCATAAGACATCTAAAAAGACAATGCTCTTGAGAAGCATATAGAACCAAAAACTTCTTGTGAATTTGTGAAGAGGTAAGCAACATAGGCAATGCAAAAGAAATGCAAATATATCTGCACGAATTTAGATTGATTGATCTAAGATCCAAAAATAACTGATGACCTGAAGAACTTTTGGCTCCATGTATCGAAATGCTTGACATGTCATTGTTTAATCCTTGACTAACTCAAAGAATCTTTCATGGGTATGTGATAATGCCTAAGCTACTCCAAACTAATCACATTTCTGAAATATCATGCATGTTACAGGACCAAAAGAGCCATCTGTAATGCTAAACTTTAACAGTCATTTGGCAAAAAAAACTAAACAACTAAATGATGCTCTTCGGTAACTCATGAACCACCCAGTTACTCTGGAGAAAATAGATACCTTAAAGTCCTCAAATTTATGCCCCATGAAAAAGCATAATTGTTCACCATTCTCATCATCCATTTTAAAATATATAACACCAAACTATATTCCTAAATCACACTTACTCCACCTGACTTGTATTCAATTTAACAAATTTCATTTCCCCTCTAACCTCAAGCCACCCAAGCTCAAAAAAGTCCATATCTGAGTATCTCAAAGGACCGCTCAAAATCCCTAACAAATCAACACCAATAGAAACTTAGTCATGGTAAACACTCAGAAAACATCAAATGATTGCCAAGGACAAGGATACAAACTTTGTTTATACAGCAACATCCCAAGCTATAACATCTAGTTGTGACATTTTAATGGAAAGTGCTTCTACCAGCCTCTGATTGTATTCGCATTAAAGAGATTTCTGGAAAATGTGAATTAATGAAGAAAGTAAATTCTTAGGAAGCCAAGGGCTAGTTTTCTTTCAAGAATCTAAATTCTTCCTTTGTTCACCTTCTCTCCAATGGCTACTACATTCTCCTTTGAGCCTATTTACATTACATTTGCTTAAAATTCTAGTTCTCACTTTTTTCTACCAAATCCTCGGAGTCATCAATGCGGCTGGCATGATAATTTGAGAAAAATAAAGAAAACCCAATATTTAATCTCAATTTCATATAGTTTAGATTTCCAAACTTCAAAATCCCAGCTCCACTAGGCACAATATTTATCTTGGTCACCTTAAGCACAAGTTCCCCTCAATTTCACATAAATCTCTGTTTATTTTCTCTTCACAAATCGATCACTCAGTTGCAAAACCTAACAGTATTCTTAATAAAAAAAACATTACCACAAAACTTCAATATAATAGATTAACAAAATCATCGTAGTTTCTCATGTCCCAAGTATTTTAAAAAAAGGCTTGCACTCAAAATCTTCAATAAGCCCCAGCAAAGACCCAGAAACAAGAACCAAAATAAAAACCCATTACGAAAATAACTAAAAAAACACTAAATAATCATAACCCTTCGAGCACATACGCAATTAAGATTAAAACAAAAGCAAAAACTCAAAAAACCCATCAAAGGAAACAAAAACAAGAAAAAAAAACCTGAAGACCAGCACGCGAAGAGCGAGAGGTGGGTTTCTTCTTGTCTTTATCTTTAGACTGGGCTGGAGTTTTGCTTGTTAACAACCCCTTTGCTCCTTTCCCCGACATCTTTTCTTCCAAAAACCAAACACACACACAGACTATGCTCTTGTTTTGTTAGATTTTGTTAGATTTGTTCTTTTTGAGACAACGCGAGATGACCCAAACAGGAAGTTCATATAAAGTAGGATGTTAAGGTAAATACCCTGAGTTAATTGCACAATTACGGAACCGCCATTGGTTTGTGGAGTTATATATGGATTTCTTAAAGGGTAGGAATGGAAACATCTACCTTTTATTCCTGGGACCAATGATGTGGCAAGAAAAACCCAGTCAGCAGGTGGATATTATATCGGTTTAATGGCAGTATACGTCCCTCAACTATTATGCTTCTTTCACATTTAACCCTATGGTCTTAAAGAAGGCAATTTAGTCCTTGACTTTTAGATATTTTATCACTTCAGATCCCTCAAACGTGTTAAAAAAAATTGAAATGATGACTTTTTTTGACTTGATTGGGTTTGAGTTGGTGCAGTGGGACCCACTATGAACGTACAGTGATTGCTGTCTGAAAAAAACTAAAATAAAAGGATTTGAGAAATATATCTTCATATATTTTTTTTATTTTAAAAATATTCAAAGAAATATTTATTTTATTTTTAAAAAAATATATATTTTTATCTCTTCTAAATTTGTCTATTTTATTATGAAACACTAGTCAAATATAATTTTTTTCAAGTATAATTTATAAGTTATCATAACTATTTTTTTTTCATAATTCATCAACATCTTTCAATAAATTTCCTCTCAATAACTTAAAGTAGAAAAAAGTTCTTTTAATACTTTATTATCCATCAATATCTTCCAATAACTTAAAGTAGAAAAAATTCTTGTAATACTTTGATGTTTCTTTCCAAAACCCACGGTTATATATATATATATATATATATATATATATATATATATATATATATATATATATATATATATATTTTATTTGTATATTCTCACACTCTTTTAAAAAATAAAATTAATTTTATTCGAGATTTATGATTATTTCTTTTAATAAGTGTGTTTTTTGAAAATCGAACTTGTGTTTTTATTCTTATAAGAATATAACAATATCTTAACTACTATATTAACATTTTATTAGTAACCCATGTTTATATTAATAAACAATGACTAATTTTTTAATAATTATTTTATTAAGATTAGATTTTGTAATAAATAATTCATTAATGATGATATAACTAAGAATATTGCGTGCTTTTTGATTATCAAAACCCCATGTGAGGAATACCCCTATAACATAAAGATCCTATCTATAGCCTCGAATTTTCGAAAAAATCAAAAGCTATAGCAAGGTTTTATTTAAAAACATGGGTAGAAATCTTGATGTCCAACAAAATCCCTTTACAACATCTCATTAAAAATTTCAAGAGTATTTTTTATTTTGTATTTTAAAAGTATTTTTTTATAAAAAATTAAAATTAAAATTTATTTATTTATTATTTTAAATTAATTTTTTTATATTTTTTTATTTTTTAATGTGTTGATATTAAAAATAATTTTTTAAAAATAAAAAATATTATTTTAATATATATAAAAAAAAAACGATTGTTGACACACTTAAAACACTCTAATCAAGCCATAATTTTTGTATTGCATTTTGAGACCTCCTCTCTATCACATCACAATGAACAATGTCTCCCAGACACTATATTTTTAAATAAAAAAATAAAAAAATAAAATTCAAGAGTTTAGAGAATAGGCACACACAAGGTAAAGACCTTGCACTAAAACAAAGCAAGATTTATACTGCAGCTTCACCACCATCACACGCCACCTTCACCGTCACATCGCCACCTTCACCTTCACCAAGTTATTAAATTTTTTATTTGTTTTTATATTTTATTTTTCATCTTAATTTAATAAAAATACAAGTATTATATTCATAATTTAGCTGGCTTCCAATGCCCACAAGCACATTTATTAAACCCGGCCCGGCGGGTCGATCCGGTGGCTGGACCGGTCTGGGTTTAATAAAAGACCGGCTGTGGCAACAGCCCGGCCAAACCCGGCGACCCGGCGGGTCGACCCGGAACCCGGGTGACCCGGGCGAACCCGGACGAGACACGGTTTTTTTTTTTTTAATGTGGGATTTGAAACCCATTGATATATATACTCTATGTTTTCATGAAAAAAACCATGTTTTTTCAATGTGGGATAAAAACCTTTTGGTTTAAATATTTCAACTTAAAAGGATAACATAGTATCTTTTCAATGTGGGATTTGAAGCCCTTTCATATATATACTCTATGTTCCCATGAAAAAAATCATGTTTTTTCAATGTGGGATTTGAAACCCATTAGTATATATACTCTATGTTCCCAAGAAAAAAATCGTGTTTTTTCAATGTGGGATAAAAAACTTTTTGGTTTAAATACTTCAACTTAAAAGGATAATATATTATCTTTTCAATGTGGGATTTGAAACTCATTAGTATATATACTCTATGTTTCCAAGAAAAAAGTTATGTTTTTTCAATGTGGGATAAAAAATTTTTTTGGTTTAAATACTTTAACTTAAAAGCTTAACATAAAATCTTTTTAATGTAGGATAAAAATCTTTTTAAAATATTTTTTTAAACTTCATAATATGTATAATCTATATTTACATGGATTTTTTCATGTGAAATATTAAAATTTTAATTTTTTTTTAATTTTTCCGGATTGACCCGAGTTAACCCGGGTTGACCCATAAAACCCGGCCCCTTGGCCGGGTCAACCCCGGGCCGGGTTTAATAACTATGCACACAAGGCCAGAAGCGTTACTGGAGAAATAAAAACTTAATTTGGCCCGAGATTCCCTCTCCTAATTAATTCTCAGCTCAGTCCCCAAACAAAATTAATTTTCAATTGGATGCCCCATCTATCAAACATTACCTAATCAATCCTCCAATTAAATTTTTATTTTTATGGTTAGTGCCCAATATATAGGAGATACTATTCGAAATATATCTTTTTTTTAGAGACTCCAACATGAGAAGAGGATCATAATCTCTTCAGGAGATATTTTGGGAGAGAATCATGTAACTAATATGGAGAGAATCATGCAGCTGATATGTCTTCTCATTCCCCCTCAAGCTCGAGGAGGGAAAGGCTCGATGCAGAGCTTGCCACGATTTGGCAGGAACTTGAGATTGCTCAAGGATTTCGTAAAAATGTCAGCAATCAGTTCATCACCCAAGACATGTGCAAGTTTGATGACACCACGAGCTACTTGTTCACGAATAAAGTGAGCGTCAATCTCGATGTGCTTGGTTCGATGGTGAAATACAAGATTCTTTGCGTAGGGATAAGAACAGAGAGGCCAAGGCTCTTGAATAAATTGACATACCACATGAGTTTAGCTACGGTGGAAGCAAGGGATCTGTTTTTAGCTTCCGCAGTTGACCTAGAGATGGTAGCTTCTTTCTTAACCCCCCAAGAGATGAGATTATGACCAATAAAAACTGCAAAATTATCTGGTGGTTGATTGACGATCAGTTACAGAACCGATCAAATCTGCATCGTAATAACTTGTAATAGTTGTAAGAGGACATAGAACATGGTGCAAACCAATATTGAGAGAGCTTGAGCTTGCATAAACTGAGACACATAATAGACAACAGAAGCAATGAGCGTGAGATATTGGAGAGAGCCAGCCATTACAGAGAGTTTCACACCAGAAGCAGGTGTGGAAATGATTTGGCACCATCCAGGCTAAACTTATGCAACAAAGAGAGTAGATATCTGTCTTGACTAATGGTGGTGGTGTTGTCCCGTGTGACTTGAATTCCAAGAAAGTAGTGTAAATAAAGGGTAAAAAACAATAAATAAAAATGGTCCAGATGACATAATTTAAATTTTTGAAATTCAATTCAAACAAAATAATTTGATAGCAAAAATCTTTTTTTTTATTAACAATTTTTTCTAATGAAAACCAAACGAAGACATACCAAAACAAAAGGTCAGGACAATTTAAAATAAGGATAAAAAAACTCCTCCCTAACTAAGATTCCTTTGTCTAATCAATGTGCTTTTTGTTTGTTTGGAATTTTTAATAAAATAATATCTACAAAACATTCTTACTTAATCTAAAATATATATATATATATATATATTAAAATATTTAATTTTTAAGAAACTAAACTTCAAAAAAGAAGAAGAAGAAGAAGAAGAAACTAGCTTATTCCAAGACATTCTTTTGTTTAACCTATTGTAAAACCTCTTATAAAACGTGAAAACAAATTATAGAGAGTAAAAATGAAAGAAAAGTAATTGAAAATACATGCTAGAACCTTCCTTTTCAACCTAAAAATCACAATTTGCAAGCTGTCACAAACGAAACAATGCATTGTTCAATTACACAGCAATCCATCCTATGTATTCTTAATAATGCAAAGGACCGAAATAGCTTTATTCCTTGGAGGATTTGTTGATTAGCGACTTGTGGATGTGAGGGATCACACCACCACCAGCTATGGTTCCTTTTATAAGGGTGTCTAGCTCTTCATCACCACGGATTGCTAACTGTAAATGCCTCGGTGTAATCCGTTTTACCTTCAGATCCTTGCTTGCATTTCCTGCCAGCTCTAACACTTCTGCAGTCAGGTACTCCAAGATAGCAGCAGAGTAAACGGCTGCTGTTGCTCCCACTCTTCCATGGGCTGTTGCTCTTGACTTCAGAAGGCGGTGGATACGCCCGACAGGAAACTGCATGGATGATATAGAATGAAATAGATGGTCAAATATTTTATGCTTCAAGACAGGTATGAAGGGACAAAAAAGAAAGACTGAAAAATAGTGATAAGCTTGCAAGTCATTGATCCATTATTCAGGAATTCTGCATATTCCTAGAACGTGCACCCTACTTGTACAAGTAAAGAGCAACAGTAACCAATCCTCAGTGCCATAAATAGTACAATCAGTAGTGATGCAAAATGCCACTCCACAGTTGTAGCCAAGAACAAAACTAGAACCTATAACCGAACAACTAAGAAGCAACTGTATTCTAGCTGTGTGATCTAAAACAAAGTTCAAAGAAAGAGCACAATGAGATGCAAGTACAATAAGTAGCACAAGAAATTGAAAATAAACGGCCATAAGCATAAAAATCCAAAGTTCTGATGGTCAAAGAGGTAAGCAATATAGGCAGTGCACAAGATGAGGAAATTATATCCACACTGCTTCAAATAACATCATCGATCCAAAGGTTAACAAACAACTGATATCCAGAAGAGCTTTTGGCTCCATATATCTGACTGGCAGCTTGACATGTCTTTATTTAATCTTTGATTAACTCAAAAAGAATCTCTCCTAATTATGTGTTAACTAAGTTACTCCTGCCTGGAATTGATAAGTTCTACTACTTCATACTTATTCACATTTCTAAAATATCATGAAAATTTCAGGACCAAAACCAAATAAGCCATCTGTGACGCTTAACTCTAACTGTCAATTTGTAAAACCTAAATAAACACCTCAAAGTCCTCAACTGCATGCCCTATGAAAAACATAATTATTCATCAGAGTATTTGCTTATGTCATAAAAAATACTCTGAAAAATAACTGATTAATGTTTTATTTTAAAAAAAAGTTTATTAAAAAAATATAGATGAAATTTGACAGATAAAAAAGTTGGAGGAGGATGAAATTGAAAAAAAAAATTCAATTTTATAAAATATTTCAAATAAAACAAATAGCAATCAAAAAAATAAAGACCAAATCTAACAAAAGAAATATCAAAAGATGATGAAATTAAAAAAAAATCAATTTCATAAATTATTTGAAATAAAATAAATAACAATAAAAAAAACCAAATCTGATAAATAAAAAATATCAATTAAAAGAAAAAGTGAAAAACTATATTACTAAATCAGGTTACCCCCCAAATCTATATTCAATTCAATACAAAATCCAGTTCCTCTATTAGAAATATCTACCCAAGCTCATGAAATTCCTTGTTGAGCACCTCAAGGAACCAACCAAATGCCCTAACAAATCAACACTCTTCACAACACATCAAAAGATTGCAAAGGACAGCATTACAATCTTTGTTCGTAACAACATCCCACGCTATAACATGTGGTTGCGACTTTTTATGGTACATTCTTCAATCAGCCTCTGATTGCATTCACATAAAAGAAATTTATGGAAAATGTGGGTTACTCGAGAAACTAAATTCTTAAGAAACCAAGGGTTGGTTTTCTCTCAAGAAACTATATCCCTTTTCCTTTTTCAGTTTCTCTGCACTTGCAACTGCGTTCTCCTTTGAGCCTATTTACACCATATTTGCCTATTATTCTAGGTCTCACTTTCATACCAAATCCTCGGAGTTATCAATTCAGCTAGCGTTATAATTTAAGGAAAATAAAGAAAACCCAGCATTTACTCTCAAATTTCAGAATGTTTCGATTTCCAAACTGTAAAATCCAAGCTCAACTAAGCACAATAGTTATCCCTCAACTTTCACACAAATCTCAATTTATCTTCCCTTTTCACAAACTGATTACTCAATTATAAAGCCTAAAAATAAACATATCAACACAAAATCTCAAAATAATTGAATGAAAAAAATCACCGTAGTTCCTCGTGGCTCAAATAATTCCCAAAAAAAAACTTGCACTCTATATATTTAATAAACCCATGCAAGAAGCCAGAACAAGAACTATAATAAAAAAAATTAAGAAAATAACTAAAAATCACTAAATAATCATAACCCTTCAAGCACGTACGCAATTAAGATTAAAACAAAATCAAGAACTCAAAAACCCCATCAAAAGAACCAAAAAAATAAAAAAGAAGAAGAAAAAAAACCTGAAGACCAGCACGAGAAGAGCGAGAGGTTGGTTTCTTCTTGTCTTTCTCTTTAGATTGAGCTGGAGTTTTGCTTGTTAACAATCCCTTCGCTCCTTTCCCTGACATCTTCTCTTCCAAAAACCAAACACGCACAGACTTTGCTCTTCTTTTGTTAGATTTTCTTAGAATATTTTTTTTTTTGGAACAGAGCGAGGAAAACTAAAAGGACGACTTGTATATTGTAGGATCCGAAGTTAAATGCCCCTGAAATTTTTGTAAATTACTGAAATACCTATGGCTTTGTGGGAGTTATATTGAGATTCTTTTGAGGGTAGGAATGGAAACATAATCTTATCTCCGTGGGAGTCCCAACATAATAAGAAAAAACTTACAGATTTATATTTATTAACAAAAAAATATTAATATACTAACATCAACGATTAAAAAAAAACTAAAACAGAAGGTGAGTGAGAAAGATATAGCTGGTTACTCCATGAGACTCACGTTTATTTTTCATGGTTCATTAATTTTATCTTATTTTTGAATAACTTACAAAATATCATTAATTATAAGCTTGAAAATCATAAAAAATTTTAAAAAATATATTATTTATTCAAATAATGTTATTTTTTTAATATATTTTTTAATTTCAATTTCGAGGGTGTTTGGCAGTGTGGTAGTGGTTGCTTTTCAAATAGCTTTTCGTGCCAAAATACATGCCAATGATGTTTTTTCATTTTTTAAAAATTATTTTTGACATCAGCACATCAAAACGATCCAAAAAATACAAACCGCACTCAATTTTAGCAAAAAAAAAAATTGAAATTTGGTGAAAAGCAGGTTGAACCGCAGAGCCAAACAGGCTTTTCATCCGTTAACGTTAGATTTATTAAATTGAACTTTATATATCTTTTAATTTTTTAAAAAAAATTTAATCTATTTTTTTTTGTTTTTTTATCTTTTAACATTAAAATTATTAGAGATTGGATTTCATAATCTTTTTCAATTTTTTTTGTTTATAAGATTATATTCGTCTTATAACTTGAAAATGTGTTAACTTGTTTTTTTTTCTTAATTTTCTGTTGACTTTTTATCTCAATTTCATTCTTTAACATTGGATCAACTAGAAATTAAACTTTATAATTTGTTTTAATTTACTTTCTATAAGGTTGTTTCTGTCTCATAACTCGGATCATGGGTTTGACAGGTTAATCCATGTTGTTTTTTATGTCCTTTTTTTAATGATTTTTTTCAATTTCATCTTCTAACATTGGGTTGATTGGGAATAGAGTTTCATAATTTGTTTGAATTTGCTTTCTATTAGGTTATTCTGAACTCATGACTCGAATTGCGAGTTTGGCATGTTAACTTGGGTTGACCTGGGTCATTTTTTAATTGAGTTTTTTTTTTTCTTCAATTTCATCATTCAACATTGAGTTTATAAAAAATTAGGCTTAATAATTTATTTTGATTTATTTTCTAAGGGGTTATCATGGTCTTATGACCCCGCATGCGAATTGGCAAGTCAACCCTAGTTGATCCGAATTGATCCAATATATTATTCTCTCAATATTTATATATATAAAAGATATCATCTTGAATTTTTATTTTAAGTTAAACTACATTTATATCGGTCTTCCAGATTGCTTTTGAACCGCTAAGGTGACTGAGTCAAATCGAGTCAATCCCCATACAATTTAAATTTTTTTCTACTAGAAAAATATTAGCAATGCCCAGAAATTTTTTATGTTAGATAAAATTGATCCGACTCGCAACGTAATGCATACTAATAATTTAGTTAATGCTTAAAATCACACAAACTCAATTATTTTATTTTTAAAACTTAAATATAAAATATTAATATTATAAATGATTTAATAATATAAAATTATTTTATTATGTATAGATAGCATGCTCTATTTAGCAAATTCTCGTGATTAATATGATTATATACATTCATCATCCATATTGTTTTTATGGTATTCATATTTTAAATTTAAGTTCAATTATAGTTAGAAATTAAGATTAATTTTTATAAGATTCGTAATATGATATTAAAATAATAATTATATGTGTTATTAAATCAACGAGAATTTTATAGTTCTTTAAGAAAAAATTAGTTGCAAGTTAAGATTGAGTGATTAAGATTATTAATATAATAAAAAATAGTGAAAATATTAGCTGATTGGTCTATGCTCTGTTGGAGGTCAATTTTTGTTTTTAAATGTAAAGAAAAAAAGCAAAACATGTATTTTCTACTTGTATCAATTCAAGCTATTTTATCAAACCCATGACTTAAATCGAATAGAAATAAAAACAAAAAAATCATTAACATATTTATTTGATCATGATTAAACTATATTATTCATAGAATAAATTACTCCATTCGAATCCAATCCAATAGATTTGGAAATGAAGACATTTTGATTTCAATTTCTAAATTCCAAACCAAATTTTAAATAATAACCAAAATAAAATCTTAATAATTTAAGAATTCAATAAATTAATATAACTAAAATATCTTAAAAATTAAAATGAAATTAAAAAAAAAACAAATCAGATGAGGCCATCCTTATAATCTAAATTAAAAAGCCCAGGCCCCATGCATTTTTTTAAAACTTAAGAGCGTACGACATATTTTTCTATTTTATTAATTAAGCGGGCGACATGTCACCTGTTGGGCAACTGCCCAAATTTTGACCATTACTGTGGTGGGCGGCAAGATCGAAGGGGGAGGGTTTTTTTTTTGCCCTAAAATTCATTTTTCAAACTATTTTTACCCAAAACACACACCAAAACACCCTTAAAAACTCAAAAAAAAAAAAAAAACAAATCTCTCAACTCAAAAAATCCATAAATCGGTTAAAAAAATACAAAATCAAACTAAAAAATCTCTCTCAAGCTTGATCTACTTTTTCAGACAATAAAAATAACAAAATCACTACAATTAAACTCCTCTTATTGAATAGTCTTTTAACACCAACCTTGATCATTTTGGTTGCTAGAATCATGACAACCGATATTTTTTTCTCTTCTCATCTAGGTTAATCACTAAGACTCGCAAAATCATGAAATTCTAGACTCGGATTCATTCATGAAGATCAATTTTAAACCAATTTAATGTTGAAAGATGAAGTTGGAAAAAAAAATCAATTAAAAAGAACTACCAAGGTGAAAACAAACAATAGCAATAAAAAAATATGGATCAGATTTGATAGGAAAAAAAACATAAGGAGGATGAAATTGAAAAAAAAATTAAAATTAAAAATTATCTCAAAATAAAACAAATATCAATCAAAAGAATGGGGGCCATATTTGAAAGATGAAAAAATTAAAAGGGGATGAAATTAAAAATAATCCAATCTTATAAATTATCCAAAATAAAATAAATTGTAATCAAAATAACAAGGACCAAATCCAAAAAAATAACAAATTTAAGGGTTGATTTGAAATTTGAAAGAGGCATACGTGAAAGTAGAGTAGTAGAGAGAAAAAAAGAGGAAAAGAGAGAAAAAAGACAATGATGCCAAATTGGATGGCCTTTGGTTACATGTGTCACCTCATCACGAAGAGGATGCCAAGATGATTCAAATGCCGTTATGGAAGGCATATTTTGGTTACCAAAGGGTCGTGCTTGTGTCACCCATACACTGACGCGTGCAACACGAGCATAAATAATTTTTTAAAAATATATATATTAAATTATAAAATCACCCTTAAACCAACCTGATATTAACAAAAAAAACAAAGTGCAAATAAAAAGATGCCCTTGAATGTAAACTATAAAAAAATTCACTTTTAAGGGCATGTAAGTCATTTTACTGTTATTTCGAAATATAAAAGATGAAAACACCCCAAAACTATGCTTTTAAGATTTTTGAATCTAAAGGTTTAATGGTACTTTCACCAAGCATAATAAAATAAAAAAAGATGTTATTTTCTTCTTTAAATTTGGCAATGACAAATAAACCACTATGAAATTACTTAATTGCCCCCAATAACATGTCTTTTGGTTTTTTAATGGAAAAATGGGTATGTCACCTAATAACTCGAAAAAGCCACCCATTTCCTATGGATTTTTCATTTTGATACCTTGTCTTTCAATCCCTTCATCCCTTGATAAATTAGCCTAAATTGACTTACAATTTGGTCCTATAAGGGATAAAAAAGAAAGGGATGGAGAAAAATCATGAATAGAAAGTCCATAATAATTTGTGAGGAGATTCAAAATGATTTTGCATAGTAAATCCCTTACACCATTTAGTTTTTCTTATTAGCTATTTGACCAACGCTCCACTACGGGTCGGGTATTTGTTTTTCAACAAAAAAATCAATGGTTTTTTCAACACATTTTTTTACATAAAAAATATTAAGTATAAATCAAAAGGTTTATGCACACATCTAATTAAATAAATCGAGAACTATCTTTGTCGATGAATGTCGATAAATGAACAGAAAAAAAGTCATTAACGATAATTAAATATGTATCCGAAAAAATCAAGAAATATATGTAGATCAATATATTTGATCTCAACATGGGTTATTCACCCAATTGTGTTCACTGACTATGTTTATTAAAATAATTTTTTATTTAATCAAATGATAGTAGAAATAAACACGCACATAAAATTGATTGTATAAAATAAAAGGGAAAAAATATCTTGCAAGGTTGCATTTATTAGAAATAATATCCAAAAATAAATAATTTTTATTTTTTAAAATAAAGTTCAATTATATAGAGCATAAAAAAATTATAGATAACTTATAATAATCTCTTAAAAACTAAATACATACAAAATAATTAAAAAAACAACCATTATTTACAAAAGGATAAATACAAAAAAAATAGAGAAATCAAGAGAAGAGGTATTGATTGAAATATAATTAAAAAAACACATAAAAACATGATTTTGTTTAAAGAAATGCAAAATTACCAAAAAAGAAAAGAATAAAGGGGCTAGGCATCATTAGGCTTGGCAAGCCAGGCCAAAGCTTAACCCATTTAGGAAGAGCCCAATATTTTTTGAAAAGAAAAAATTTTATATGACGTGTTGTCTAATATTCCCTATATTCTAACCATTTTGTGGAATTGTAGGCTTATAAATGTTAATAGATGAAATGGATAAGGAATTTACAAGAAAAAAAGAAGAATTCTTAATTTTTGTTCTTATATAGATTTCGGCTAAATAAGAGGAAAAATTGGGGCAATAGAGTTTTGATAAAAATCATTTAGAAACTATACGAAATTATAGATAATTGATGTTGATAAATTATATGGATAATAATTTTTGCAAGAAGGGAGAAAAATTCTCACCTTCTTTTCTTGTAGAGTTTTAGGCCATGATAGAAGAAAAAAAAAAGGAAAGGGTTTTGACTTGGACTTTGTTAGTATTAGAGGGTAGTTTTAAACGAAACAAGTGGATTGTTGGAAAATTAGAGAGTTAATGTCGATGAAGAATCAAAAAGGAGAATTTCATTCTCCTTGACTTAAGAATTCGATCAAGCTTATTAAAAGGGTATTGGACTTAATTAAATCAAGAAATGTTTAATTAGCTTTAAGTCATACCGATTAAAAAAATAAGATTTTTATCATTTGGTTATGAATGATAAATGACATGTTGTTTGTGTTGGTATAAAGGAGGCTGCAAGACCTAATCAACAATTGATGACCTCTTTGCGCACATAGACATTATGTAGGTATTCAACACCTTGAAGTAACCTAATAGTTTATTTAAAATAATTCTTAGAATGATTTTTCTTTGATTGTATTTTCAGTGTAAAATTATGTGATGAAAAGGTAGAATAATGTTTTGTTGAATGAATGAGTTGAAAGATTATTTCCTGGTTAATGAAAATAATACCCAGTCAAATTGGCGAGTCAAAAGATTGTTCCCTGGTTAATGAAAATAGTGTCATGTTGAATGGAGGAGTCGAAAGATTATTTTCTTGTTAATGAAAATAATTTCATGTCGAAGGGGTGAGTTGAAAGATTATTTCCTAGTCTATAGAAATAAGGTCCTGGTGAATGAATGAGTTGAGAAGATTATTTCTTGATTAATGAAAATAAAACCCTAGTAAATGATTAGCGAAGACATTAATATATTAGAGATAAGCTACTCCATTAAATGATGTGGTGAATATGTTTATGTGCATGAATAAATAATTTTTAATTTGTTTGTTTATCGTAATGTGTAAATTTTAACCATACCTAATATATGTGTGTGTGTGTGTGTGTGTTTCCAGGTACCTTGCACCCTAGAGTCGGGAAGTAGTTACATGGATAAATGTCGTTTTCATTAAGTAAATGATGTATTTGAAAAAATCAATATTTTATTGTTATATACTTAAGAATTGAAATGTTTAAATTATCTATTATGAATGATGTAATTTAAGAAAATCTCTGTTATTAAGTTAGTTTATAGTTTAGTTGTATACTTATTTAAACATATTTATTGTTAAAAGAAAATGATGTATGCCGTGAACTGATTAGTTTTAAATATTTGTTCTATAGAAATATTATAATGCTAACACTATAAAAAAAGAAGTTGATATTATGGTTGAGTTATGAAAGTCCAATATGACGAGACGAGTATTGCGATTGTTGTTTGCAGGTTGAGAATTTTTTGGGCCGATAACTTAGTATTAAAAATACAAGGGAGGCTCTGCCAAAATTTTGGTTATATATATATATACACAATGTTTCGAGTTTTGTACTAGCCTTGGTAACAACATTTCATCGCAGGGCCACACTATTTTTTTGCATAAAAAATGATGTTTGGTTACTACAAATGTGTTTTTCTAAAAAAGAAAAATACATGATTCAGGTCATAGTCTCAACTGGTATGAATAAGCTAGCTTTGATTCAATTAGACAAGAAAAAAAGAAATGATAGTAGATGGATCCACAATCCATGAAATACAGAAGTACCAAACGAGGTAAAAAAATCGGTCTTAATCAATTCAAGTTAGCATAACAAACCTATAACCCTGGTAATTAAGGCTAAGTCAACCTGAAATATTCTGCCAAACCCACATTAACTTTTCAAATCTGTGACCGGGTCATAGACCCGAAGCATATAATCTAGAAAAACCGTGAAGTCCAATTCCCAATCAATCAAATATTGAAAGATAAAATTGAAAAAGAAACATTTAATTATACAAAAAGATTTAAAAAATAGCAATTAAAATAATAAGAATCAAAATTGAAAAACAAAATATTTTTTTAAAAATCAATTTAGTAAAAGAACACAAATAAATCAAAAGAATGAGAATCAAAATTGATATAAAAATAAAAACAATGTTTGTAATTAAAAGATGAATTTGAAACGAAAAATAACTTTTACAAAAGGGTCAAGAAAATCAAAACAATAAGAATCAAATTGGAAATTATAATACTATCAAATTAAATTGAAGAATGAAATTGAAAACCACTAAAACTTTTACAAAATGGTCAAGGAAAAAAATTAGAAATCCAAAAAATAAGGACCAAGTTGGAGAATGTAATATTTGATAAATTGAGATTAAAGGATGAAATTGAAAACAAATAAAACTTCTACAAAAAAGCTAAGATAAAAAATCAAAAATCAAAAGAATAAGTATTGAAGTTGAAATACCAACAACAAAAAGAGCCAAGCTGTATTTTTCAAGGTACGTGAGAGAAAAGAAAAGGAAAAAAATATATCTACCAGCAACAAACTGAAACACTAATGCTAACACGTGCTACATCAACAAGAAAAAAACATGCGGTGCTACCAGCAACACTGTGGGAGGACATTTCTGGACACCGGAAGGCGCCACATGCATTACTTAAAGTGTACGGGCACCTCTCATACGCCTCAAGCTTAAATTTTCTGATTTTAAGAGTGTTTTTGTTGTTTTACTATGCATTTTAACTGTTTATTATTTTTTATATTTGGTTAAATATCAAATTACCTCTTAACTTAAATTATAATGATGAAAAAATCATTATGAAAATATAAAAATATCGTTTGATGCTACACTATTTTAGTGAATAATGTTTTTTAGTATGAAGCTATAATTATTTTTCAAGGAGTTTTAGTTCTTTTTAATAATAATAATATTAATAATTAATAAATAAAACTACTTTAACTTTAATAAAATAATGTAAAAAATCAACTCAATAGCCTATTATGCTAGATAGTTGAAAGTGTTGAATAAAGAATCAGTTTATTTTTACATTTTAAAAATAATTTTTAAAAAATTAAAATGTTTTATTTTTTTATTTTAAATTAATTTTTTTGGGGTGTTTTCAGATCATTTGACGTATTGATATCAAAAATAAATTTTAAAAAATAAAAAATATATTTTTAAATAAAAAATATTTTAAAAAACAACTATTATTATAATAATATCATTTAAAAGTTATTGAAGTTTGTCGGAACTAATGACGTGTCAAGGAAAATCAAGTTAGCGTGCCGAGTGATATCCAAAGTTCCAGGCATCACATGAAAACAAATACTGAGCCCGGTAATGCCCAACTGGCCCAAAGCATATAACATGATTATATATATATATATAATCATGCTATTTTTTCTTAAGACCCCAAATGCCGACCACTACTAGATGATGCCCCAATGTATTTTCAAGGGTATTTCTATACTCTTTATTATTTTTATGCTATTGTTTTAGGTTATTTTATTATTTCCATGCATAAATAATGTTGAAGTGATTTATTTCATGAAAGCATCTTGACAGAGAAATAAAGGGATGATCAATGCCTCATGATGAGACTAGGAGGACAAGATGTGTTTATTATCGAGGTGATTTTATTGTGAATTTAATTTGTGTTCTTGTGAAATTGATTGAAATCTAAAGTGTTTGGATGTTTCTGCTTGATTCAAACCTGTTTATATGCTTGTGGTTATGTCTGCTTTGAGCTTTAACCTATTGATATCTTAGATTTATTCAATTATATTGTTAGTTTATGGAATTATTATTACGAGCAATAATCATATCTAAATGTATTAATTATGAAAAAACATCAAAGAAACATATAAATAAATTTACATTATTAATTTAATTTAAATTACCATCAGGATATATATATATATATATATATATATATATATATATATTATTGTTAAAAAGAATGAAGTTCTCAAATATATCTCAACAAGATAAACCCAAGTTCTAGATTTAAAAGGAAAATCAAAGTATAAAAAAATAAAAAAACAGCAAAAATGAGATGAGAAAGAGTGTAAAAATATTTTAAAAATATTTTTTCAAACTCTTTTTCACCCCATTTTTTTTTATAGTGAATTTTGAAAGTTAAAAGGTTAAATAATTAACTCAGAATTAATTCCCACCATTATCAACATTTGATTAGTCATCATAAATCAATAATTAAATCTAAATATAGTCGTCACAAATATAAATTTCTTGAGCTGAAAAAACTATTCAAATTTGCATAAAATGCTTATAAAATAGACTATTAACATTCATGGGATGGACTTGACAAAACAATAAGCTGGAAGAAATAATTCTTTATGGACCAGGCTTAAGTCCAAATTTTAATTGGTAAAAAATAATCTTTTATCATCCAAAATATTATTTTACAATAAATTCAAACCCAAGTTCAGACCAGACCTGAAGCCCGAGCCCGAGCCAGGCCGGTACACTGTGTTAGTTTAAGCTCAAAGCCCATTTTGCTTAGGATATCTCTCTTCTAGAAGTTTAAGTGTGATTTAGGCTTAATATTAACTTTCCAACTTTTCACTTTATAAACACCAAGAAATTTTTCTATAAAAAAATTTCGAGAGTTTTGAGTTTCATCAAAATATGACAATCAATAATTCTTTAAGATCAATTTCTCACTTATCTGTAATTTGTTTAAAATATTTTAATATTCTATGTTAAAGAGCATACGATGAAGATAAAATTTCAAAAAAGTTTTAAATTTAAAAGTGAATGAATATTATTTTTAATTTCACCTCAACCATGCCCATTAACCATATTTTTTAAACAAATATCCAACAAAGATCAATCATATTGTAAGATTTGTTGCAGCAAGCTGTGAATTGTTTTGTTATATATAGACAATGTATATGCGTGATTTCCGCCATCGACATTTTCCCCCCCCTGATGGTGATAGATTGTTAATGTTAATAAGAGGGTAGTGGTTGCAAGCTAGGAGGCGAGGAGACGATTAGGCTTCTCTAACGCCACGACACAAACAAGGATCCAGTTGCCACCACAAGAAGAGTTCAGACACTATGATGCCACCTCACGGGTCCATGGAATTAAACGACGAGGTCCCTTTGCTAGAAGCATGGATGGAACCCACGACTCGCTACAAAAAGGAGGAAGGAGGTCATGGAGACCTGAACGGACCACTCCGCTACTTAGCCCAGGTGCGTGGTCTATTAATTGATACCATAATTAGCTGCGAGGCCCAAGTGATTTATGGGTTAGACTTTTAGTTCACGTTCACAATGGAGCTAATTTTGCCCCGTTTGGTATTTCATTTCAAATAAAAATGGTTTAAAACAATTACTACACGTTCTTAAAGACCCCCTCAACCGCGCTGATTGTGAAGTCAAGAGAAGTAGAAAGTCAAGTGGCATCAAGCACATGCCATTGCCATGCCTTCTCGTTCATGATGTTGAATGTCTTCAAATTCTTCAGAGCACCGATTAGGTAATTAGATATCATATCAGCGCCGTTATTCAATTATTGATGATCATATGTCACGCAAATTAGTTCATTTGTGCTGTCTTTTTGTTGCTCGGCCGCTCAAAATCTATCGAGGTATGGAACCCACGAAGCAATCCTGATCCGGGCTTCTCGGAAACATGATAATTTCTTGGCACCGTTCCCATTACTTTGGACCGAAAATTTACACAAATAGAACTATTCCTAGATTAAAAACAAAACTCATTATGCTGATCCAATTTGGTTACCTGGATAGCCTTTCAAATGGCCGGAGAATCTAGAGCACGCAGCTCATGTTTTCACATACAGTATCATTAATTATATTAGTCTTGGTCTCTCAAAATGTCAAAATGTGTTGACTTGTTATTTGGCTCACAATATTGCAATAAATTGTCTTGAAAAGACTCTTTTATAAAAGGAAATGGTGCCTCACAAGGTATACTTTCAATGAGAATTTAAGGTTTTGTTCATGCTAGCCCAAGACAAAGTCACATCGAAACACTACTAATTTCTCATGTTAACTTAAGGCAATGCGTGTGCCGAATAAGTATTGTGTAATGGGTGCATGAGCATAAGTCCATATCCAATTTAATATGCATAATAACAAAAGATATGAAACTAAAAAAATAAAAAATAAATAAACAAGAGTGCAAATACTAATATAAAAAATCACACAATATAGGCAATTATAAAAAGTAAAACAAATATATTATTTTCAACCAAAAAAACTTGCCTAAACTAGTGTATATGCATGAGAATGGTAAATGACTATTAGAACCTACGATAGTGATTTGGGATATGAGCCTTATTATAAGACTCAATCTTTATCTTAGAACATGGGTATTAGACCTAAAATGATGATAAATAGTAAATTAGATTTCAAGTCTGTTTTCCTTGATTATGTCCAAAATAGACACAAATGCTTACACTTATGCTTAGTGGGTTTTGTTGGGATTACATTGACTCAGCCAAAATCAACTCATAGTGATGCAATAATGAAAACTTAA
>Ga0307510_10000122_pt1 | contig 62024 bp, 59 predicted proteins | sample 12_EM_MG_FD_207224 | JGI IMG/M metagenome (GOLD analysis project Ga0307510, IMG submission 207224) | Populus trichocarpa ectomycorrhiza microbial communities from riparian zone in the Pacific Northwest, United States - 12_EM | ecosystem: Host-associated > Plants > Roots > Unclassified | place... | reverse complement strand
GCTGTCGTCGGGCGCGTATGGCTCGACCTTCTTCATGCTGACCGGCTTCCACGGCTTCCACGTGTTCGTCGGCATGCTGATGCTGCTGTTCATCACGATCCGGTTGATGAAGGGCCACTTCACGCCGCAGCGCCACTTCGGCTTCGAAGGCGCCGCGTGGTACTGGCACTTCGTCGACGTCGTCTGGCTCGGCCTCTACATCGTCGTCTACTGGTTGTAGTGAGCCCCTCGGCCGACGAATACGTCGGCCGGTCCCCCAAGGGGACGCGGCCCGGCTTGGGGCGGCCCGGCGCTCGGCCCGCAAGGCCCGTCCTCAGGTCCCATGCAAAACGCCGCTGAACGCGGCGTTTGTTTTTGGATCAGTCACTATTCGTTCATTGGCCGATCGGTATCCCCGTCGGGTGAATCCAGCCGGCCCAGTAACTGAACAGGATGCACGCGAACAACAGCACCGACAGGCCGACGCGCACCGCGAGCGCGCGCATCATGTTGCCCGACTTCGATTTGCCATCGCGGCCGTCGCGCAGCATGAAGACGCCGGCCATGACAAGGGCGCCGATGATGCCGATGAACGCGATGCCGATGATGTATTTCATGCGCCTCGATTATCCGCCGCGCGGCACGTCATGGCCTTGAGCGCGCGCGGACGCGCCATGGTCATTCTGGTGGCGACCCTCCTCGGCGTCGCGGCCACCGCCAACCTCGGCGCATGGCAGCTGCGGCGCGCGGCACAGAAGATCGCGCTGCAGGATGCACTCGATTCGCGCGCGAAGCTGTCGCCGCTGGGCAATGCCGATCTCGCCGCCGCGGCCGAGCAGGCCGAGCCGCAACACTTCCGGCCCACGCACCTGCGTGGCCGCTGGGTGCCCGAGCGCACGGTGTTCCTCGAGAACCGGCAGATGCGCGCGCGCGTCGGCTTCTACGTCGTCACGCCACTGCAGCTCGACGGCCGCGCTGATGCCGTGCTCGTTCAGCGCGGCTGGGTGCCGCGCGATCTGCTGGATCGCACCTTGCTGCCGTCCGTGCCCACGCCCGCAGGCGATGTCGAGATCGACGGCCTCATCGCCCCACCGCCGGGGCGGCTGTACGAGTTCGTGCACGGCGGTAGCGGCCCGATCCGGCAGAATCTCGACCTCGGTGCGTTCCAGGCCGAGTCCGGTCTGCACCTGGCGCCGCTGTCGGTGCAGCAGGCCGATTCTCCAAGCACGGCGGGCGACGGCCTGCTGCGCGACTGGCCGCACCCCGCGGTCGATGTTCAAAAGCACTACGGCTACGCGTTCCAGTGGTTCGCGCTGTGTGCGCTGATGGCAGGTTTGTATGTCTGGTTCCAACTCGTCCGCCCCCGGCTCCGGCCCGGCCTCCATCGTGAGTGAGCCGGCGTCGCCGCTGAGCTTCGCGGTGCACACGATGCAGCCGCCCACGCTCGTCGATGTCGACACAGACGCCGACACCGACGCGCAGCGCACTGCCAACGGCCGGCGCAAGATGCTGCTGGTGCTGTTCGTGTGCGCGCTGCCGGTGATCGCCTCCTACCTGACCTACTACGTGATCCGGCCCGAGGGGCGAACCAACTACAGCGAGCTGATCACGCCGCAGCATCCCGTCCCCGCCGATTTGCCGCTGGTCGATCTGAAAGGCGAGCCGGTCGCGCCTGAATCCTTGAAGGGCCAGTGGCTGCTGGTCGTCGTGTCGGGCGGCGCCTGCGATGCCGGCTGCGAGAAGCACCTGTGGCTGCAGCGCCAGCTGCGCGAGACGCTGGGGCGCGAGAAGGACAGGCTGGACAAGCTCTGGCTGATCACCGACGACGTCGCGCCCAGCGCGCGCACGCTCGACGCGATCCGCACCAACACCGACATCACGATTCTTCGCACCAGCGCCGATCGCGTGAACGGCTGGCTCGCGCCGGCCTCGGGCAAGGCGCTGGGCGACCACCTCTACATTGTCGACCCGCTGGGCAACTGGATGATGCGCACGCCGGTCGATCCCGAACCCGCGCGGCTCAAGCGCGACGTCGAGAAGCTGCTGCGCGCCTCCGCCGGCTGGGACAAGCCGGGCCGCTGAATGAGCACGGTGGCTCCGTACGATCTGGCGCCGGTCGCCAGCATCGTCTTCCTGGGCGCGCTGCTGGCACTGCTGCCGGTGGCGTGGGTGTGGCGGCGTCAGCGCGGGCAGGGCGCGGCAGTGCGTCTTCGGGCATTGACCGTGCTGACGCTGTGCCTGACCTTCGACCTCGTGCTGTTCGGCGCCTTCACGCGGCTGACCGACTCCGGCCTCGGCTGCCCCGACTGGCCGGGCTGCTACGGCAGCGCCAGCCCGCTGGGCGCGCATGCGCAGATCGGCGCGGCCCAAAGCGTGCTGCCCGACGGGCCGGTGACGCACGGCAAGGCCTGGATCGAGATGATCCACCGCTATCTGGCCACCGGCGTCGGCGCGCTGAGCCTCGTGCTCACGGTGCTGAGCTGGATGGCAGCACGTCGCAAGACGCTCGCGATCTCGCCGTGGTGGGCCACTGCGACGCTGGTCTGGGTCTGCGTGCAGGGCGCGTTCGGCGCGCTCACGGTGACGATGAAGCTCTACCCGCTGATCGTCACGTTGCACCTGCTGGGCGGCTTGGGGATGCTGGTGCTGCTCGCGGCGCAGTTACCGTCAGCGCAGCCATCGACGATGCCGCGCGGGCTGCTGCGCGGCGCCTTCGCGCTGGCGGCGCTTAGCGCGCTGCAGATCGCGCTCGGTGGCTGGGTCAGCACCAACTATGCGGTGCTGGCCTGCAATGGCTTTCCGGCCTGCCAGGGCAGCTGGTGGCCGGCGATGGATTTCGAGCATGGCTTCGCGTTGTTCCGCGAACTCGGCGCCGGCAAGGATGGCGGCTCGCTGCCGTTCGCCGCGTTGACGGCCATCCACTACGTCCATCGCCTGGTCGCCTACGTGCTGCTGGCCGCGATGGCGGTCTTCGCGTGGCGCTTGCAGCGCATCGCGCAGCTGCGCCCATGGGCGCTGGGCACGGCGGCGGTGGCGGTGTGGCAGCTCGCCAGCGGGCTGTCCAATGTCGTGCTGGGCTGGCCGCTGATCGGTGCCGTGGCGCACACGGCGGGGGCCGCGGCGTGGGTGACGCTGATGACACTGCTGATCACGCGCGCCTGCCGGGCGAACTCCGTTGCGGCTCCGTAAAATGCGCGTTTTGCCATGACGACCGACACCATCGCCCCCGCCGCCGCGGTCAGCACCTCGCTGCCGTCGCGCGCGCGCCAGTTCTACGCGCTGACCAAGCCGCGCGTGGTGCAGCTGATCGTGTTCTGCGCCGTCATCGGCATGCTGATGGCCACGCCCGGCCTGCCCGACCTGAAGGTGGCGATCGCCGCCACCGCCGGCATCTGGCTGGTGGCTGCGGCGGCGGCTGCATTCAACTGCCTGGTCGAGCAGCACATCGACGCCCGCATGGCCCGCACCGCATGGCGCCCCACGGCCCGCGGCCAGCTGACGAACACCCAGACGCTCACCTTCTCCGGCCTGCTGTGCGCAGCCGGCAGCGCGCTGCTCTACGTCGCGGTGAACCCGCTGACGATGTGGCTGACCTTCGCCACCTTCGTCGGCTACGCGATCGTCTACACCGTGCTGCTCAAGCCGATGACGCCGCAGAACATCGTGATCGGCGGCGCGTCCGGTGCGATGCCGCCGGTGCTTGGCTGGGCCGCGATCCGCGGCGACGTCGGCGCCGAGGCGATGATCATGTGCCTGATCATCTTCCTGTGGACGCCGCCGCACTTCTGGGCGCTGGCGCTGTACCGCGCCGAGGATTACCGCAAGAGCGGCCTGCCCATGCTGCCCATCACGCACGGCGCCGAGTTCACGCGGCTGCATGTGTTCCTGTACACGCTGGTGCTGTTCGCGGGTACCTTGCTGCCGTTCGTGCAGGGCATGAGCGGGGTGGTGTATCTCGTGGCGGCCGTGCTGCTCAATGCCGGCTTCGTCGGCTACGCGTGGAAACTTTGGCGCAGCTATTCGGATCAACTTGCACGCAAGACATTTCGCTATTCCATCATCTACCTGTCGGCGCTGTTCGCGGCGCTGCTGGTCGATCACTACCTGAGGGCGTGGCTGTGAAGACTGCTCGTCGTACCGTTGTTCTTCTCGCCGCCGTGCTCTGCGCTGCGGCCCTGGCCGCCTGCGACCGTGCGGGCACATCCGCCGGCACGTCGGCCGCTGCGTCTTATCGCGGTGCCGACATCACCGGCGCCGAGTACGCCCGCATGCTGGACCTGCCCGATGTCGATGGCCGGCCCCGCACACTGGCAGACTTCAAGGGCAAGGTCACCGTGGTGTTCTTCGGCTACACGCAGTGCCCCGATGTCTGCCCGACCACGATGGCCGAGCTCGCGCAGGTCAAGAAGTCCTTGGGCGCCGATGGCGACAAGCTGCAGGGCGTGTTCGTCACCGTCGATCCCGAGCGCGACACGCCGGAGATACTGAAGTCGTACATGGCCAGCTTCGACCCGAGTTTCGTCGCGTTGCGCGGCTCGCTCGAACAGACCGCGGCCGCGGCCAAGGAGTTCAAGGTGTTCTACGCCAAGGTGCCGGGCAAGGTCGAAGGCAGCTACACGATGGACCACACCGCCGGTGCATTCATCCTCGACGGCCAGGGCCACGTGCGCCTGTTCGAGCGCTACGGCGGTGGCGCCGAGGCGCTGGCGTCCGATGTGAAGGCGCTGCTCGCCGCGGGTTGAAGAACCGCGTTGCGCCGAGCGCCATCCGGCGAACGAGCGTCACCAAGCAAAACGGCCCCGAAGGGCCGCTTTCTTTTGAGCGCAACCCGCGTCAGGCCGTTTCGGCCAGCGCCTTGCGCATCTTCTTCATCGCCGCGACCTCGATCTGGCGGATGCGCTCGGCGCTGACGCCGTATTCGTCCGCCAGCTCGTGCAGCGTCATGCCGCCGGAGCTGTCGTCGTTGACCTTCAGCCAGCGCTCTTCGACGATGCGGCGGCTGCGCGCGTCCAGCGAATCGAGCGCCAGCGCGATGCCGTCGCCGGCCAGCCAGTCGCGGTTGCGGGCTTCGAGCACGCGCGTCGGCTCGCTGGCCTCGTCCGCCAGGTAGGCGATCGGCGCGAAGCTTTCTTCGCTGTCGTCGTTCTGCGGCTCGAGCGCCACATCACCGCCCGACAGGCGCGTTTCCATCTCCAGCACCTCTTCGCGCTTGACGTTCAGCGTCTTGGCCAGTGTGTCGACCTCGCTCTGCGTCAGCGTGTTGCGGTGCGTGTCGACGTCCTCGGCATCGTCCTTCAGGCTTTGCTTCATCGAGCGCAGGTTGAAGAACAGCTTGCGCTGGGCCTTGGTCGTGGCGACCTTGACCATGCGCCAGTTCTTCAGGATGTACTCGTGGATCTCGGCCTTGATCCAGTGCATCGCGTAGCTCACGAGGCGCACGCCCTGGTCCGGGTCGAAGCGCTTCACGGCCTTCATCAGGCCGATGTTGCCTTCCTGGATCAGGTCGCCGTGCGGCAACCCGTAGCCGAGGTACTTGCGCGAGATCGACACGACGAGGCGCAGGTGAGACAGCACCAGCTTTCCGGCGGCGTCGAGGTCGCCGCTTGCACGCAGGCGCGTGGCGTAGGCCACCTCTTCCTCGTGGGTCAGCAGCGGAACGCGGTTCGCCGCCGAGATGTAAGCGTCCAGGTTGCCGAGCGACGGCACCAGCGCCCACGGATCGCGGACGGCCAAAGCAGCAGTGGTGGAAGTGTTCATGGAGAGATCAGACACGCCGAACTCCTTTCAGTTCCCCAAATCTTAGCACTCGCTGCTCGAGAGTGCTGATTGGGTCTGCCTATCGGGGAGATTGGTGCCGCAGCCCGTGCCGAGCGTCACGCCAGCGGGACTTACGGAGTGGCCGCTGGCAGGCTGCAGAACCCGAAGGTCAGCTGCAGCTGCAACGGCGGCTGCAAGCGCGTCGCGCTCGCGGCAAAGGGCAAGGCCGCCAACCGGCTGCGCAGCGGATTGAGGTGCAGAGTTTCCGGCGCGGGCGAGAAGTCGACAGGATCTCCACTGCGCCGATGCGTCGCGGGCGAAAGGACGTGCGAGTCGAACAGGGAGCGGTCGTTCATCGAGTGGCTCTCAGGATCGCATCGGAGCTGGTGCTGAACTCTACGGATCACATCAGAAATGGCCGTGCCGCCATGTCGGTGGGCCGCATGACCCAGCTCCCCTCGCCCTCCATCGCCGCGAGGCGAATCACCGCCGCGTCGATCTCGTCTCGATGGCCTTCGTACGCGATCAGCAGCCCGTGTTCGGCCTCGGGAACGGGAAACCGCGACTCCATCGTGGCCTGGGTCAGCACGACGTACACGCTCGCCTGCGGCAAGGCCACGCGGAACTCGATGGTGGCTCGCTGCTGGTCGAACAATGGATGGAGGTGCGGGTGTTTCATGGACGCGATCGTCGCGCATCGACCCCGCGCGAAGAAGGTCTGCGACGAACCGGCCCGACGCGCAACCGAGCGGCGCTTTCCGGGCGATGAGCCTGGGCAGCGCCTTTGCGTCTCACTCGGGAATCAGCGTCCAGACACCGTTCTTGAGCGTCATCAGTTCGCGGCCGCGCTTGTCGAAGCCCGCATGGTCTTGCGGCGTCATGTTGTAGACGCCCTGCGTTCCGATCAGCTCCTTGATGGACTCCAGCGCATCGCGCAACGCGGCGCGGAACTCCGGCGTGCCCGGCTTGGCCTTCTTCGCAGCTTCGGGCACCGCGCGCTGCAGCAGCAGGCCGGCGTCGTAGACGTTGGCGCCGAAGGTCGCCGGCTTGCTGCCGTACATCTTTTCGTAGGCTGCGATGTACTCGAGCGCGACTTTCTTCGCCGGGTTGGTGTCGGGCACCTGATCGAGCACGAGCATCAGGCTCGCGGCCATCACGGCGCCTTCGACGGCCTTGCCGCCCAGGCGCACGAAGTCGGGCGTCGCTGCACCGTGCGTCTGGTAGATCTTGCCCTTGTAGCCGCGCTCCACCAGGGTCGTGTGCGGGAGCACGGTCGGCCCGCCGGCGGCGGCGACCAGCACGGCGTCGGGGTTGGCGGCGAAGATCTTCGTGGCTTGTCCGAGCACGCTCTGGTCGCTGCGCTGGAAACGCTCGTTGGCGATCAACTTGATCCCGGCCTTTTCGGCCATGGGCACAAAGCTGCGGTACCACGACTCGCCGTAGGCATCGGACAGGCCGATGAAGCCCACGGTCTTGATGCCCGTCTTCGCCATGTGCGCGACGAGCGCTTCCGAGATGAGGCTGTCGTTCTGGGTGGTCTTGAACACCCAGCGCTTCTGGTCGTCCATCGGCAGCACGACCGCCGGCGTGCCCACGGGTGCGAGCATCGGCGTGCTGGCCTCGGCGATGAACTGCAGCGTGGCCATCGCGTTGGGCGAGCCGGACGGCCCGATGACCGCGTCGACGTGTTGCTCGCTCAACATCAACGCCACCGACTGCGTCGAGTCCGACGCGTCGTCGAACACGGTGTACTCGACGTCGATGTTGCCGATCTTCTTGGGCAGCAGCGCCGCCGTGTTCTTCTGCGGGATGCCGACCGCGGCCGTCGGCCCGGTGGCGGAGGCGATCACACCGACTTTCATCTGGGCGTGGGCAAGGTGCGTGATCGTGGCGATGGCGATTGCCAGAACGAGGCGTGACAAGGTCAGGGTCTTCATGATGGCGAGCTTCTCCGGGGTGGTTGACGGGTTCGACGAGAGGGGTGGTCGCGTGCAGTGGCTCACAGCGTGAGACTTCCGACGCTGGTGCCGCCACAGACATAGAGCACCTGGCCGGTCACGAAGCTGTTGGCAGGGTCGACGAAGAACGCGACAGCGCGCGCCACGTCTTCGGACACGCCCAACCGCTTCACCGGCACGGCGGCCGCGAGTGCGCGTTCGCGCTCGCTGCCCTTGTCCACGACGTCGTAGAACATGTCGGTGCGGATCGGCCCGGGCGCGACCACGTTGACGGTGATCCCTTCGGGCGCCAGTTCGAGCGCCCAGGTGCGCGCCATGCCCAGCATGCCGGCCTTGGTGGCCGAATAGCTGGTCCGCGTGGCCAGCCCCAGCGCCGCGCGTGACGACAGCAGCACGACGCGGCCGAAGCGCTGGGCGCGCATCGCGGGCAGAGCCGCCTGCACCAGCTGGATCGCGCTGCCCAGGTGCAGTTCGACCAGGGCGTCGAGGTCGTCGAGCTTCACATCGGGCAGCAACGCGGCGCGGATCACGCCGGCGTTGTGGACCACCGTCGTGACGTCGAAGCGGCGCGTCAGCTCGTTCACGGCCTGAGCCGTGGCAGCGCGGTCGGCCAGGTCGACCTCGATGTCGTGGACGCGCGGGTGATCGATCTCGGCGCGACGCCGTGCCAGCGAGATGACCTCGTAGCCGCGCGCGAGGAGGTCTTCGCAGATCGCCTTGCCGATGCCGGCGCTGCCGCCGGTGACGGCCGCGATCCGCGGCGCGGTGGTCGCGGCCGCCGTCATGCCCGGCCTCCCACGAGTGCGAGCACGCGCAACGGGCTGCCGCTGCCTTTCTGGATCTTCAGCGGCGGGCAGATCAACACCGCGCCGGTCGCAGGGAGCTGATCCAGGTTGCTCAGACACTGCAGGCCGTAGCGGCCCGCGCCGTGCATGTAGTAGTGGCACGGGTACGGGGGGCGCAGGTGGTAGCCCTGGCCGGCGTCGGTGCCGATGGCCTCGGAGCCGAAGCCCAGCACATCGCGCTGCTCGACCAGGAAGCGCACTGCCTCTGCGCTCGGCCCCGGCGTGTGCTGGCCGGTCTCGTCGAAGTTCTGGTAGGCCTGCGGGTCCAGGCGCTGCGACCAGTCGGTCCGCATCAAGACCCACGCGCCGCTCGGGATGCGGCCGTGGGCGACCTCGAAGGCCTCGATGTCGGCGAGCGTCATCAGGTAGTCGGGATCGGCTTTCACCTGCGCGGAGCAATCGATCACGCATGCCGCGGCGACGAAGTGCTGCACGGGGATCGTGTCCACCGAATTGTTCGGCAGATCGCGGCCCGAGATCCAGTGGATGGGTGCGTCGAAGTGCGTGCCGGTGTGCTCGCCGCAGGAGAAGTTGTTCCAGTACCAGCCAGGCCCGCGCTCGTCGTACTTCGACACCTCCTCGATGCGGAACGGCCAGCACTGGCCCATCTCCGGGGGCAGCGCGATCTGCGGGAATTCCGGCGTGAGGGTCTGCGTCAGGTCGACCACGCGGATGTGTCCGCTGGCCATCGCGTTGACGAGGCCCGCAAGCAGTTGGTTCGTGTCTGTCATCGACGGCCTCCTGGCTCAGCTTGCGCCGGCGGCGAGCTCGCGCTCGAGCACCTTGGGGTTGTCGCGCCAGCGCTCGAGCCACTCCTGCGCGACGTCGCCGGGGTACGCATCCTCCACCCCGTCGCGCAGTGCCTTGACGATGGCCGCGGCGAGTGTCGAGGGCAACAGCTTCGGTGGCGGCATGTGCTGGTTCCATTCGTCGTCGATCGGCCCAGGGAACACGTTGACGACGCGGATGCCCGCGGGCCGCATCTCGGCGCGCAGGCACTGCGAGAGCGAGTGCGCTGCGGCCTTGGACGCGCTGAAGGTGCCGTGCGGCGGAAAGTTCGACAGCGCATAGATCGACAGCAGATTGACCCACGCGGTGGCGCCGATCGCGCCGTCGGCCGACCGGGCCCTGAGCGCGGGCCCGAACTCCTGCGCGAGCCGCAGCAGGCCGAAGTAGTTGATGTCCATCTCGGCCTTGGCGACATCCGTGCCGCGGCGCGCGACGATGCCGAATGTGCGATGCACCTCGGCGTTGTTGATCACGATGTCGACCTTGCCGCCGATCTCGCCGGCCAGCTCGCTCACCGAGCGGCCATTGGTGAGGTCCAGCGGCACCAGCGTGACCTGCGGCAGCGAGGAGATGTCGTCCAGCCCCGCGCCGAACTTCTTCCAGGGTTCGGCATGGCCGACCCAGACGATGTCGGCACCGGCCTGCACCAGCGCACGCACGATCGCCTGACCGACCTCGGTCTTGCCGTCGGTCACGAGCACCTTGCGGAACTTCGGATCGCTGGTCATCTCGCGCAGCATCTTGTCGTCGGCCATGTGGGCACTCCCTTTGTCCGGAAATCCGATCAGCACCGCCTGCCCGGCGCGGTCCAGCCGCGCTCCCACCTTGATGCGCGTGGGCGCCTCGCCCACTTCGCCATGCAGATGCACCATCAGCGTCGGGCCGGCGGACAACTGCACCAGGCCGAGACGCCACGGCAGGCGCTCGCGGAAGAACAGGTCGTTGCTGTGGTGCAGCGTCGTGCGCGCGAGCAGCTCGCCCTCGCCGGTCTGCTCGCGCCACGTGAGGCGAGGCGACAGGCAGCGGTGGCATGCCTCGCGCGGCGGGTACTGCGTCGCGCCGCAGTCATCGCAGACCTGCAGTTCGAGCCGGCCTTCGGCAGCGGCCGCGGTGATGCCGAGCGCGACGCGGCTGCGTGCCCACGGCGGCAGGTTCATCTGCCGGGTGCGCAGGACCGGGTTCTTGCGCGGAGGCTTCATCAGCGGCATCGTCATCGCAGCCCCTCGTTTGCTGTGGCGTGCTGCTCGGCCCCGGAGGGGATGAGCGCCGTGTCGGGCGGCGGCTTGCCCGGACGCTTGTCCGCGCTGCGCCCAAGAATCATCGCGCCGGTGCACAGGCAGCGGTCGTAGGTGACCATGCCGAAGCCGGCCACCAGGCCGAGTTGCGCATCGGGCACCGTGCGTGCGCCGGCCAGATCGGTGAGCTGGCGGATCGTTTCCGTCATGCCGAGGAATCCGGCGGCCGCGCCTGCCTGGCCGCAGGACAGCTGGCCGCCGCTGGTGTTGTTCGGGAAGACGCCGTCGCAGGTCAGCGTGTGGCGGCGCACGAACTCCGGGCCCTCGCCCTTTTCGCAGAAGCCCAGGTCCTCGAACTGCATCATCACGATCACGGGGTAGTCGTCGTAGGTCTGCACGAAGTCGATGTCGGCCGGCTTGACATCGGCCTGCGCATACAGATCGTCGCGATCGATGCGCCAGCCGCCGCGCACCATCACCGGGTCGTCCGCGTAGGCGTTGTGCCGCTCGATGCCCGCGCGGATCAGCACATGCGCGAGGCCCAGCCCGCGGGCGCGCTCCTCGCTCATCACCAAAAAGGCCTCGGCGCCGGCGCACGGCATCACGCAATCGAACAAGTGGATGGGATCGGAGATCGGCTTGGCTGAGAGGTAGTCGTCGAGCGTCAGGCGCTTCTTGAACAGGGCGTTCGGATTCTTCAGCGCGTTGCAGCGCTGGGCGACCGCGATGCGGCCGAAGTCCTCGCGCGTTGCGCCGTAGCGGCGCATGTAGTTCGCGGTAATGAAGGCGAAGATCGAGTTCGGACCGCCCGAACCATAGGGATAGGTGGCGTCGCGCGCGAAGCTGCTGAAGCTGCCCAGCGTCTGCCTGAACGAGTCGACATGGTTGGTGTCGGCGCCGACGCAGGCGACGATGTCGGCATCGCCCGCCTGCACCGCGCGCGCCGCGCGGCGAAGCGCCATCACGCCAGACGCGCCGCCGGTCGGGATGTGGTCCAGCCAGCGCGGCGACAGTCCGAGGTGCTGCGTGACGCCGACGGCGGTGTCGGGCGCGAGCGAGAAGCTGCTGAGGCACAGGCCGTCGATCTGCGCCTTTGGCACGCCGCTCTCGCGCACCAGCGCCTCCAGCGCCTGGCCGATGAACCAGTGCGCGCTCTTGGTGGAGTAGCGCACGTAGGGCACCGTCACCGGCACGGCGACTGCCACGCCTTCGTAGGATGCGCGGCGCCGGCTCATGGCTGGCGCTTCTTCATCGCGCGCGTGTCGATGCAGCAGGACTGTGCGGGCAGGCGCTGCGCCATCTCGCGCAACTGCGCACGCTGGATCTTCTGCGACGCGGTCAAGGGCAATTCGTCGACGAAGGCCACATAGCCCGGCGCCTTGTAGTACGCCAGCTGATCGAGCGCATGACGCACGATGCTGTCGGCGAGTGCCGCATGCTGACCGGGCGACGCCGGTTCGCGCACGACGATGCAGGCCAGGACCTCGTCGCCACGCAGCGGGTCGGGTGTCGCAGCCACCGCCGAGGTCTTCACGGCCGGGTGCTGGTTCAGCACGCTTTCCACCTCCACCGCCGAGATGTTCTCGCCGCTGCGGCGGATCACGTTCTTCTTGCGATCGACGAAGCACAGGTTGCCCTGCGCGTCGCGCCGCACCATGTCGCCGGTGTGGAACCAGCCATCGGCCCAGGCCTCGGTGGTGGCGGCCTCGTCCTTCAAGTAGCCGCTGAAGAAGTGGCGGCGCGGGTCGGGGCCGGCCGCGCGCACGAGCAGCTCACCGGGGGTGGCATCGGGCACGTCGACACCCTGATCGTCGACGAGTCGCAGTTCGACGAAGGCTTCGGCCCGACCGAAGCAACTGGTGCCGACGTGGCGCGGCTCGTGGTTGGCCATGATGCATGCCGCGGCACCGGTCTCCGTCATGGCCCAGGCCTCCACGAGCGGGAAGCCGAAGCGCGACTCGAAGGGCGCGTGGTTCTTGCGGTCCACGCCGGCGCCGAAGCCCCAGCGCACCGCGTGATCGCGGTCTGCCGCCGTTGCCGGCGCCGCCAGCAGCATCGCCGGCATCACGCCCAGGTAATGGACGATGGTCGCGCCGGTCTCGCGCACGCTGTGCCACCACTGGCTGGGATGGAAGCGGTCCAGCTGGATCAGGCAGCCGCCGGCCGTGAGCACGACCATGGTCGAGAACGCCATCGCGTTGACGTGGTTCAGCGGCAGCGGCGTGATGACGCGCTCGGCATCCCGGCGCACCTCGCACAGACCGCCCAGGCCCGCATACCACTCGCCGGCGCGCAGGAAGTACCCGTTGCTCAGCGTGCAACCCTTGGGGCGGCCGGTGGTGCCGGAGGTGTAGAGCAGCGCGCACTCGGTGTCGGCGTCGATGGGCTCGCCGCGTCGCGGGGCCGGGCTTGTCGCCGGTGGTGGCGCGAAGCCGCCACCCGTCAGCGCCACGGCCTCGAACGGCACGCCGGCGCGGCGCGCAGCCGCACGCAGATCGTCTGCACGCTGCGGGATCGTGACGGCCAGTTCGATGCCGCTGTGGCCGATCAGGTACTCGAGTTCGGCCGCGCGCATCTCGGCATTGATGGGCACCACGCTGACACCAAGCGCATTGAGCGCGAACCAGTGGTAGAGAAAGGCCGGCCGGTTCTCGAGCAAGAGGCCGACACGGTGGCCGTGGCCATGACCGGCGCTCGCGTAGGCGTCGCGCAACGCGCTCACCGCGTCGGCGGCATCGCGCCACGAGATCGCGCCCGCGGGGATGCCGTAGGCCTGCGCCGTCTGCGCTTCGGTGCAGAGAAAGTCCGCCGCCGGCGTGCGCGCGGCTGTCTCGTTGAACAGCGCGTGAAGGGTGCCGGTCTCGGTGTTCATGGGCGCGTCAGATGAAGAGCTGCACCGCAGGCAGCGCCGCGTCGCAGTTGAGCAGGTTCACGCGCTTGAGCGTCATGCGCAGCGCACCGTCGCGCACCGTGAGGTGGTGAACGCAGCTGCCGACGTAGAACTGCAGTTCGTCGCCTTGCGACTCGGTGTAGTGGAACTCGGTGCGCAGCACGTGATGGTTCGCCGCCGTGTCGAAGCGATCGACAGTGGGCGTCTGCAGCAGGTGATGGCAGCGGCTTGGCGGCTGCTGCGAGAACGCGCGCGGGCTTTTCAGGCGCGCGATGCGCAGGTCGCGCAGCAGCTTGTCCTCGTACAGGTGCGAGGTGTGGTTGACCCCGTCTTCCTGCTCGGGCACGAGCGGCACCCAGTAGTAGGCTTCGTCCGTGAACAGGGCGTTCCATTCTTCGTAGCGCTTGTCATCGAGCAAACGCGCTTCGTGCACGACGAAGTCGATCAGGTCCTGGCGGGTCGCGTCGATGGTGTTCATGCGGCGGCCCTCACATCGTCGAGGTCATGTGGCGCACCCAGGCGCGGTACTGGTTGCGCATCGAGATCTCGCTCGTGCCGACCGCGGTGACCTCGGGCTGGCCGACCTCGGCGGCATCGAAGTTGCGATGCAGGCTCACCCATTCGTTGCCGCTCGCATGCAGGCCGGCCTGAATCCCGCGGTAGGCCTGCAGATCGTCGTGGCCCACGATGGAGAACGGCGAATTGATGAGCCGGTTGTACATCGTCGTGCGCTGCAGCAGCTCGGGCGGCGCGCCCTTCAGGCGGAAGGTCCAGCTCTCGACCAAGGTCTTGTCGACCGCGATCGGCTTGATGACGCGGATGGACTGGATCGCGCCCTTGATCGTGAGGTTCGGGTAGTACACCGTGTTGTGGCGCGCCAGGCCCAGGATCTGCGCGCTGCGCTCTGCACCATAGGCCGCCTTCATCGCGGCGTCGTAGGCCGCAATCGCCGAGTACTGGCTGTGAATGCTGTAGTGCACGCCCGAAAAGCTGTGGCCGTTGTCGAACACGCGCACGCCCATGTCCTCGAAGAACTTGTAGTCCGACATGAAGGGAACGAACTGTTCGATGGCCATCGGCTTGGGCGTGTCGGCCGGCTGGCCGGCCCACAGGGTCTTGGCGGTGCCGGCAGACGACTCGTGCGCGACCATCGGGTGCATGGTGTCGTTCAGGTTCTCGATGAACATCTTCCAGTTGCATTGGTGCACGAAGCGCAGGCAACCGCCGGCGATCTCGAGCTCGCCTTCGGGCGAGCGATCGGCCATGTTGTCCATCGACGAAAGAGAGTCGCCGAAGAACGCCTCGAAGCCCGGGCCTGCGTCGTTGAGCTTGACGAAGATGAAGCCTCGGTACAGGCGCACGTTCGGCACGGTCGTCAAGCCTTTGGCCGATTCGCATTCGTGGAGCGCCGTGCCTTCGTAGCCGTTCTTCAACGGGATCGCGAGCAAGGCGCCGTCGGTCTTGAACGTCCACGCGTGGTACGGGCAGCGAAAGAACTTGCCGGTGTTGCCGCACGGCGCACTGACCAGCCGCGAGCCCTTGTGCGCGCAGCGGTTCATCATCACGCGCACCGAGCGATCGCTGTGGCGCACGACGATCAGCGGCCGGCCCGCGATCTCGACATTCAGGTAGTCGCCCGGCTGGGGGATCTGGCTGTCGTGGCCGACATAGTTCCAGGTGTTGGCGAAGAAATGCGCCTGCTCCAGCGCGAACAGTTCGGGATCGATGTAGAGATCGCGATGCACGCGGTCGGGTTGCACCAGCGCCTGGACCGCCGCGGGGTTGCCGGTGTACTTGGATGCGCTCATGCTTCCGCTCCTTCAGAGGTCCAGCACCAGGCGCGGGCCCTTGGCGCGCGAGATGCAGATCTGGATCACGTTGCCGGCGGCGCGTTCGCGCGCGGTCAGCACGTGGTCGCGGTGGTCGATCTCGCCGGCTATCACCGGGGTGCCGCAGACACCGCATTCGCCGCGCTTGCAGTCGTACATCGGATCGCAGCCGTGCTCGATCAGGCAGTCGAGGATGGTCTGATCCGCGGGCACGGTGAAGCTCTGGCCGCTCTGCGACAGCACCACCTCGAAGGCCTGGTCGCCGGACTCGGCCGACGCCGTGGTGAAGAGCTCGAAGTGCACGCGCCCGTGCGGCCAGCCGCGCGCCAGGGTCTGCGCCAGCACGGCGTCGAGCATCACCTTGGGGCCGCAGACGTAGAGGCGATCGTGCGGGCCACAGCTGTCGAGCACCGCGGCCACGTTCAACGGTGCACCGGCCTCGGCGTCTGCGTGGACGATCAGCGCATCGCCGAGCAAGACCTGCAGTTCTGGGAGGAAGGCCATCAACGCGCGGCTGCGGCCGGCGTAGTGCATGCGCAGCGCCGCACCTTCGGCGCGACGCTGCGCTGCCATGCTGACGAGCGGCGTCACGCCGATGCCGCCGGCGAGCAGCACCGTGCCATCGGCGCTGTCGCGACTGTCGTGCAGCGGGAAGTCGTTCTTCGGCGCCTCCACCATCAGCCGGCTGCCCGTCTTCACGCGCTCGTGCATGTAGCGCGAGCCGCCACGCCCGTCCGGCTCGATGCGAACGGCGATCAGGTAGTCGGTTGGTGCGTCGGTGGCCGACAGCTTGGCCGCGAGGTTGATCAGCGAATAGTGGCGCCAGTCGGAGGCACCGCCCGGCAGATCCACCATCACGCGCAGGTGCGCACCGGCGGTGTAGCCCGGCAGCGCGCGCCCGTCGTCCGCGCGCAAGCGGAACAGGCGGATCAACGGGTTCAACGCTTGCACATCGGCGACGCGCAAGTTCAGCAGGGTGGCGGGCGATGTCATCGCAACATGCTCCGGGTCAGGCGAGTGCGTGGCGGGCGAGCGCCGCCTGCAGCTGGTCGCCGTGTTCGTCGGCGAGCGCGGCGTCGCGCAGGTCGCGCAGCGTGGCGGGGGCCAGCGCGTTGCCGGCCCTGAGCAACGCCGCCATCACCGCGTCGTAGTTGCGCACGCCACGCTCGTGGGTGTCGCTGTAGCCCTTGACGAGACGCTGGCACTCGGCCACTTCGAGCGCGAGTGCCGGGTCGCGCTCGGCGATCGCGACGATGCGGTGCAGCCATGCCTCGATGCGCCGGTTCTCCTCGGCGTAACGCAGCGTGCTGCGGCGCCAGCGGCGCATCGCGGCGACCAGGGTCAACAGCAGGTAGCCGCGAATCGTGCTGGTGCGGATCACGCGGCCCTTTTGCGTCAGCCGCTCGATCACCCGGCGCGGCGCGTTCGAGCGCATCAACCAGCGGCCCACCAGCGCGGGCAAGGTCTCGCAGATTTCCTGCAGACGCGGGTGCATGTATTCGTCGATCGCGAGGAGTTGATCGGCTTGTGCGGACGCCTCGGTGCGCACGCGCTCGAAGCGGGTGCCGCGGGTCTTCAGGTCGGCGACGCGGCAGGTGTCTTCGTACGACATCCACAGCGCGAGGTGGCGTGCGGTCGCTCGCGCGAGCCGGCCAGCGTCTTCGCACTGCACGGCGCACACACGCGCCATGCGGTCGAGATACAGGTGTGCGTAGGCCGTGTCCTGGTAGTCGATCAGGCGGCGCACGCCTTCGAGCAGCAAGGCCTGGTCGCCATTCGCGAACTCGCGCTGCACGCGATCGACCAGGGCGCGCACCGCCGGGTGTCGCGGCTGCGGCGACGCCGGCATGGCGGTGGGCGCCGCGGGCGCGTCGACCACGTTGGCGCGCCCGCGGTCGAACGCCGCGGCAAAGGCCTGAAGACTCGGCTTCACGCCGACGCCGCCGCGCGCGATCGTCGCTTCGAACTGCGCGCGTCCGAAGGGCAGCACGCCGGCCCCGGCGAGCGCGCCGAACAGCACCGCGCTGATCACGCTGCCGGATTGCTCGGCGGCCTGCGCCATGTCGAAGCGGATGAATCGCTTCGCCGCGGCCTCGGCGTGGCGCACCAGCTCGCCGCTGTCCGCGCGGCCGTCGCCCAGTGCGGACTTCTCGGCGATCGAGTACACGCGGTGCGTGGACGCGATCAGCGTCGTGCGCTCGGGCGTCACGAGGCCGCGCTGCACCGCGCGGCCGGCTTCCATCAGCTCGGAGGCGAGCACGACGTCGACGTCGCCGGGCAGCGGCATCAGCGCCAGCACCGGCTGGCGGGCGTCGCCTGGCGCGCACGGAAACAGCTCGACGTAGTAGATGGTCGCGCCGGTGCGCTGTGCCACGCCTGGAACCGACGTCGTCTGCGCGATGTGCCCGTTGGCCTCGCCGAGGTCGACGATCCAGTCGGCGAGCACGCCGCCGCCTTCGCCGCCCATGGCGAGGATCGCGATCTTGATGGGCTGGGTCATGTCAGTCGCTTCGCGCTGGCCACGACGCGGGTTCGACAGCAGGCGTGAACACAGCGCGCTTCATCAGAACGCCAGCGCCGCACGGCGCCGCTCGCCGATCCGCTGCAGGCGCGTGATCACCGCACTGCGCAACCGCTCGCGCCAGCGGTCCCAGCGCGTCGGGTTGCTGACGATCTGCGCCTTGTAGAACGACGGGCACAGCACCGCGGCTTGCGAGACTTCGCCGCACACGCCGCAGCCGACGCAGCTGTCGAGAACCGTGGCGACCGGATCGGTGCGCAGCGGGTCGGGGTTGGCCTTGATCGAGAGCGACGGGCAGCCGGACAGCCGGATGCAGGAGTGGTCGCCGGTGCAGGTGTCCGCGTCGACGCCGAACTTCTCGCGCACCACGCGTTGGCCCGCGGCGATCGCCTTCTTCACCAGCGGCTTCTCGCGGCGCTGCCGGTTCAACATGCATTCGGACTGCGCGATCAGCACCTTCGGACCCTTCTCCTTCGTCGTGAGCGCTTCGCGCAGCATGTTGCGCAGGCCGGCCACGTCGTAGGTGCGCCGGATCGTGCGCACCCAGTCGACGCCGACGCCGCGCACCGCCTTCTCGATCGCGTGGCCTGTACTGCGCGTGGCGTTGTGCGCGTTGGACGACAGGATGTCCTGCCCGCCGGTGGCCGAGGTGTAGTTGTTGTCGACGATGATGGTGAGGTTGTCGCTGCGGTTGAAGACCGCGTTCGCGACGCCGCTGGTCAGGCCGTTGTGCCAGAAGCCGCCGTCGCCCATCACCGAGATCGCGCGCTTGCCGGCGGGCACGTTCATCGCGGCGGCGCCTGCGCCGCCCAGGCCGTAGCCCATCGTGGTGTTGCCGATGTTGAACGGCGGCAGGATCGAGAACAGATGGCAGCCGATGTCGGCGCTCACGTGGTGCGGGCCGAGTTCGCGCTCCACCAGTTTCATCGCGCTGAAGAGAGGGCGTTCCGGACAGCCGGTGCAGAAACCCGGCGGACGCGCGTGCACGTTCGCTGCCAGCAGCGGCATCGCGACCAGCGGAATCGTCTTGCGCCCGGGCGTGGCGGGCGCTGCGATCCGGCCATGGGTTTCGAAGAAGCGGCGCGCGCCCTTCAGCAGTTCGGCGGCGGTGTATTCGCCGGCCACCGGCAGCATGTCCTTGCCGTGCACCACGGCGGTGGCGCCGGCGTGCCGCAGGATGGTCGCGATGTTCTGCTCGATGAAATTCGGCTGGCCTTCTTCGACCAGCAGCACGGCGCGCTTGCCGCTGCAAAAGCGCAGCACCTCGCTGTCGATGACCGGGTAGGCCACGTTCATCACGTACAGCGGCACCTGGGATTGCCCGTACACGTCTGCCAGGCCCAGGCGTTCGAGCGCGCGCAGCACGGCGTTGTAGCTGCCGCCCTGCACGATGATGCCGAGGTCGTCGGCATCCTCGGCAAAGAACTCGTTGAGGCCGTGCGCCTCGATGTAGCGCACTGCAGCAGGCCAGCGCGCGTTGACCTTCTCCTGCTCGTGCACGAAGCTCGCCGGTGGCAGCACGATGCGGCTCACGTCGCGCTGGGGCGACTCCATCGCCTGCTGCAAGGTGTGTTTGGACGTGCGGTTGTCCGCGGCGACGAACTGCCCGTGCACATGGCAGGCGCGGATGCGCAGCTGGAGCATGACCGGCGAGTGGCTGGCCTCCGACAACGCGAAGCCATGCTTCACCGCCGCGACGATGGCCGGCAGGTTGGGCCGCGGGTCGAGCAGCCAGATCTGCGATTTCATCGCGAACGCGTGGCTGCGTTCCTGCATGATGGACGAGCCTTCGCCGTAGTCTTCGCCGACGATGATCAGCGCGCCTCCGGTCACGCCACCAGACGCCAGGTTGGCAAGCGCGTCGGAGGCCACATTGGTGCCCACCGTGGCCTTGAAGGTCACTGCGCCGCGCAGCGGATAGTTCACCGACGCGGCCAGCGTCGCTGCGGCGGTGGCTTCGCTGGCGCTGTTCTCGAAGCGGATGCCGTGCTCGGCGAGGATGTCCTGGGCGTCGGCCAGCACGTCCATCAGATGCGAGATCGGTGCGCCCTGGTAGCCCGCGACGTAGGCGACACCGGACTCCAGCAGCGCTTTCGTGACGGCGAGAATGCCTTCGCCACGGAACACCTCGCCCTCGCCCAGACGCAGCTTCTTGACTTCCTCGACGAACGATCTCTCGGCCATGATGAGGTCTCCGGTCGGCGCGGCATACGCGCCAGCCCACAACCAGATATTATTTAACTGTCAATCTATTCAAAATCATGAATAACCCGAACTCAGCAAGCCGTGTGCCAGGCACCAAAGTGCCGGAAGGCGAGTCGCCGCGCTTCGTGGACGACTACCTTCCCGCGCTGCTGGCGCAGGCGAGCCACCTGATTTCGGCGGAGTTCCATGTGGTGGCGCGCGAGCACGGTTTCTCCGTTTCGGAGTGGCGCGTGCTGGCGACGCTGTCGGGCGGAGCCGCGATCAGCATCGGCCAGCTCGCCCAGATATCGGTCACGAAGCAGCCCACCGTCACGCGGCTGCTGGACCGCATGGAAGCCAACGGGCAGGTCGAGCGCATGCCCCACGACAGTGACCGCCGCGTCACGCTGGTGCGGATCACGCGCACCGGCGCGCGCACGGTGTCCAAGCTGATCGGGCTCGCACGCGAGCACGAACGCCGCGTGCTGGAGCCGTTCGGCCTGGAGCGCGCCGAAGACCTGAAGCAGACGCTGCGCCGCATGATCGAACTGCACGCGGGCGCGCCGGCCTTCGACGAAGAAGATTGAAGCGGAGGCGGGCGGCGTGAAATAAATTCGCGCCGGCCCACAATATCCGCGCGTCTGAAACGTCTTCAGAGGCATGGAGCCGCCGACGACGACCGCGACGCTGATGACCGATCGAGACAGCGACATCACCGCCACGGTCCTGCGCGAGCGCTCGCGGCTGGTCAATTTCATCCGGCGCCGCGTGCGTGACCCAACCGACGCGGAAGACATCCTGCAGGACGTCTTCCACGAGTTCGTCGAGGCCTATCGCCTGCCGGCGCCGATCGAGCAGGCCAGCGCGTGGCTCTACCAGGTGGCGCGCCATCGCATCGTCGACCGCTTCCGCAAGAAGAAGGAGCAGTCGCTGAGCGACGGTGCCGGCGAGCCCTTGGACGACGACGGCGAGTACCGGCTCGATCTGGCGCTGCCGTCACCGGAGGCGGGTCCCGAGGCCGCCTATGCCAGATCGCTGGCGCTGGCGGCCTTGCAGCAGGCGATCGATGCCTTGCCCGAGAACCAGCGCGAGGTCTTCGTCGCCCACGAGATTGAGGGGATCGGCTTCAAGGCGATGGCCGAGCGCGGCGGGGTGCCGATCAACACCTTGCTGGCGCGCAAGCGTTACGCGGTGCTGGCCCTGCGTTCGCAGCTTCAAACGGTGTTCGATGAACTTGAGTTCTGAAGGAGAAAAGAAATGCGATCCAAAGTAAGATTTGCGGGCAAGGCGGTGTTCATGCTCGCGGCCGTGGCGATATTGGGTGCGGTGGTGATGTGGTTGTGGAATGCCGTCGTGCCCGCGTTGTTTCTGGGCGCACTGGCCATCGACTACCCCCACGCGCTCGGCCTGCTGATCCTCAGCCGCATCCTGTTCGGCGGCTTTCGCGGCCACGGTGGCTGGCACGGGCGCCACCGTTGGGAACGGTGGCAGGCCATGACACCGGAAGAGCGCGAAAAATTCCTGCGCGACAGGCCTTGGGGCCGGCGCGCGGAGCCCACAGAAAATGCCGAGCGCGCAGAAGGTTGGTAGCGCGCCGACTGATCATCACCCCACACGAGTTGTTGTCGATGTCCAACCCACCCATGACGCCAGACGCCAAAACACCCCCCGCGCCGTTCTCGGCGTACCAGAAGTTCGTCGTCGGCATGCTGGCGTTCCTGCAGTTCGCTGTCATCCTCGACTTCATGCTGATGTCGCCGCTCGGCGCGGTGATCATGCCGGCGCTCGCGATCGGGCCGAAGGAGTTCGGTCTCGTCGTGTCGGCCTACGCGTTCAGTGCGGCCGCGTCCGGCCTGTTGACCGCGGGTTTCGCCGACCGCTTCGACCGCAAGAAGCTGCTGCTGTTCTTCTACACCGGCTTCATCCTCGGCACCGTCTGGTGCGGCCTGGCCAGCAGTTTCGAGTCGCTGCTGATGGCGCGCATCGTCACCGGGCTGTTCGGCGGCGTGATCGGCTCGGTCGTGCTCGCGATCGCAACCGACCTGTTCCCGCTGCAGATGCGCGGCCGCGTGATGGGCTTGATTCAAACGGCCTTTGCCGCGAGCCAGGTGCTGGGCATCCCGATCGGGCTGTACCTGTCGAACCGCTGGAACTGGCATGTGCCGTTCCTCGCGATGGCCGGGCTCGGCCTGGTCGGCGGGCTGATCGTCAGCTGGCGCATGAAGCCGGTGGCCGATCACCTGAAAGCGCCGCAGGAGCACAGCGCAGGGATGCACCTGCTGAACACGCTCAAGGAGCCGCGCTACCTGATGGCCTTCGCGACCACGGCCCTGCTGACGACCGGCGGCTTCATGCTGATGCCGTTCAGCAGCGCGTTCACGGTCAACAACCTGCGCATCTCGCTGGCCGATCTGCCCACGGTCTATCTGGTCACCGGCCTGTGCACCATCTTCGTCGGGCCGATGATCGGCAAGGTCGCCGATGCGGTCGGCAAGTTCCGGGTCTTCATCGCCGGCACCGCGCTGTCGATCTGCATGGTGCTGCTCTACACGCACCTCGGGCCGATCTCGCTGCCGGCGCTGATCGTCGTCAACGCGGTGATGTTCGTCGGCATCTTCTCGCGCATGATCCCCTACCAGGCGCTCGTCTCGGCGGTGCCCGCACCGACCCAGCGCGGGTCGTTCAACGCGATCAGCGCATCGGTCCAGCAGCTGTCGGGCGGCGTGGCCTCAGTGATCGCCGGGCACATCGTCACGCAGGCACCCGATGGCAAACTGCAGCACTTCGAGGTGGTCGGCTATGTCGTCGTGGCCTCTGCGCTGGTCGCGCTGACCCTGCTCTGGCGGTTGCAGCGCGGCACGGCCACGCGGCCTGCGCTGGCGTAGACCGGCGCGCGCCTGTTCGGGCCTGCACCGCCACGCGCCATGAGGCGCGTAGCATCGCGCGCTGACGACCACCGACGACCGCCATGAGCCTTGCCCGACGCGAATTCCTCCACCTGCTGGCGCTGGCATCGGCCGCCGGCCTGGCGATCGATTCGCGCGCGGTGCTTGCGGCCGACGCACCCGCCGCGGGCCAGCGCCTGTACGACCTGCCCGCGTTCGGCAACCTGAGCCTGCTGCACTTCACCGACTGCCATGCGCAGCTGCTGCCGGTGAATTTCCGCGAGCCCAGCGTCAACATCGGCGTCGGCGAGGCCGCAGGCAAGCCGCCGCACCTCGTCGGCGAAGCGCTGCTGAAGGCCTTCGGCATCGCGCCGAACACCGCGCAGGCGCATGCGTTCACCCACCTCGACTTCACGCAGGCCGCGCGCACCTACGGCCGCGTCGGCGGCTTCGCACACCTGGCCACGCTGATCAAGCAGCTGCGCGCGTCACGTCCGAACGCGCTGCTGCTCGATGGCGGCGACACCTGGCAAGGTTCGGCGACCGCGCTGTGGACCAAAGGCCAGGACATGGTCGATGCCTGCAAGCTGCTCGGTGTCGACATCATGTCCTCGCACTGGGAGCACACGCTGGGCGCGGCGCGCGTGCAGCAGCTGGTCGACAACGACCTGAAGGGCCATATCGAATTCATCGCGCAGAACATCCAGACCGCCGACTTCGGCGACCCGGTGTTCGCGCCCTATGTGATGCGTTCGCTCGGCGGCGTGCCCGTGGCGGTGATCGGCCAGGCGTTTCCGTACACGCCGATCGCGAACCCGCGCTATCTCGTGCCCGACTGGTCGTTCGGCATCCAGGAGGAGCGCTTGCAGAAGCTCGCGCTCGAAGCGCGCGGCAAGGGCGCGCAGCTCGTCGTGCTGCTGTCGCACAACGGCATGGATGTCGACCTCAAGCTCGCGTCGCGCGTGACCGGCATCGACGTCATCCTCGGCGGCCACACGCATGACGGCATGCCCGCGCCGACCATCGTGAAGAACCCGGGCGGCCAGACGCTCGTCACCAACGCCGGCTCGAACGGCAAGTTCCTCGGCGTGCTCGATGTCGATGTGCGAGGCGGCCGCATGCGCGACTTCCGGTACCGGCTGCTGCCGGTGTTCGCGAACCTGCTGCCTGCCGATGCGGCGATGCGCAAACACATCGACGACGTGCGCGCGCCGTTCAACGCGCGCCTGGCCGAGCCGCTGGCCGTCAGCGAAGGCCTGCTCTACAGGCGCGGCAATTTCAACGGCCCGTGGGATCAGCTGATCGTCGGCGCGATCATGCAGGTCAAAGGCACCGAGATCGCGTTCTCGCCGGGCTTCCGCTGGGGCACCTCGCTGCTGCCCGGCGAGGTGATCACGCGCGAGTCGATGATGGACCAGCTCGCGATCACCTATCCCGCCGCCACGGTCACCGAGATGACCGGCGAGACGATCAAGACGATTCTCGAAGACGTCGCCGACAACCTCTTCAACCCCGATCCCTACTACCAGCAAGGCGGCGACATGGTGCGCACCGGCGGCTTGAGCTACACCTGTACGCCGACCGCGAAGGCTGGCGCACGCATCTCGGACATGCGGTTGAAGGGCGCACCCATCGCCGCCGACAAGACCTACCGCGTCGGCGGCTGGGCGTCGGTGAACGAGGGCGTCACCGGCGAACCGATCTGGGACGTGGTCGAGACGTGGCTGCGCGATCAGAAGGTGGTCAAGGAGCGAGCCTTGAACAGGCCGGCGCTCGCCGGCGTGCAGGGAAACGCCGGCCTCGAGGGCGCGTAGGGCCGCCGCGCCGGGCCGCCCCAAGCAAGGCCCGACCCTCTCGGAGGGTCGATCGCCGTACCCGGCGATCGGGGTGCCCCGTCCCTAGCTGAACTGGGTTTCCATGCGCTCCAGCTGATCGTCGAGCACCGCGAGCAGCTCGGACACGCTCACCGGCTTGGTCAGGTAGTGCGTCGCCCCGGCCTCGAACGCCGCATCGATCTGCTGTGCCAGCGCGTCGGCCGAGACCACGACCACGGGGATGCCGCTGGTGTGTTCGTCGGCCTTCAGGTGGCGCAGCAGCTCCATGCCGCTGATGTCGGGCAGGTGCATGTCGAGCAGGATGAGATCGGGCCGGCGCGTGCGGATCGCGGCCAGGCCGTCCAGCCCGGTGATCGACACCTGCATCTCGACCTGCGGCCGCTGCGCGAGGATGCCGCGCATCACCTCGACATTGGTCTCGTTGTCTTCCACGTAGTGCACCAGCCGGCGGTGGTACTCGGCCGGCAGCGGCGCCAGCGCGTCGAGGTCGGAGCGCACGGTGTCGGGGTCGTCGGAGCAGGGCAGCGTCAGCATGAACGACGAGCCCTGGCCGGCCACGCTGCGTGCGCGCAGCGAGCCGCCCATCAGCTCGGCCAGGCGCTGGCTGATGACCAGGCCGATGCCGGTGCCCTGCTGCGCCGAGCGCTCGCGGCCGAGGCGGTTGAAGGGCTGGAACAGTTCGCCGAGCTGGCCCGGCGTCATGCCCATGCCGGTGTCGGTGACGGCGATCTCGACCAGGTCGTTGGCGAGCAGCCGGCAGCCGATGTGCACACGGCCGCCGTCGGCGTTGTACTTCACCGCGTTGCTCAGCAGGTTGGTGATGATCTGCTTCACGCGCGTCGCGTCGCCGAGCACGGTGCTGGTGCCCGGGCCGAACTCCTGCGTGATGCGGATGCCGCGCGCGCGTGCGTCGGCTTCTAGCATCACGGTGGTGGAGTCGAGCAGCTCGGGCAGGTTCAGCGTCTCGGTCTGCAGGCGCAGGTTGCCGGACTCGATGCGCGAGAGATCGAGCACGTCGTTGATCATCTCCAGCAGGTGCCAGCCGGCCTGCTGGATCTGGCTCACCCAGGGCTGCTGCTCTGCGCTGAGCGGCTGGCGCGGGTCGAGCTCCAGCAGCTGCGCGAAGCCGAGCATCGCGTTCAATGGCGTGCGCAGCTCATGGCTCATGCGCGACAGGAACTCGCTCTTCGCGCGGTTCGAGGCCTCGGCGGCCTCGCGCGCGCGTTCGGCTTCCTCGAGGCGCAGGTGCTCGGTGATGTCTTCGACCACGCCGACGATGCTGCGCGGCTTGCCGTCGGCAAAGCGCAGCAGCGACACCGTGGCACGCACCCACACGGTGGCGCCGCTCTTCGAGATGTAGCGCTTGATGCGCTGGTACATCGGCATGTCGCCGCGCACGAGCTGGCCCATCAGCTCGGCATCCTGCTGCATGTCGTCGGGATGGGTGTAGTCGGCCAGGCTCAGCGACAACAGCTCTTCGTCGGTGTAGCCGGTGAGTTCGCAGAAGCGCGGGTTGGTCTGTTTGGCGTTGCCGCGCAGGTCGGTGTAGATCACGCCGATCGGCACGTTGTTCAGGATGTTGCGAAAGCGCTGTTCGCTTTCGCGCAGCGCGGCCTCGGCCGTCTCGCGCTCGCGCACCTCGGCCTGCAGCGCGGCGGTGCGTTCGTGCACCGCGATCTCGATGCGCCGCGTGCGGCCGGTCACGGTCAGCAGGAAGCCGCCCAGCATCGCGGTCGAGAGCAGCCCGACCAGCGCGAACAGCCAGACATCGCCGCCGCTGCTGCTGGGCATCGCGCTGCGCGGCGCGGAGACGCGCACTTCCCATTGCCGGCCGGCGTAGCTCATCGCCTGCGTGAGGTGCAGCGACGTGGACGGCAGCTTGGCCGACTCGCAGCCGAGCGCGCCCGACAGACGCATCGCCGGCGCGCCGGGGGTGACGTCGACCAGGCACAGCCGCAAGTACGGCGGCACGCGCGAGGCTATCGCCTTGAGCTGGTCGTCCATGCGCACCGTCACCGAAAGCATGCCGCGCATCGCCGTGACGCGCTGCGCTTCGGTGGGCACGCGCGGCTCGTAGAGCGCGCGGTAGACGACGACGCCGACCTGCTGCTCGTCGGCCGCCTGCTGCGTCAGGCGGAAGCCCGCGGTCGCGGCCGCCTGACCGCTGCGCCGCGCCGCCTCGAGGGCCACGCGCACCGGCGGCACCGACATCAGGTTCAGCCCGAGCGCGCGCGCGTTCGGGCCGATCGGCTCGATGTAGCGGATGGCCACGACCTCGTCGTCGATTCGCGCCGCCGCGGCGCCGTCCGCGCGATCGAACACCGCGTAGGCGCGCTGGCTGCCGCCCTCGGCGCGCACGCGCGCTTCATAGGCCGGCAGCGCATCGCGCCGCACGCGCTCGCTGAAGGCAATGCCCTGCAGGCCGCCCGGCGCGAGCCAGGCCTGCGTGGCCAGGCGCATCTCCTCGAGCGTGACGTCTTCCGAGGCAATGAACACGCCGTGCATCGCCTCCAGCGCGGCCAGCGGTTCGCGCATCTGCGATGCCAGCGCCTGCGACGCGCCGGTGGCGTCGTGCACGAAGGCGGCCTGCTGGCGGTCGGCGTTCCAGCGCACCACCTGGCGGATGCCCAGCCCGAGCAGCACGGTGACGAGCGCGAGCGTGAGGCCGACGCTGCGCAGGCGCGGTGCCCACGCGTTGCGCGGCCGGCCGATGAAGGTGAGGACGACGGGCGCGGCGATCAGCACGCCGAGCAGGTCGCCTATCCACCAGGTGATCCCGCTCAGCGCCAGATCGCCCGGGCTGAGCGAATGCACCAGCCACAGGCCGAGGTTGCCCATGCTGCTGCTCACCAGGCACGCCACCATGCCGACGAACAGGAAGGCGAGCACGTCGCGCGGTTCGGACAGCGTCAGCGGCTGCTGCACATGGCGCTTCACCAGCATCGCGCAGACCCAGCTCTGCAAGGTGACGCCGGCGGCCATCAGCAGCGGCAGCGGCAGCATGCCCCAGTTGAACGGCACGGCGCGCTGCAGCGGCACCGACAGGTTGACGCACACGGCTGCCAGCGCGACCGCGGGCAGCATGCGCCAGCCGTAGACCAGCACGAATGCGATCGCGACGCCGGCGGCCGGATACAGCGGCGACGCATAGCCCGGCGGAATGGCCAATGGCTGTGCCAGCAGCCCGGCCAGCAAATAGCAGATGAGCGTGAGCCCGAAGGCAGCGGCCCAGTGCAGTGTGTCCTCGGGAGGTGCGGTCTTGGCCAAGCGCGAAGCGGGTCGTGGTGAGAGGTTCAGGCTGGCGATGCCGGGCCGTCGAAGACCTTGATTCTGATCGGCCGGGGGCCGCAGCGGCGGCCTGTGGCGAACATTTCGGTTGAGCTGGTCATGGCGGCCGTGTGGATCACACGTTGAACAGGAAGTTCAGCACGTCGCCGTCCTTCACCACGTATTCCTTGCCTTCGGCGCGCATCTTGCCGGCGTCCTTCGCGCCTTGCTCGCCCTTGAAGGCGATGTAGTCGTCGAACGCGATCGTCTGCGCGCGAATGAAGCCGCGCTCGAAGTCGGTGTGGATCACGCCGGCGGCCTGCGGCGCGGTGTCGCCCACGTGGATGGTCCAGGCGCGCACTTCCTTGACGCCGGCGGTGAAGTAGGTCTGCAGGCCCAGCAGCTTGAACGCGGCGCGGATCAGCCGGTTCAGCCCCGGCTCGGTCTGGCCCATCTCGCCGAGGAACATCAGCCGGTCTTCGTCGCCCATCTCCGACAGCTCGGCCTCGGTCTTGGCGCAGATCGCGACCACCGGCGCCTTCTGGCCCTCGGCGTAGGCGCGCAGCTTGTCGAGGTAGGCGTTGTTCTCGAAGCCGTTCTCGTCGACATTGCCGACGAACATCGCCGGCTTCGCGGTGATCAGGCACAGCGGCTTCACGAGCACCAGCTCTTCCTTGCTGAACGCGATCGCGCGCACCGGCTTGCCCTGGTCGAGCGAGGCCATGCACTTCTCGAGCACCGCGACGATCTTCTGCGCTTCCTTGTCGCCCGAACGCGCGACCTTGTTGTAGCGGTGCAGGCCCTTCTCGACCGTGCCCATGTCGGCCAGGCACAGCTCGGTCTGGATCACCTCGATGTCGGAGATCGGATCGACCTTGCCGGCCACGTGGATCACGTTCTCGTCGTCGAAGCAGCGCACCACGTTGACGATGGCGTCGGTCTCGCGGATGTGCGCGAGGAACTGGTTGCCCAGGCCTTCGCCCTTGGACGCGCCGGCCACCAGCCCGGCGATGTCGACGAACTCGACGATCGCCGGCACGATGCGCTCGGGCTTGACGATGGCGGCCAGCGCGTCGAGCCGCGGATCGGGCAGCTCGACGATGCCGACATTCGGTTCGATCGTGCAGAACGGGTAGTTCTCGGCGGCGATGCCCGCTTTGGTCAGGGCGTTGAAGAGGGTGGACTTGCCGACGTTGGGCAGGCCCACGATGCCGCATTTCAGACTCATTGGGAGCTTTCGGTCGTTCGCAGGAAAAGGCGGATTTTAGACGGCCGACCTACACTGGCCGCATCGACTCCGGAGAGACCCATGCCCGAGCTTCAAACCCTGCGCCCGCACGAGAAAGACCTGGGCGGCGGCTTCATCGTGCGGCGTTCGCTGCCATCGTCCCTGCGCCAGGCGATCGGCCCGTTCGTGTTCTTCGACCACTTCGGCCCGACCACGGTGGCGCCGGACTCGAACTTCGACGTGCGCCCGCACCCGCACATCGGCCTGGCCACCGTCACCTACCTGTTCGAGGGCGCGATGATGCACCGCGACTCCACCGGCAAGGTCCAGCGCATCGAACCCGGCGCGATCAACCTGATGACGGCCGGCCGCGGCATCGTGCACTCCGAGCGCGCGCCCGACGACCTGCGCGGCACGAGCTACCGCAACCACGGCCTGCAACTGTGGCTGGCGGTGCCGCCCGAACACGAGGAGGACGCGCCCGGCTTCCAACATGTGCCGGCGGCCGAGATCCCGGCGCGCGAGGTGGATGGCGTGGACGTGCGCGTGCTGATCGGCAGCGCGTTCGGCATGACCTCGCCGGTGCAGCCGGTGTCGCCCACGCTCTACGTGAACTTCAACTTCGTCGCCGATTCGGCGGATGCCGCGATCACGGTCCCCGATGCCGCCGAGGAACGCGCGCTCTACAGCACCGACGCGGCGATCGAGCTCGACGGCCAGAGCATCCCGGCCTACACGATGGTCGTGCTCGAACCCGGCACGCAGCCGCGGCTGCGCGCGCCGCGCGGCGCGCACGTCGTGCTCGTCGGCGGTGCGCCGCTGGGGCATCGCTTCATGGTCTGGAACTTCGTCTCCAGCCGCAAGGAGCGCATCGTGCAGGCGCAGGACGACTGGGAAGCGCAGCGCTTCGAGCGCGTGCCCGGCGACGACAAGGAGTTCATTCCGCTGCCGCCGCGGCACGCCTGACCATGGCGACAAAGAAGATTCCCGAAGGCCTGTTCAACGGCGACGATGGCGCGCTGCGCTGCCTGTGGTGCCAGTCCACCCCGGCCTACCAGCACTACCACGACAACGAATGGGGCTTCCCGGTCACCGACGACCGGCGCCTGTTCGAGAAGCTCTGCCTCGAAGGCTTCCAGGCTGGCCTGAGCTGGCTCACGATCCTGAACAAGCGCGAGGCGTTCCGCGCCGGCTTCGACAACTTCGAGGCCGAACGCGTCGCGCGCTACACCGAGCGCGACGTGACGCGGCTGCTCGCCGATGCCGGCATCGTGCGCCACCGCGGCAAGATCGAGTCGACCATCAACAACGCGAAGCGCGTGCTCGAATTGCGTGCCGAGTTCGGCTCGCTGCGCGAATACGCGTGGCGTTACGCGCCGGCCGCCAATTCGCGCCCGAAGCGCATGACGCTGGCGGCGCTGCGTGCCGCGACCACCTCGCCCGAATCGATCGCGATGTCCAAGGATTTGAAGAAGCGCGGCTGGAGCTTCGTCGGGCCGACCACGGTGTATGCGTTCATGCAGGCGATGGGCCTGGTCAACGACCACCTCGATGGCTGCCACGTGCGCGAGAAGGCGAACCTCAGACCGGCTTGACGGGCGCAGATGGCATCGGTGCCGGTGGCTTGAGCGGCTTGAGCATCAACGCGTTGCCCAGCACCGCGAGCGCCGCGCCGGCCCAGGTCAGCGCGGTGGGATGGAAGTCCTCGAAGGCGGTCGACACCACCAGCGCGAGCAGCGGCGTCATCACGCCGACGGTGCCGGTCGGCCCGGGGCCGATGCGCTCCTGCAGCGTCAGAAAGCATGCGAAGGTCATCACCGACCCCGCCAGCGACAGGTACAGCAGCGACGCCCACCAAGACGGCAGCGCGAGCGTCGCGAGATCGGGCGCGAGGCGGTGGCCCTGGACCAGCGCGATCGGCACGCAGGCCGCGGCGCCGTACAGCATGCCGAAGCCCAGGGCCGGCCACATCGGCAGTGCGTGCGCGCGGTTGCGGCTCGCGGTGAGGCTGCCCACGGTCGACAGCAGCACCGAGGCCACCGTGAGCAGCGCGCCGAGCGCCGCGGTGCGGCTGCCCGCAGCACGGCCGAACTCGGGCCAGAAGATCAGCGCGACACCGATCAGGCCCAGCACGCCGCCGAGCACGAAGCGGCGCGGCAGCGTGCCGCCGAAGAGCCAGCGCGCGCCCAGCCCGCTGGTGAGCGGCGAGGCCGAATAGCCCACGGCGACCAGGCCGGATGCGATGTGCAGTTCGGCGTGGTAGACGCAGACATACGACACGCCGTAAAGGAACACGCCCTGCAGCGCGAGCCGTGCGTGGTTGGCAACGCTGAAGCGCAGCGGCAGGCCGCGCCACGCGCACATCGCCAGCACCACGGCGCCTGCCAGCGCGAAGCGCAACGCCACGCCGACCTCGGGCGCGGTGTGGCCGATCTGGTAGGTGATCGCATACCAGGTCGTGCCCCAGATCAACACGCAGATCGCCAGCAGCTGCCAGCTCTTCAGACGCTGCATCAGTCGAAGCGGTAGGTCGCCTGGCCGCTCAGCCCGGTGCGCAGCGCGCGCTCGATGCCTTCGACGATCACCGCGTTCATGCCGAAGGTGAGCGCACCGTCGAGCCGCGCATCGGCGCGGTAGCTCGCGAGCGTGTCGCCGACCTGGTGGCCGGTCTCGCCGGTGGCCGGGTCCACGTCGGGCATCGGGCAGCGCGGGCAGGGCTTGACCAGCTTGAGCCGCACCGGGCCGTCCGCGGTGGCGAAGACGATCTCGTCGAGCGCGTCCTCGCCGTGCGGGTCCAGGCCGTCGAGCACGAGGTTGGGACGAAAGCGCGCCATCGTCACGGCCGTTTCGCCGCGGGCCTCGAGGCGGCGGTTGAACTCGGCCATGCCGGCGGTCGATGCGACCAGGATGGGGAAGCCATCGGCGAAGGCGTTCTCGGCATCCAGCGTGCCGGTCCAGCGGTGGTCGGACAGGCGTTTCTGCTCGGGGTCGAAGCGCACCAGGCGCAGCGGCCGGCCGAGGAAGTCGGTGAACCACTGCGCGCACAGGTCGCCCATGTCGTAGGCCGCGACCGTGTCCTTCCAGACCGTCGCCTTGACGGGCGTCTCGACCCGGTCGAGCGCGATGTGCAGCGCCAGCATGCCGGGCGCGCGCAGCACCATCTCGGTGGACTTGAGCGTCGGCTGGATCAGCACCATGCGCGGCAGTTCGCGCTGGGTCACGAACCTGCCATCCGGGTCGACCACCATCCACGCGCGGTCGAACTCGAAGCCGGTCTCGATGACCAGGGTCTCGGTCAGCGTGACGCCGCCGCAGGACTTGATCGGGTAGACGTGCAGCGACGCGACGCTCACCGTCAAATCGCCCGACTCTGTGGCGAATGCGGCCTCTGATTCGTTCACGACGTCGCTCACCGCGTTCTCCTGCATCGAAAAGGAGGGGAATTGTGCCCGTTGTAACGAATACACCCTTTGCCGTCGCTCTCTACAATCTCGCCATGATCGATTTCGACGTGCATGTGCTGGGTGCCGGCATCGTGGGGCGCAGCCTCGCGCTGGCGTTGGCGCATGCGGGCTTGCGCGTCGCGCTGCAGTCGGACCCCGAACGCGCTGGCGGCGCGGAAGACGTGCGCGCCTACGCGCTCAACGGCGCCTCCGTCGAATTGCTGCGCGGCCTGAAGGTGTGGGATGCGCTGCCAAACGCGAGCCGCACCGCCGTGCTCGACATGCATGTGCAAGGGGACGCGCACGCCGCGGTGCTCGACTTCTCCGCCTGGCAGCAACGCGTCAGCGCGCTGGCGTGGATCACCGACGCGGCCGTCCTCGAACGCGAACTCGCGGCCGCGGTGCGTTTCGCGCCCAACGTGACCGTGGTTGCGCACGGCACGCCGGTGCGCGCTGCGCTCACCGCGCTGTGCGAAGGCAAGGCTTCCGCGCACCGCGAGGCGCTCGGCGTGGCCTTCGAGCGCCATGATTTCGGCCACCAGGCGATCGCCGCACGCCTCGTCAGCACGCGCGCCCACCAGGGCGTGGCGCGGCAGTGGTTTCGCGCGCCGGACGTGCTCGCGCTGTTACCGTTCGACACGCCCGAGCCCGGCCATTCGTTCGCGCTGGTGTGGTCGCTCCCCGAGGAGCGCGCGAAGGCGCTGCTCGAACTCGATGACGCCGCCTTCGCGCTGGCCTTGATGCAGGCCACCGGCGGCGAGGCGGGTGAACTCCGCCTCGCGTCCCAACGCGCTGCGTGGCCGCTGATGCAGGCCACGGCCTCGGCGTGGTCCGGCCCCGGCTGGGTGCTGCTCGGCGACGCGGCGCACGTGGTGCATCCGCTCGCAGGGCAGGGTCTGAATCTCGGGCTGGCCGACGTGGCCGCGCTGGTGGCCGTGCTGAAGGGCCGCGAATCCTGGCGCAGTCTCGGCGACGAGAAGCTGCTGCGCCGGTATGCGCGCGAACGCGTCGCGCCCACTTGGGCGATGGGCCAGCTCACTGGCGGTCTTTTGCAACTTTTCTCACACCAGGCGCCGGCATGGCGGGAACTTCGCAACCGCGGCCTGACTCTGGTGAACCAACTTTCCCCGCTCAAGCGCTGGCTCGCTGCGCAAGCGCTGGACTCCTGAACCTCCCCCTGGGCTCGTCATGAACAAATTCCTGCGCACCTCGCTGGTCGTCGCCTTCACCGCCGTGGTGTCCCACGCGGCCTTCGCGCAGGAGGCCGTGATCCGCGAGAACCTCGCGAAGCGCCTGCCCGACATGCCCAAGATCGACGAGATCACCAAGACGCCGATCCCCGGCATCTACGAGATCCGCATGGGCACCGAGATCGCCTACAGCGATGCCAGCGGCGACCACCTGATCGAGGGCACGCTGGTCGAGACCAAGACCCGCACCAACCTCACCGAAGCCCGCATCGACAAGCTCACCGCGATCGACTTCGCCGCGTTGCCGCTGAAGGACGCGATCGTCTGGAAGCAGGGCACCGGCGCGCGCAAGCTGGTGGTGTTCGCCGATCCGAACTGCGGCTACTGCAAGCGCTTCGAGACCCAGATGCAGGAGGTCAAGGACGTCACCGTCTACACCTTCCTGATCCCCATCCTCGGCGGTGATTCGCCCGAGAAGTCGCGCGACATCTGGTGCGCCAAGGACAACGGCGCGGTCTGGCGCGACTGGATGATCAAGGGCACGCCGCCCAAGCGCACGATGGGCCAATGCGACATCTCCCCGCTGCAGCGCAACCTCGCGATGAGCAAGAAGTTCCGCGTCAACGGCACGCCGGCACTGGTGTTCGAAGACGGCAAGCGCGTTCCGGGTGCCTTGCCGCCGGACCGCGTCGAGCAGCAGCTCGTGCTCAGCCGCAACAACAAGGGTTGATGCGCCGCTGATCGCCCGCCGCGGCGCATGTTGCAGCTGAAGGACTTCCGGCCCGGGCCGGTGACGGTCGATGCGCGCGAGCGGCTTCGCATCGTCGTCGGCGCCGGCCTCGGCATCCTGATCACCGCGCTGGTCTGCCACGCCGCCGGCGTGGCGGGCACGCTCGCGTGGATCGTCGCCCCGATGGGCGCCAGTGCGGTGCTCGTGTTCGGTGTGCCGGCGAGCCCGCTCGCGCAACCCTGGTCGGTGGTCGGCGGCAACACCGTGTCGGCGCTGGTCGGCATCGCGTGTGCGCGCTGGATCGCGCCGGCCGATGCGGCCGCCGCGCTCGCGGTGGCGCTGGCGATCGGCGCGATGCTCGCACTGCGCTGCCTGCATCCGCCCGGGGGCGCGTCGGCATTGCTGATGGCTTTCGGCGGCGTCACCGATTTCCATGCGGCGCTGTTTCCGGTGCTTGCGAATTCACTGCTGCTCACCGCTTGCGGCATCGCCTGGAACAACGCGACGCGCAGGCCGTATCCGCACCCGCAGCGCGCCGCCACGGCGCACCAGCTGCCCGCCACCGAAGACGACCTCGACGCCGTGCTCACGCGCTACAACCAGGTGCTCGACGTCAGCCGCGACGACCTGCAGGCGCTGATCAGCGCAACACAGCTGCGCAGCTACGAGCGGCGCCTGGCGCAGGTGCGCTGCGCCGACATCATGTCGCGCGAGCTCGTCACGGTGGAGTTCGGCACGCCGCTGCAGGACGCCTGGGCGCTGCTGCGCAAGAAGGGTATCAAGGCGCTGCCGGTGGTCGACAAGTGGATGCACCTGGTGGGCATCGTCACGCTGGCCGACTTCATGAAGGCGGCCGACCTCGATCTGCACCATGGCTTCGATGCACGCTTGCGCGGGCTCATCCGCGCGACGCCCGGCACCCAATCCGACAAGCCCGAGGTGGTGGGCCAGATCATGACGCGCAAGGTGCGCGTGACACGCGTGCAGCGGCCGCTGGCCGATCTGTTGCCGCTGCTCGGCAGCACCGGCCACCACCACATCCCGGTGATCGGCGAGGACGACCGGCTCGTCGGCATCATCACGCAGTCCGACGTGGTGAAGGCGATCGGTGCGGCCGAGCCGCCGGCCTGAGCGCCGCCGGCGTCAGGCGTACTTCAGCTCGCCGGTCTTGCCGCGGAACACGCGGTACGAGAACACCGTGTAGCCGGCGATTGCCGGCACCGAGATGCACACGCCGAACAGGATCACCTTCAGCGCCTCTGGGCTGCTTGCGGCCTGCCAGATCGTGATCTGCCCGATCACGACGAAGGGGTAGATGCTGTAGGCCAGGCCGAGAAAGCCGAGCACGAACACGAAGATCAGCAGCACGAAAGGCAGCCAGCACACCGGCCCGCGCACGATGGGCGCGTTGAGCAGACCGCGCACCGCGAGCAGCAGCACGCCGGTCATCAGCGGGATCGCCATCAGCGCGATGATCTCGGGCAGCGCGAACCAGCGCTCGCGGACGATGTCGCTGACCCAGGGCGTGGCCATCGAGATCAGCACCATGCCGCCGACCATCGGCGCCCACGCGATCTTGGCCCAGCCCACCGCGCGTTCCTGCAGCGCGCCGTCCGTCTTCATGATGAGCCAGGTCGCGCCCATCAGCACATAAGCCATCGGCAGCGCGAGGGCGATCGCGGCGGCGAACAGCGGGTAGTTCCAGCCGGTGCCGAAGCCGCTCACGTAGCGCCCCAGCATCCAACCCTGCGACACCGAAGCGAGCGTGGAGCCGGCGAAGAAGAGCCGGTCCCAGGTGGTCTTGTGCGTGTCCCTGGCCTTGACGCGGAAGTCGAACGCGACGCCGCGCAGCGTCAGCCCGATCAGCATCAGCGCGACCGGCAGGTAGAGCTCGCCGAGCACCACGCCGTGGGCGCGCGGGAACGCGATCAGCAGGATGCCGATCCCGAGCACCAGCCAGGTTTCGTTGGCGTCCCAGAACGGGCCGATGGAGGCGACCATCACGTCTTTCTCGGCGGGCGTGGCGCGGTGCATCAGCATGCCCACGCCGAGGTCGTAGCCGTCGCTGACCACATAGACCAGCATCGAGACGCCCATCAGCGCCATGAAAATAATGGGCAGCGCCGTGTCGAAGCTCATCCAGGTCATGTCAATACTCCTGACGTCGTCGCGCCTGCCGGCGTGCCTGCCTGATCGCGCGCCTCCTGGTCTAGCACTTCCTCAGGCTTCTCGGCCATGTACTTCAGCACCGTGACATACGCGACGATCAGCGCGAGGTAGAGCGTGACGTACAACGCCAGCGTCAACCCGATCATGGCCGACGGCACGGTCGACACCACATCGGAGGTGCGGATCAGTCCGTACACGATGAAGGGCTGGCGCCCGATCTCGGTCACGTACCAACCGGCCACGGTGGCGACCCAGCCTGAGAAGGTCATCGCGGCAAAGATCCACAGCAGGGCGCGCGGCAGTGCGGCGGTCTGCCATTTCGCGCGCCGGTACAGCCACCAGCCGATCCAGCTCGTCGCGAGCATCAGCATGCCCATGCCGACCATGATGCGAAAGGCGAAGAACAGCGGCAGCGGCGGCGGGTGGGCGTCGCCGAAACTGTTCATGCCCTTGATCTCGCCGTCGGCGTCGTGCGTGAGGATCAGGCTCGCCGCCTTGGGCACCTTGATCTCGAAGTGGTTGACGCGCGTTTTCGCATCGGGGATCGCGAACAGCAGCAGCGGCGCGCCGCGCTCGGTCTCCCACACGCCTTCCATCGCGGCGATCTTCGCGGGCTGGTGTTCGAGCGTGTTCAGGCCGTGGGCATCGCCGACGAAAATCTGCAGCGGGATCAGCACCGCGGCCAGCGTGAGGCCGACGCGCATCACGCGCGGTGCCGAGCGCCGCGCCACGCCGCGCAGGGTCTGCCAGGCCGCGAGGCCGACCAACAGGAACGCGCAGGTCAGCCCCGAGGCCAGCACCATGTGCGTGAGGCGGTACGGGAACGACGGGTTGAAGATCACCTCGACCCAGCTTTTCACGTGGTACACGCCGCCGACGATCTCGTAGCCGGCCGGCGTTTGCATCCACGAATTCAGCGCGAGGATCCAGAACGCCGACAGCGTGGTGCCGAAGGCGACGAAGAAGGTCGCCATCAGGTGCACGCGTTCGCCGACCTTGTCGTGCCCGAACAGCATCACGCCGAGAAAGCCGGCCTCGAGGAAGAAGGCGGTCAGCACCTCGTAGCCCAGCAGCGGCCCGGCGATGTTGCCGACCTTCTCCATGAAGCCCGGCCAGTTGGTGCCGAACTGGAAACTCATCGTGATGCCGCTCACCACGCCCAGCGCGAAGCTGAGCGCGAAGACCTTGGTCCAGAAACGGTAGGCGTCCAGCCAGCCTTGTGCGGCGGCCTTGTCCGGCGCGTGGCGCGTCTGCAGCCAGCGCACGCGGAAGAACAGCAGCACCCAGCCCATGCCGATGCTGATGGTCGGGAACAGGATGTGGAAGGTGATGTTGGCCGCGAACTGCATGCGGGCCAGGATGAGTGCGTCCATCGCTTCTTGGCTCCTCGGCCGGGCGCCTTTCGACGCGCGAAGTCAGGCGGCGCCCAACGCCGTGCTCATCTGCGCCTCCAGCGCGTCGAGCATCTCATAGCGGCGCCGGTATTGCGCGCGTTTCTTCGAGGCGATCTCTTCGGGCAAGCGCCGCGTCGGCGTGGTCGACAACTCGAAGAAGCCGCAGTCCAGGCGCACGCCGCGGTGATCGAGCCACACCTCGTCGTAGCTGCTGTGGGCCTTCTTGTTGTCGAAGTAGCTGCTGCGGGCCATGCTGTTCGAATCGCTGACGGCCAGGATGCGCTCGATGCCGACCTGCTTGCCCAGCATGCGGAACGCATTCACCAGCAGATCGCGCGGCCGCAGGCCGTGCAGGCCGTGCGTGAGGCTGCGGTAGATGTCGAGCGCCTGCGCATCGCCGATGCCCTGGAGTGCGCCCACATAGGCGGTGAGCTTGTCGTTCTGCGAGCGGCCGAGCACGAACACGAGCGAATACAGGCGTTGCTCGCCGCGGAACAGGCTCATGGCCACCTCGCCCTCGTGCACGAACCAGGCCGGCTTCTCGAGCACGACGTCCAGCGCGATCTCGCCCTCGGTCAGGCGGCCGACACGCAGCGGTGCGTCGGGTGCGAAGCGCAGGAAGTTCAGCGCCCCCTTCACCTGCCGGTAGTGGAGTTCGATGGCGTCGAGGCGGCGGCGAGCCGTCCAGGCGGTGTTCACGTAAGGCCGCTCGATCACGCACACCAGATCGGGCCGGCGTTCCAGCATCTCCAGCAGCGCGGGGTTGGACGCGTCGTTGTACCAGTTGCGCACCGTGCCGAGCCAGCGCATCTTGCCGACGAACAGGCGCGACGCGCGCCACAGCGACTTGGGCGCGAACCCCGGATGCGATGCCTTCGCCAGCTGTGCCAGATGCCAGGTGAGGGCACCGATGCTCACGGCTGTCACGTGCATCGAGGACGGAAGATGCGGCGACATGAACTTGTGGGTGTCTCGTCTTGTCGGAGGTCTGACCATCGTGAGTGCGCGAGGACAGGGCGGTAAAAGCATCGTCCGTGCCACACGGACCCGACCGGCGAGAATGGCCGCTTCGCCAGGCCGCCTTGTTCGTGACGGCACCTCAGCGATCGCCGGTCCATGATGCCATCGCCCACCCTTTGAATCCATCCCCATGATTGAGTACCGACTCGAAGCGCGTGACCCGCACACGCACCTGTTCACCGTCACGCTGCGCATCGCCCGGCCCACGCCGGTGCAGCGTCTGAGCATGCCGGTGTGGATCCCCGGCAGCTACCTGGTGCGCGAGTTCGCGCGCCACGTCTCGGAGCTGCAGGCGGTGCAGGGCACGAGCAAGGTCGAACTGCGGCAACTCGACAAGGCCACCTGGAGCGCCACCTGCGCTGGCCGCGGCGCGCTCGTCGTCAGTTACAAGGTGTACGCCTTCGACACCTCGGTGCGCGCGGCCTTCCTGGACGCGAACCGCGGCTTCTTCAACGGCACTGGCGTGTTCCTGCGCGTCGAGGGCGCCGAGGCGCAGCCGCACCGCGTCGAGTTGCGCAAGCTGCCGACGGGCTGGCAGGTGGGCACGGCGCTGACGGCGGTCGATGTCGATGCCGACGGCCGCGGTGTCTACGAAGCGGCCGACTACGACGAGCTCGTCGACCACCCGGTCGAGCTCGGCCGCTTCTGGCGCGGCAAGTTCGACGCGCGCGGCGTGCCGCACGAGTACATCGTCGCCGGCGCCTTGCCCGACTTCGATGGCGAGCGGCTGCTGGTGGATGCCAAGCGCATCTGCGAGGCGCAGATCGACTTCTGGCACGGGAAGAAGAAGGCGCCGTTCAAGCGCTACGTGTTCATGCACAACCTCGTCGAGGAAGGCCATGGCGGCCTCGAACACCGCGCCAGCACCGCGCTGATCTCGCCGCGCCGCGACATGCCGCAACTCGGCAAGCGCGACACCAACGAGGGCTACGTGAACCTGCTCGGGCTGATCAGCCACGAGTATTTCCACACCTGGAACGTGAAGCGGCTGCGGCCGGCCGAGTTCACGCGCTACGACTACACGCAGGAGAACTACACCGAGCTGCTGTGGTTCTTCGAGGGCTTCACCTCGTACTACGACGACGCCTTCCTGCTGCGCACCGGCCTGATCGACGCGGGCCGCTATCTCAAGCTCGTCGCGCGCACGATCGCCGGCGTGCTGGCGCTGCCGGGGCGCAAGGTGCAGAGCGTCGCGCAGTCGAGCTACGACACCTGGGTCAAGTACTACCGCGCCGACGAGAACACGCCGAACGCCACCATCAGCTACTACACCAAAGGCTCGCTGGTGGCGCTCGCGCTCGACCTCACGCTGCGCGCCGAAGGCCGCGGCACGCTGGACGACGTGATGCGCGCGCTGTGGGTCGCGAGCAGCGGTGGGCCGATCACCGAAGCGCAGATCGCGCAGGCGCTGCAGCAGGTCGGCGGCCGTTCGTACGCGGCCGAACTCGCGGCATGGGTGCACGGCACCGAGGACCTGCCGCTGACTGCGCTGCTCGGGCAGGCGGGTGTCGATTGCATCACCGATGCCGCCACGCTCGCGCAGCGCCTGGGTGTTCGCGTCAACGAGAGCGCCTTGACCGGCGTGAAGGTGAGCCAGGTCCTGCGCGGCGGTGCCGCGGAGCGGGCCGGGCTGTCCGCCGGCGACGAACTGCTGGCGGTGGCCGGCTGGCGCGTGCGCCGTCTGGAAGACGCGCTGCGCGTGATCAGCGCCGGCGTGTCCGCGCCGCTGCTGGTGGCGCGCGACCAGCGTGTGCTGACGCTGCAGCTCGTGCTGCCGCCCGAGGTGCCCGAAGGCGCGGCAGGCGTCACCTTGCGCCTGGCCGCCAAGCCGGCGAAGGCGGCGCAGACCTTGCGCAAGGCATGGCTGTTGGTCTGAACGGCACGGAGCCGTCGGCGCGTCGACGGCGTCGGCGCGCCGCGCTCGTCGTGCTGGCGCTGGCGGTGGTGTGGGTCCACGCCTGCGTCACGCAGCACGTCGTCGACAGCGTGGCCGATCTGGACACCGACGCGGCGATGCCCGCGCGCATCGAGGTCGCCTATGTGCGCGACATGGCGCTGAGCACACCGCCGCCGAGTGCGGCGCCCGCGGCACCAGCCGCGGTGACGCCACCGCGACCGCGCGCGCCACGGCCCGTGAAGCCGCCGAAGCCGGCGTCGGCCGCCGAGCCCGCCTCCGCACCGGCACCGACCGTCGAGCCAGCAGTCGCAGATGCGGCCAGCGAACCCGCCTCCGCCGCATCGAGCACGCCAGAGCAAATCGCCGATGCGGTGCCGGCCGTTCCTGCCGCGCCGGACGCCGCGGCCTCCGCGCCTGCCGTGCCCGCATCGGCCGCCTCCGCGCCCGGCTTCGAATGGCCGGCGTCGACACGCATGAGCTATGTGCTCACCGGCAACTACCGCGGCGAGGTCAACGGCAGCGCGCAGGTCGAGTGGATACGCCTGGGCACGCGCTACCAGGTGCACCTCGATCTCGTGGTCGGGCCGAGCGTGGCGCCCATCATCACGCGGCGCATGAGCAGCGACGGCGAGATCACCGAGGCCGGCCTGAGCCCGCGCCGCTACGACCAGGACACCAAGGTCGTGCTGCGCGAACGCAACCGCGCCACCATCCTGTTCGAGCCCGGCACGGTGGTGCTGGCCAACGGCGAGCGCCGCGACAGCGTGCCCGGCGTGCAGGACACCGCGAGCCAGTTCGTGCAGCTCACGTACGTGTTCAGCACGCGGCCCGATCTTCTGCGCATCGGCGGCACGGTCGACATCCCGCTCGCGCTGCCGCACAAGGTCGATGTGTGGACCTACGACGTGGTCGAGCAGGAGACGCTGAACACCAACTTCGGCCCGCTGCCCACCATCCACCTGAAGCCGCGCCGCACCGCGCCGCCCAAGTCCAACGAACTGAGCGCCGAGATCTGGTTCGCGCCGCAGCTGCGCTATCTGCCGGTGCGCATCCGCATCAGCCAGGGGCCGGAGAATTACCTCGACCTGCTGATCTCGAAGAAGCCGGAGATCGGCGCACCTTGACGCGGACATCGGTGCCGTCCGCGCTACAGTCGTTCATCACGCTGGAGACTTCACATGAGCTATGAAACCATCCTGACCGAACTGCGCGGCGACGGCGCGCGCAAGACCGGGCTGATCACGCTGAACCGGCCCAAGCAGCTGAACGCGCTGAACGACCAGCTGATGGACGAACTCGGCGCTGCGCTGAAGGCCTTCGATGCCGATGCCGGCATCGGCTGCATCGTCGTCACCGGCAGCGAGAAAGCCTTCGCGGCCGGCGCCGACATCTCCGCGATGGCCAAGATGACGCTCACCGACGCCTATGGCGGCGACTTCATCACGCGCAACTGGGAGACCATCCGCAGCATCCGCAAGCCGGTGATCGCGGCCGTGTCGGGCTTCGCGCTCGGCGGGGGCTGCGAGCTCGCGATGATGTGCGACTTCATCATCGCGTCCGAGACCGCCAAGTTCGGCCAGCCCGAGATCAAGCTCGGCATCATCCCCGGCGCCGGTGGCACGCAGCGGCTGCCGCGCGCGGTCGGCAAATCGAAGGCGATGGACATGGTGCTGACCAGCCGCATGATGGACGCAGCCGAGGCCGAGCGCGGCGGCCTGGTCTCGCGCGTCGTGCCGGCGGCCGAGCTGATGAGCGTGACGCTGGCCGCGGCCGAAGCCATCAACGAGCTCAGCGCGATGAGCGTGATGGCGGCGAAGGAGAGCGTGAACCGCGCGTTCGAGGGCACGCTGTCCGACGGCGTGATGTTCGAGCGCCGCTTGTTCCACTCGATGTTCGCGACCGAAGATCAGAAGGAAGGCATGGACGCCTTCCTGAACAAGCGCAAGGCCGCGTTCAAGCAGCGCTGATCGACGGCGAACTCAGGGCTGGAGCCAGCGCGCTGCGCCATCGCCGAAGACGGCGCGGCGGTGGCCATCGGGATGCAGTTCGAGCCAGTCGATCGCCAGCACCTCGGCGTCGACGATCCCGAAATGCGCGCGCGCGCTGGCGGTGGGCGCGGCCGCATCCAGCCGTGCGCCCGGTGCCAGCGGCGAGAGGTAGTCCTGTGCTGCGCGCGAATGCTGCAGCGTGGCCCAGCGCGACGAGATCGCCAGGCCGCTGTCTTCGACCGTGAGCCGAACGCGGCAGCGCAGCTGCCAGCCGATGGCAGGCGACCACATCAGCAGCGTGCCCAGCGGGTGTCTCGTCGATTGAGCGACCTTGGCGGCGCGGGTGTCGGTGTAGCAGACGAGGCGGCGATGCTGCACGTCGACCTCGCGCAGCACGACGGTGCGCGCATCGGCCGCGTTGTCGTCGACGGTGGCCAGCACCGGCGTGCGCCACGCGTGCTGCTTGTCGGTGACGGCCACCGCGAGTTCGCGCCACAACGCCGCCTCGATGGCGTCGAGCGACGCGAGCCGCTCGTTCACTTCATTCCACCTTGCGCAGCGACGGGAACAGGATCACGTCGCGGATGCTCGGGCTGTCGGTGATCAGCATGATGAGCCGGTCGATGCCGATGCCGCAACCGCCGGTGGGCGGCATGCCGTATTCGAGCGCGCGGATGAAATCGGCGTCGTAGTACATGGCCTCTTCGTCGCCGGCTTCCTTGTTCGCCACCTGCGCCTGGAAGCGCGCGGCCTGGTCCTCGGCGTCGTTCAGCTCGGAGAAGCCGTTGGCGTATTCGCGGCCGGTGATGAACAGCTCGAAGCGCTCGGTGATCGCCGGGTTGGTGTCGGACGCGCGCGCCAGCGGCGAGACCTCGACCGGGTAGTCGATGATGAAGGTCGGCTGCCAGAGCTGCTCTTCGACCGCGGCCTCGAACAGCCCGAACTGCAGCTCGGCCAACGTCCAGTGTGCGGGCGGTTCTTCGCCGAGCGACTTGAGCTTGGCGTGCAGCGCCGCGGCGTCGCCGGCTTCTTCAACGCTGAGGCCGGCGTGCGCCACCAGCGATTCGCGCACCGTCAGCCGCGCGAACGGCTTGTCGAGTTCGACCGCCTTGCCTGCATACGTGATCGCCGCCGAACCCGTGGCCACGCGGGCCGCGTGGCGCAACACCTCTTCGGTGAAGTCCATCAGGTCGTGGTGGTTCCAGTACGCCGCGTAGAACTCCATCATCGTGAATTCGGGGTTGTGCCGAACCGAGATGCCTTCGTTGCGGAAGCTGCGGTTGATTTCGAACACGCGCTCGAAGCCGCCGACGATCAGCCGCTTCAGGTACAGCTCGGGCGCGATGCGCAGGAACATCTGCTGATCGAGTGCGTTGTGGTGCGTGACGAACGGCTTGGCGTTGGCGCCGCCCGGGATCGGGTGCAGCATCGGCGTCTCCACTTCCATGAAGTGGTGCTCGACCATGAACTGCCGGATCGAGCTCAGCGCCTTGCTGCGCGCCGCGAAGCGCGCACGCGCGTCGGCGTCGGTGATCAGGTCGACATAGCGCTGGCGGTACTTCTGCTCCTGATCGGCCATGCCGTGGAACTTGTCCGGCAGCGGGCGCAGGCTCTTGGTCAGCAGGCGCAGCGCGCTTACGCGCACCGAGAGTTCGCCGGTCTTGGTCTTGAAGAGCGTGCCTTCGGCGCCGAGGATGTCGCCCAGGTCCCAGTGCTTGAACGCGGCATAGGCGTCTTCGCCCAGCGCGTCGCGCGTCACGAACAGCTGGATCTGCCCGGTGCCGTCCTGCAGCGTGCCGAAGCTGGCCTTGCCCATCACGCGCTTGAGCATCAGCCGGCCGGCGACCGTCACCTGCACGTTCAGCGGCTCGAGTTCCTCGTTGGGCTTCTCGCCATGCAGGCGCAGCAGTTCGGCGGCGCGGTGTTTCGGTTTGAAGTCGTTCGGGAACGCAATGCCTTGCTGGCGGATGGCGGCGAGCTTCTCGCGGCGCTCGGTGATCAGCTGGTTCTCGTCGGTCGTGGACATGTGGGCGCTTTCGGTGAACTTTCGATTTTAAGCGGGGCCGTTCGCGCAGGGGCCGTCCTTTAAACTCGCGGGCTACACGCCTATGCACCCACACCGTTCTCCCGTCACCGGCCGCAAGGTCCGCTTCGCCGTGCTGGGCTGCGGCCGCATCGCGAACAACCACTTCGATGCGATCGCGCAGCACGCCGATCGCTGCGAACTCGTCGCCGTGTGCGACACCGACCCCGCCGCGCTCGCCGCCGCCACCGCACGCACCGGCGCGCCCGGCTTCGCGTCGCTCACCGCGATGCTCGCCGGCAGCACTGCGGATCGTTTGCCGGATTGCGTCGTGATCGCCACGCCCAGCGGGCTGCATTCGGGCCAGGCGCAGGAGGTGGCCGCGGCCGGCATCGACGTGATGACCGAAAAGCCGATGGCCACGCGCTGGGCCGACGGCGTCGCGATGGTGCGGGCCTGCGACGACGCCGGCGTGCGCCTGTTCGTCGTCAAGCAGAACCGCCGCAACCGCACGCTGCAGCTGCTGAAGCAGGCGGTGCAGGCCGAACGCTTCGGCCGCATCTACATGGTCAATGTGAACGTCTTCTGGACGCGCCCGCAGTCCTACTACGACAGCGCGGCGTGGCGCGGCACCTGGGAGTTCGACGGCGGCGCGTTCATGAACCAGGCCAGCCACTATGTCGACCTGCTCGACTGGCTGGTCGGCCCGGTCGAGAGCGTGATGGCCTACACCGGCACGCTGGCGCGCAACATCGAGGTCGAGGACACCGGCGTGGCCGCGCTCCGCTGGCGCAACGGCGCGATGGGCTCGATCAACGTCACGATGCTGACCTACCCGAAGAACCTCGAAGGCTCGATCACCATCCTCGGCGAGAAGGGCAGCGTGCGCGTCGGCGGCGTGGCCGTCAACAAGATCGAGCACTGGGCCTTCGACACGCCGCACGAGATGGACACCCAGCTCGACGAGGCCAGCTACCAGACCACCTCGGTCTACGGCTTCGGCCATCCGCTGTACTACGACAACGTGATCCGCACGCAGCGCGGCGAAGCGCAGCCCGAGACCGATGGCCGCGAGGGATTGAAGTCGCTCGAGCTGCTGATCGCGATGTACCGCTCGGCACGCGATGGCCGCAAGATCAACCTGCCGCTCGAGTATTGAGCCTGCGATGGCGACCACCATCCATCCTTCGGCCATCGTCGACGATGGCGCCGTGCTCGGCGCCGACTGCCGCGTCTGGCACTTCGTGCACATCAGCGCCGGCGCGCGCATCGGCCGCGGCTGCTCGTTCGGGCAGAACGTGTTCGTCGCGAACGACGTGCGCATCGGCGACAACGTGAAGATCCAGAACAACGTGTCGGTCTTCGATGCCGTCACGCTCGAAGACGACGTGTTCTGCGGCCCGAGCATGGTGTTCACCAACGTCCACAACCCGCGCGCCGCGGTCGTGCGCAAGAACGAATACCGCAAGACACTCGTGAAGCGCGGCGCCACGTTGGGTGCCAACTGCACGGTCGTCTGCGGCACCACCATAGGCCGGCATGCCTTCGTCGGTGCCGGCGCGGTGGTGAGCCGCGACGTGGCCGACTTCGCGCTCGTGGTCGGCGTGCCGGCGCGGGCCATCGGCTGGATGAGCCGGCACGGCGAGCGATTGAACTTCGTCGACGGCGCGGCGACGTGCCCCACCACTGGCGAACGTTACGTGTTGCGCGACGGCGTGTGCGAGCTCGCCGACGAGGTCGCGGCATGAGCGTCGGCAAGCTGGAGTTCATCGACCTGAAGCGCCAGTACGCGGCGCTCAAGGACGCCATCGCGCAGCGCATGCAGCGCGTGCTCGACCACGGCCAGTACATCATGGGCCCGGAGGTCAAGGAGCTCGAAGAACGCCTCGCCGCCTACACCGGCGCGAAGCACTGCATCACGGTCGCCAGCGGCACCGAGGCGCTGCTGATCTCGCTGATGGCGCTGGGCATCCGGCCCGGCGACGAGGTCATCACGACGCCGTTCACCTTCGCGGCCACCGCCGAGATGATCGTGCTGATCGGCGGCGTGCCGGTGTTCGTCGACATCGAGCCTGACACCGGCAACATCGACGCCGCGCTGATCGAAGCGGCGGTGACGAACAAGACCAAGGCCATCATGCCGGTCGGCCTGTACGGTCAGGTCGCCGACATGGACGCGATCAGCGCCGTTGCAGCGCGCCACGGCCTGGCGGTGATCGAGGATGCGGCGCAGAGTTTTGGCGCCACGTACAACGGCCGCAAGAGCTGCCACCTGAGTACATTCGGCTGCACCAGCTTCTTCCCGAGCAAGCCGCTGGGTTGCTATGGCGATGGCGGCGCTGTGTTCACCAACGACGACGCGCTCGCGCAGGCTTGCCGCGAGATCCGTGTGCACGGCCAGAGCGCGCGCTACACGCACACGCGCGTCGGCGTCGGCGGGCGCATGGACACGCTGCAGTGCGCGGTCGTGCTCGCCAAGCTCGAACGCTTCGAGTGGGAGATCGCGCAGCGTCACGCGCTCGGCGCGCGCTACGGCGCGCTGCTGCGCGATGTGCCCGGCGTGCGGCTGCTCGCCGTGCGGCCCGATCGCGATTGCGTGTGGGCGCAGTACACCGTGTTCGTCGAGCACCGCGCCGACGTGCAGGCCGCGCTCAACGCCCAAGGCATCCCGACCGCCGTGCACTACCCGCGCCCGCTGCACCGCCAGCCGGTGTATGCGCCGCTGCACCGGGGCACCGCGCTGCCGCACAGCGAAGCCGCGGCCGAACGCGTGCTGAGCCTGCCGATGAGCGCTGATCTCTCGCACGCCGAGCAGGACAGCGTGGTCGCCGCGCTTCGCGGCGCGCTCGCGCCGTGAACGCCCGCGCCAACGGCGCGCTCGCGCCGTGAACAAGCCGGCCGACGGCGCCGAGGTCGACTACTCGGCGCTCTACGACGCGCACCCCGAATACATCGCGCGCCGGGCGGGCGGGTCGATCGAACAGGCGCAGGTCGACATCGAGGTGCGGCTGTTCAAGCTGCCCGGCTTGATGAAGGTGCTGCCCGCGGGTCGAGCGCTGCGCCGCGTGCTCGAGATCGGCTGCGCGACCGGCGAGCTGATCGCTGCGGTGCCGGCTGCGCAGCGCGTGGGCCTGGACATCTCGCCCGCCAACATCGCCGCCGCGCGCGCCCGCTTCCCCGAGGTCGAGTTCCGCTGCGGTGACTTCCGCGGTGCCGGTCTCTCCGGCTTCGACGCCGTGATCATGAGCGACGTGCTCGAACACGTGCCCGACGACGTCGCCTTCCTGCGCGACGCAGCGCAGCTCGGCGAGCTCGTGCTCGTCAACCTGCCGCTCGAAGACAACTGGCTCAACGACCGCCGCGCGTACGGGCCCGACGACGTGTCCGGCCACCTGCGGCGCTATTCGCTCGCCGACGGGCTGGCGCTGTTCGAGCGCGCCGGGCTGGAGGTGCTCGCGCATTCGCAGGTCTGGGTTCACGAGACGCCGACCGAGGCCGCGCGGCGCACGCTGCGGCGCGAGCGTCTCGGTGCCGCGCACTCGGGGAACGCACTGGCGCGACTCGCCAAGCGACTGGTCTTCGCCACCGCGACGGCGATACCGGCGATCGGCCATCGCCTGTTCGCCTCCAACCTGTTCGCCGCGGCGCGCCTGCGGGCTTCGCGGTGAGCCTCAAACGCCAGCTGCTGGTCTCGTTCGGGTTGCAGGGCGCGGGCGCCGTGGCGGTGCTGCTGGCCACGCTGCTGCTCGGCGCGAGGCTTGGGCCCGAAGTGCAGGGCGGGTTCAGCCGCGTGAAAGCCGAGGTCGAGTTCGTCGCCGCGTTCGCGATGTTCGGCCTGCCGCAGGCGCTGTTCTTCTACGTGAAGTCGGGCGCGCTCGGCGGCCGCACGGCCTTGCGCTGGGCGCTGGGCTGCACGCTGATCGCGTTGCCGATCGCGGCCTTGTATGCGGGCTGGCACCACGTGAGCGAGGTCGAACTCGCGATGATGAGCCTCGCGGTCGCGGCCGCGGTGGCGCACGGCCAGTTGCGCGCGCTGCTGCTGGTGCGCCTGAACACCGCATGGTTCAACGTGCTGACCGCGCTGCCGCAGCTGCTGATGCTGGCCGGCGTGCTGCAGGTGATCGCGCGCGGCACGGCCGATGCGGCGCACTGGCTGGCGCTGTTCGCGATTGCGTATGCCGTGGCCGCGGTGATCTCGTGGCGGCGCTTGTTGGCCGCGCCCGATCCGCGCGTCAGCGCCGGCGTCGGCTGGCGCGCGCTGAGCCACTACGGCCTCGCGACCTGGCTCACCGCGGCGCTCGCCACTGCGGCGGTGCTGCTGGTGCAGCGCTGGGTCGAAGCCGGCCAGGGCCGCGCCGCGCTCGGCCAGTTCACGATGGCGATGATGCTGGTGCAGGTGCCGCTGACACCGATCAGCTATGCCGCGCCGCTGCTGCTGCGTCGCTGGATGGAGCGGCCGGGTGCGCGCGCCGCGCGGCGCGTCGCGGGTGTCGTGTTCGCGGCGCTGCTGCTTGCGGCGCTGCTCGTCGGCGCGGCCTCGACCGCGTGGCCCGATCTGGGCCTCGGCCCCTCGTATGCCGGCGCGACGCTCGCGCTTTGTGTGCTGCTCGCCGGCGGCGCGGCCGAAGCCGCATCGCGCGTGCTCACGGTGCACGCGAGCGCGAGCGGGCTGCCGTGGGTCGGCGTGCGCGCCGAGCTGGCGCGCTGGACGGTGCTGGCGATCGGCTGGTTCACGGTTCCGATGTCCATGCCGGCATCTGCATTGCTGTCGGTCTGCGCCGTCTGGGCGGTGGCCGCGTGGGCTGCGGCCGGCGTGTTCGTGTGGCATGCGCGGGCCGTGGCGGCCAGGGGCGAGGCCTGATGCGCATCGCCCTGCTCGGCCCGGCCGTCTCGATCCACCTGCAGCGCTGGGCGCAGGCGCTGGTCGAGCGTGGCCACGCGGTGGCTGTGCTGTCGCAAGACCCGTGCGAGCGGGCGTTGCTGCCCGGCGCGGCGAACGTGTTCATGCTGCCGCACCGCGGATCGTTCGGCTTCTTCACCAACGCGCTGCGCGTGCGCGAGGTGCTCACGCAATGGAAGCCCGACATCGTCAACGCGCATTACGCCAGCGGCTACGGCACGACGGCCGCACTGTGCGGCGTGCGGCCGGTGCTGTTGTCGGTGTGGGGCAGCGATGTCTACGACTTCCCCTACCAGAGCGCGCTGAAAGGCCGCCTGCTGCGCGGCAACCTGCGCCGCGCCACGGCGATCGCGAGCACCAGCCACGCGATGGCGCGGCAGGTGCAGCGGCTGGTGCCGTCGATTCGCGAGATCGCGATCACGCCCTTCGGTGTCGACCTCGCGCGCTTCCGGCCCGATCGCGCAGAACGGCACGGCGCGCCGCTGACGATAGGCATCGTGAAGACGCTCGCGTCCAAGTACGGCGTCGACCTGCTGCTACGCGCGTTCGCCGGCTTGCTGGCCGATGCCGAGGTGAAGGCGCTGCCCACCGCGTGCCGCCTGCTCGTCGTCGGCGACGGCCCCCAGCGCGCCGCGCTCGAAGGCCTCGCGGACGAACTCGGCATCGCGGCGCAGACCGAGTTCGCCGGTGCGGTCGCGCATGCCGACGTGCCCGCATGGCTGAACCGCTTCGACTTCTACGCCGCGCCGAGCCGGCTGGACAGCGAGAGCTTCGGCGTCGCGGTGATCGAGGCGAGCGCGTGCGCGCTGCCGGTGGTGGTGAGCGATGTCGGCGGTCTGCCCGAGGTGGTGCGCGATGGCGAGACCGGCCTGATCGTGCCGCGCGACGATGCGGCCGCGCTGCAGGCCGCGCTGAAGCGCCTCGTGCTCGACGCCGATCTGCGCGAGCGACTCGGCCGAGCCGGTCGCGCGCATGTGCAGGCCGCCTACGAATGGGGCCACTGCGTGGACCTGATGGAGCGCTGCTACGAGCGCGTCGTGCAGACGCGCGCACACTCCTTGCGAACGGCACCGCGATGAACATCCTGCTCGTCAACCACTACGCCGGTTCGCCGCGCGACGGCATGGAGTACCGGCCCTACTACCTTGCGCGCGAATGGGTGAGGGCGGGCCACCGCGTGCAGATCGTCGCCGCGTCTTACTCGCACGTGCGCACGCGCCAGCCGGTGGTGGTGGACGACGCGGTCGACGAGGTGATAGACGGCATCGCCTACCGCTGGCTGCCGACGCCGCGTTACGTGGGCAACGGCGTCGGCCGCGTGAAGAACATCTGGGCTTTCCTGAGCCGGCTGTGGCGCGACACGCCGGCGCTGGTGGCGGCGTTCGAGCCCGATGTGGTGATCGCCTCCAGCACCTACCCGATGGACATCTGGGTCGCGCGCCGCATCGCGCGCCGCGCGAACGCGAAGCTGGTCTACGAGGTGCACGACCTGTGGCCGGCCTCGCCGATCGAACTCTCCGGCATGTCGCGCTGGCACCCGTTCATCCTGATGTGCCAGAAGGCGGAGAACGATGCGTATCGGGATGCCGACGCCGTGGTCTCGATGCTGCCGGTGGTGGCCGATCACATGCGCGCCCACGGGCTCGACCTGCGCAAGCTGCACATCGTGCCCAACGGCGTCGCGCTCGAAGAGTGGCAGAGCGCGCCGCGCCCGCTCGCGCCCGAACTGGCCACCTACCTCGCGGCGCTGAAGCGCGGCGGCCGCACCATCGTCGGCTATGCCGGCTCGCACGGTCTGCCGAACGCGCTCGACGTGCTGCTCGACGCGGCCGCGCTGATGCGCGACGACAAAGTCAGCTTCGTGCTCGTCGGCGACGGCCACGAGAAGAAGCGGCTCGCCGAGCGCGTGCGCAGCGAGGGCCTGGAGCATGTGGCGATGCTCGCGCCCGTGCCCAAGGCGCAGATCCCGGCGCTGCTCGCGATGTTCGACATCGCCTACATCGGCTGGCAGCGCGTGCCCATCTACCGCTTCGGCATCGCGCCGAACAAGCTGATGGACTACATGATGGCCGGCCGCGCGGTGCTGCATTCGGTCGAGGCCGGCAATGACCCGGTGGCCGAGGCGGACTGCGGGCTCACAGTGGCGCCGGAGTCTGCGCCGGCGGTCGTCGAGGGGCTGCGCGAGCTGGCCGCGAAGACGCCCGAAGGCCGCGCGCTGATGGGCGACCGCGGCCGCGAGTTCGTCGTCGCGAACCACAGCTATCAGGTGCTCGCGCAGCGTTTCATCGACGCGGTGAGCAAGGCATGAAGACCGATCGGCACCACGAGCCCGACGCGGTCGCGGAACGCTACGCGCGTCGCGCGGTCGCCGACCGCTACAGCCTGCTGCGGCCCGACGTGTGGCAGACGCTGCACGAGCGCCAGCGTGCGATGCTCGGGCTGTTCGCGCGCCTCAGGTGGACAGACCTGTCTGCCCGGCGCGTGCTGGAGGTCGGCTGCGGCAGCGGCGGCAACCTGCTGGAGCTGCTGCGGCTCGGGTTCGTACCGCAGCACCTGAGCGGGGTCGAACTGCTGCCCGATCGCTATGTGCACGCGGGGCAGGTGCTCCCGCCCGCGCTCACGCTGCATCTGGGCGACGCGCTCGAGCTCGAGATGTCGGCCGAGTCGCAGGACGCGGTCTTCGTGTCGACCGTGTTCTCCTCGCTGCTGGACGACGCCTTTCAGCAGCAGCTCGCGAACGCGATGTGGCGCTGGGTCAAGCCGGGCGGAGGCGTGCTGTGGTACGACTTCACCGTGAACAACCCGCGCAATGCCGACGTGCGCGGCGTGCCGCTCGCGCGCGTGCGCGAGCTCTTCCCGCAAGGCCGCGTGCAGGCGCGCCGCATCACGCTCGCGCCGCCGATCGCGCGCGCGGTGACGCGCGTCCACCCCGGCCTCTACACTCTGTTCAACGCGCTCCCGCCGCTGCGCACGCACGTGCTCGCGTGGATCGCCAAACCGACAACGCCATGACCGACAAGCTCCCCTTCCTCCCCTTCGCGCTGCCCGAGATCGGCGACGAAGAGATCGCCGAGGTGGTCGACACGCTGAAGTCGGGCTGGGTCACGACCGGCCCGAAGGCCAAGCGTTTCGAGGACGACTTCACTGCCTTTCTCGGCGACGCGTCGCTGCATTCGATGGCCGTGAATTCCGCGACCGCCGGCCTGCACCTTGCGCTCGAGGCGCTCGGCATCGGCCCCGGCGACGAGGTCATCACGACCACCCACACCTTCACCGCCACCGCCGAGGTCGTGCGTTACCTCGGCGCCGATGTGGTGCTGGTCGATATCGACCCGGCCACGCTGTGCATCGACCCGGCCGCCGTGGAGGCCGCGATCACGCCGCGCACCAAGGCCATCGTGCCGGTGCACTACGCGGGTCTCGCCGCCGACATGCCGGCGCTGCTCGAGATCGCGAAGAAGCATGGCCTGAAGATTGTCGAAGACGCCGCGCACGCGCTGCCCACCACCTGCGGCGGCGCGTTGATCGGCACGCTGCAATCCGATGTGACGGTGTTCAGCTTCTACGCCAACAAGACCATCACCACCGGCGAGGGCGGCATGGTCGTCACGCGCGACCCCGAGCTCGCCAAACGCATCAAGGTGATGCGGCTGCACGGCATGAGCAAGGACGCGTTCGACCGCTTCACCGCCAAGGTGCCGAGCTGGTATTACGAGATCGTCGCGCCGGGCTTCAAGTACAACCTGACCGACATCGCCGCGGCGATGGGCATCCACCAGCTCAAGCGCGCGCGAGCCTTCCAGCAGCAACGTGAGATGCTGGCGCATGCCTATCGCGATGCGCTGGCGGCGCTGCCGCTGCTGTTACCGCCTGAGCCCGTTGCTAGCGATATGCACTCGTGGCATCTTTATGTCGTGCGGTTGCATGACGATGCGTTGATCAAGCGCGACGCCTTCATCGACGCATTGTTTGCCGCCGGCATCGGCTGCAGCGTGCACTACATTCCGCTGCATCTGCAGCCCTATTGGCGCGACCGGTATCGGCTGCGTCCGGAACAGTTTCCACACAGCCAGCATGCGTTCGAGCGTCTGGTGAGCTTGCCGATGTACACGCGCATGACGGTGGCAGATGTCGGACGCGTGGCCGGCGCCGCAAAGGCCGCGCTGCTCGTCTGATTGCGCGCGACAGAGCATGATCAAGAGGACAGTCGATGTGCTTGCGGCACTCTTCGGTTTGCTGTTGCTGGCGCCGCTGTTTGCGTTGCTGGCCGTCGCGATCAAGCTCGATTCGCCGGGGCCTGTGTTCTATCGTCAAGAGCGCGTCGGACGGCACGGTCGGCTATTTCGGATCTTCAAGTTCCGCACGATGGCTGTGGCGCAACGAGCCGATGCTGCGCAGATCACTGTGGCCGGCGACAGCCGCGTCACCCGCATCGGTCGCGTTCTGCGCCGCTCCAAGCTTGATGAATTGGCTCAGTTGATCGACGTGCTGCGCGGAACGATGAGCCTCGTCGGCCCACGACCGGAGGTACCGCGCTATGTGGCGCACTACCCGCCCGAATGGCGCGAGCGTTTGCTCAGCGTGCGACCGGGCATCACCGATTTTGCGTCGGTACGCTACCGCGACGAGAGCGAACTACTTGCGCGGGCGGCCGATCCCGAACGTGAATACATCGACGTGATACTGCCCACGAAGCTGCGTTATGCGCTGCGCTACGTAAACCAGCCCACCCTCGCCAACGACCTGCGCGTGCTCGGCCTCACACTGACCACCGTATTCGTTCCGACCTTGCCTTCACCGAGGAGCTTGTTCCCCATGAACGACAGCAAACTCTGGGTCTGGCTCGATCAGACCATGTCGGCGCTGCGGCCCCGCAATCGTTCCATCGCGACGGTGGCCGATGCAGTCACGGTGCTGGCGTGCTGGCACATCACGTACCTGTTCCGGCTCGGCTTCGAACGCTGGCAGCCCGGGCGCCCTTGGTACGACGACTACGTTTCGTTCGGCGTCATGATTGCTTACCTCGTGACGCTGGCGATCACTGGCGTACCGCGTGGGCCGTGGCGCTTCTTTGGTTTCGACGATTTCAAGCGCATCGCCGCGGCCTGCGTGATCGCTGGCCTGTTGAGCGCGGTGGTGGTGCTGGGCGCACAGCTTGTGGGCGTAGCGCGTGCGGTGCTGTTGTTGCATCCGCTGTTCTGCGTGCTCGCCTTGTCTTTGGCGCGGATGGCGTACCGCATGATCTGGGAGACTGCGCGGGCGCGTGTCGGTGATGTCGAGAGTGAACCTCGCCGCGCGATCGTGCTCGGTGCTGGCGAAGCTGCACGCCGACTCGTCGGCGCGATTCATCGACGCGATGGTTGGACGGTGCTGGTGCTGCTAGACGACGATCCGGCCAAGCAGGGGCTACGGGTTGCAGGCGTATTAGTGCAGGGCGTGATTGCAGATCTCATACTGCCACATATATTGGCAGGCGCTACTCATGTGATTGTGGCGATGCCTGGGGTCTCGCAGAAGCAACAAGAGCGAGCCATTGGCTTCGCACGTCGCTCGGGACTGCAGGTAATGACTCTGCCGAGTCAAACAGAGTTGCGGGCCGGGCCGGAACCTGTCGGTCCGGCGGGCGTTGATGCGAACTAGTCCACTGCGTCATTGAAAAAGCACCCCGTCTGTGGTCAGATGTGCGGTATGGGAAAGATGAATCTCACCGACGACGAGAGAGCGCAATTGCTCGCAGCCGCGCGTAGCCGCACGGTGCGCGCGGCCGACGTGCGCAGAGCGAAGCTGATCCTCATGCTCGAGGGCGGAGAGTCGCGCGACGCGATCATGCAAAGGCTGGAGTGCGACGCTCGGTTCATCTCGCGGTAGTCGAGCCGCTTTGTCACGGAGCGACTGGCGGGCATGTACGCGCGGCATCCAGGCCGAAAGCCGAAGCAGCCGCCCGCCAAGTTGGAGGCGCGGGTGTTGAACCACACCCTCAAGCGCAAGCCGACCTACGGCTCCACGCATTGGAGCAGCTACAAACTGGCCGCCGCGCTTGGTGACGTGTCGGTGTCGATGGTGCAGCGCATCTGGCGCAAGCACAACATTCGGCCGCAACGGCTGGAGCGGCACATGGTCTCCAACGACCCGGATTTCGAGGCGAAGGCTGCCGATGTGATCGGGCTGTACCTGAATCCGCCCGCCCACGCCGCTGTGTTCTGCGTCGATGAGAAGACCGCCATCCAGGCGCTGGATCGCAAGGATCGAATGCTGCCGCTGTCGCCTGGCCGTGCCGAGAGCCACGGCTTCGAATACAAGCGCAACGGCACGCTCAGCCTGTTCGCGGCATTGAACACCGCAACCGGCGAGGTGCTGGGCAAGACCGCGGCGCGCCATACCAGCGAGCAGTTCGTGGCCTTCCTTGCCGACATCGTCGCCAGTCAGCCGGCGCGGCGCGCGATCCACGTCATCTGCGACAACGTCAGCAGCCACAAGACCAAGCGAGTCGAAGACTTCCTCGCTGCGCACAGCAATGTGCAGATGCACTTCACGCCGACGTACTCCTCGTGGCTGAACCAGGTCGAGAACTGGTTCTCCCGCATACAGCGCGACGTAATTACCCGCGGCATCTTCACTTCGACGAAGGACCTGGGCAGAAAGCTGATGCGCTACATACGCGAGCACAACAGCAATCCCAAGCCCATCAAGTGGAAGTACGACGATCCATCGCGGCGAATTCGGCCGGTGCCAAATCATGACGCAGTGGACTAGCGATTTGCGAGTGCTGCCGAGACTTCGGCGTTGACCTCGTCGGCCGGGCGATATTCCGGGACCAAGTTGCGAATCTGGCGCAACATAGATTCGGCGTCATTGCTCGAGCATGCTTGCGCAAGTGACTGGATCATTTTGTCAAGCAGGAGCGGGTCGATGTAGCGCTCGCGAGCACACATGATGCGAGGATGCGTGCTTGCGACAACGTTGTCGCCGATCAAAAGTTCCTCGAACAGCTTTTCGCCGGGTCGAAGACCGACCGACTTGATCTCGATATCGCCATGCGGCTCGCTGTCGGTCTTCTCCGTCAGTCCGGAGAGACGAACCATCGAACGCGCTAGATCGGCGATTCGTACGGGCTCGCCCATGTCGAGCACAAACACCTCACCACCGCACGCCATCGCACCGGCCTGAATGACCAGTTGCGCGGCTTCCGGAATCAGCATGAAGTAGCGAATGATGTCGGGGTGCGTGATCGTGATCGGACCGCCGGATTGAATTTGTCGACGGAACAGTGGTACCACCGAACCCGACGACCCAAGTACATTGCCGAAACGCACCATGGCGAACGTGGTGCGACCCGCCGACCGAATTGCCGCCGCTTGCATGACCAACTCGGCGACTCGTTTGGAAGCGCCCATGACGTTGGTCGGGCGCACGGCCTTGTCGGTAGACACCAGGATGCAAGTTTCAGCGCCAACTTCAAGTGCCACGCGCGTGACATTGAGCGTACCGAACACGTTATTGTTGAGGCCTTGCTGCATGTTGGCCTCGACGATGGGCACATGCTTGTAGGCGGCGGCGTGATAGATAGTCTGAACCTTGTGCTGTGTCATCAAGGTCAGCAACAAACCCTCGTCCAGAACGGAGCCAATACGCGCAATGACCTCTGCGCCCTGTGCGACTTGCTGCAATTCATGGTCGATGGTGTACAGCGCAAACTCGGAGTGGTCCAGTAGTACAAGCCGACGCGGTCGCTGCGAAATTATCTGGCGGCACAACTCACTGCCAATCGACCCGCCTGCTCCGGTAACGAGGACAACTTTGCCGATGATGTTGCGGGCGAACAGCGTCGGATCGGGCGGCACAGCGTCTCTACCGAGGAGGTCGGCCACGTCGACTTCACGGATGTCCGACAGACTGGCCGCGCCGTCTACCAGATCGCCGAGGCCTGGGAGAATGCGTACGGGAAGGCCGGCACTTTCGACGCGCTGGATCAGACGGCGCTTTTGGGCGGTTGTGGCCGACGGGATGGCCAAGACGATCTGATCAAGATCGTGACGATAGACTGCTTCGCCCAGGGCCGATGCCGGATATACCTTTAAACCGGCCACCGTCATGTTTTGCAGATCTCCCCGGTCATCCAGAAAGCAGGCAGCCTTGTACTCGGGGCTGTACTTCATGGCCTGCGCGAGTTGAGCGCCAGCGTCGCCTGCACCATAGATCGCGGTCCGAAGCCGAGGGCGACCACCATGCTTCGTACCGCGGCGCAGAATGGCGCGTGCGACAAAACGGGATGTGACGACATAAGCAAACGCGACAAACCAGAAGATGAGCAACGCGGAGCGTGGCAAAACCTTCACTTGGAAAACGAGTGCGAGTGCCAGTACGAGCAGCAGCACAATGGCAAGGGCCCCGCTGGAAGCGGCCAGCACGCGCAAGTCGATATAGCGAACGACGGCACGGTAGAGGCCCGCTGCGCCAAGCACCGGCAACGCGAGCCACGCCAGCACCACCTGCAGGCCAGGCGCACTGGCAAACGCAGACGATACGTCGCCGAGCCGGAACGACATGGACGCAAGCATGCACAGCGGAAGAAACACGGCGTCACCACCGATCATGACCCACACTTTGGCTCGCGGAGACAAATTGGATAGACGGCGGGTGAACGACATCGAGAGGAGAGGTGTCATGGTGTGCAATTCTCTCTCACGACTGCAACGGGGTGATGCTGCCAGTTGCCGAGAGGCGCATACCGGGATCCAGTGCGCGCCCGACCGCCAACCATGAGAGTGACTCCAAAATCGCGCCGCCACCCATGCAAGCGCCTATGCCGAGGTGCGCGAATGCGCAGACACGACCGTGATGATCTATGACTGCACCGGCATTGACGATACAGCCGTCTTCGACGTGTACTTCGGTGCCGATTATGGCGCCGGCCATCACGGTCACCCCATGACCGAGCATCGCGCTTGGCGAAACTACGGCGCGTGGATGGATCAAGCTGGCAAGCTTGAACCCTGCTTCGTTGGCCCGGCGAGCGGCGGCTTGCCGCACGCGGTTTTCACCGATGGCAAGTACGACTGAGTCGGCGAGTGCGCGCAATTTAGGCAGATCTGCAATCCGGCCAACGACGGGCACGTCTTTGACATGCGTCAGTTCGGGCCAGCGGTCATCGACGAAGCCCACCACGGTGTGCTCATCGATGATTCGCGCCAGCTCGACCAACGCGCGTCCGAAGCCACCTCCGCCGATCACGATCACGCGCGCCATTGCTCAAACCTCTTGCGCGGCGCGGTTGCCTGCCTTCAGGCGGAAGGCGAGCCAAATCAAGGGTGCATAGGCAATCAACACGCCCAGTAGGCCGTCGAGTCTGCCGAGAGCCACCGCGATCGCGATCGGGAGCAGCCACAGCAAATTGATTGCGGCACATGCCAGCGTGATTGGCAAGTGCTTTCCGGCACGCCGTGACGCGTACTGATAAGCGTGTCCGCGATGCGCTTCAAAGAAGCGTTCGCCGCGGCTGACACGGCGTACGAGGGTCGTGGTCGCGTCGACCATGAAGCAGCCTACGAGAATGAGCCAACTCCAGAAGAGCGCGGGTGAAGTTTGTCCACACCAGAGTGAAAGTAGCGCGACCATCAGCCCCAGAAATCCACTGCCGACATCGCCCATGAAGATTTTCGCCGGTGGCCAGTTCCAGACGAGAAAGCCGCCCACGCAGAATGCAAACACCGATGCCGCCACCCAGCCAGTACCTGTCCCTGCGAGCCACCAAAGCGCGGCGCCCCCGAGCGCTGTTATCACCGCTTCGATGCCGGCAATTCCATCGATGCCGTCCATGAAGTTGAACAGGTTGATCATCCATACGATGTAGAGGCTGCAAAGTGCTGGCCCCGCGTACGACAGGTCGACCAACACACCGAACAGCGGCACTTTCGGCACATTGCCCATCCACCACAACACCCACGCTGCCGCCGCAGCATGTCCAAGAAAGCGTACCCGCGCGGGAAGGCTGCTGCGATCGTCGATGAAGCCCAGCACGGCAACCAGCGATCCCGCTCCGATCGCAGCGCAGACCAAGCGCGACTCAATCCATCCGACGACCGTCAAGATGAGAAGCAAGCCCATGCTGGACGCGACGATCGCGACACCGCCGCCCCGAGGCGTGGGCGCCGTGTGCGAGCTGCGGTCGTTTGGAACGTCCAGCAGACGGGTCTTGACAGCGTAGGCGCGCACCAGAGCGGTCAAGCCCCAAGAGCCGACAAAGGCTGCTCCCAGCACGGTCAGCAACATCGTCGCCGTCATGCTGCGGGGCCTGGCAGATATGAGCGCGCAGCCTCACCGACGGCATCTGTGAATCTGACCGGAGGCGTCCAGTTCAGGAGCAAGCAAGTTCGGGTGATGTCCACCTGCAATGAACCGCACAGGCTCTGCAGGATCGCGGCACGACCCAACCAGCCGGCGAGGGTTCGCATCGGCGCGGGCGGGACAGGGAAGAGCCGCACAGGTCGGCCCAGCGCCCTGCCGATATGGTGCAACAGTTCAGGCGTGGAAATATCGTCGCCGTCGCTGACCATGAGCGTGTGGCCGGCCGCCTGCGTGTCGACTGCGCAACGAAGCAGCAGATCGACGAGGTTGGCGCGCGCAACCAAGCTCCTCCGATTGCGCACCGCGCCGAACGGGAGGGGTGTGCCACGCAATACGGTGCGCACCAGCGCACCGAAGTTGCCCGGGGCGAGAGGCCCATAGACCAGCGGTGGACGCACGATTGCCAACTCCAAGCCAGTGTGCACCGCGAGCGTCTTGAGTGCGCGTTCAGCCTCTAGCTTGGATTGCGCATATGGACTGTGGGGGGCCGGAGCGTCATCAGGACCAAATGGTCGATCAAACGTTTCCGCACCGTTCACTCCAATGGAACTCACGTATACGAAACGCTTGACACCAACTTTCGCGGCTTGTGTCGCCAGCGCCAGTGTGGCCTCGACGTTATCGCGTCGGAACTCGGTCATCGGATCGAGCGACAGCTCCTTCACGACATGCACGCGCGCGCCGCAATGCACGACCACGTCTGCACCTTCGAGCGGTGCGGTCCAACTGCCGGGTGCCCTCAGATCGACACCGCCGTACTGTCGCACTCCGTCTCGACCGAACGGTTGTGCTGCCCCACGCGACGTGATCCGCATGGAATGCCCTTCGGCGGCGAATCGTTCAACAACAGCGGAACCAACGAAACCGGACGCGCCTGTCACCAATATCGTCTTCTTCAACATTTCCGGCCGTGAGTTTGAAAGTGCGTTTCCGAGCAAGCCGATGCAACTTGCGGTCGCGACATCGATGATGCGCGTCACCTGCGACAATGGAGCGATTATCCCTCTGTTGTACTGCAGATCTCTTTCGGAGAACATTTTGACCTCTCTCTTCCTTCAGAACCTGGCTGAGCACCGGCGCTTGTTCGATGGGCTGGCCGAACTCGAACAGCCTATCGATGCGGCGAGCAGACTCTTGATTGCCGCCTTGCAACAAGGCGGCAAACTCATGTTTTGCGGCAACGGTGGTTCGGCGGCGGACAGTCAGCATTTGGCTGCTGAACTCACGGGGCGATTCATCCAGGACCGGCGCCCTTTGGCGGCCTTGGCCTTGAGCACTGATACCTCGGCGCTGACATGCATTGCAAACGACTATTCGTTTGCCCATGTGTTTGAGCGTCAAGTGCGAGGGCTAGGACGGCGTGGCGACGCACTGATTGCGATCTCGACTTCCGGGAACTCGACGAACGTCCTGCTTGCAGCGAGAGCGGCCCGGGAGCTTGGAATCCAGGTGATCGGCCTGCTCGGACGCGATGGCGGGGAATTGCGCCTGCTGTGCGACGTGCCGATTGTCGTGTCCAGCGCAGTCACAGCCCGAATCCAAGAGGCCCATATCCTTATAGGCCATACGCTCTGCGGGCGCATCGAGCAGGGACTGGAGCTTGTCCCGGCGTAGGCAGCGCTAGTCCACTGCGTCATTGAAAAAGCACCCCGTCTGTGGTCAGATGTGCGGTATGGGAAAGATGAATCTCACCGACGACGAGAGAGCGCAATTGCTCGCAGCCG
>Ga0307510_10000121_pt1 | contig 62150 bp, 71 predicted proteins | sample 12_EM_MG_FD_207224 | JGI IMG/M metagenome (GOLD analysis project Ga0307510, IMG submission 207224) | Populus trichocarpa ectomycorrhiza microbial communities from riparian zone in the Pacific Northwest, United States - 12_EM | ecosystem: Host-associated > Plants > Roots > Unclassified | place... | reverse complement strand
AAAAAGTATGTGAAAAGTGGAGGACTTGGCTTTTCAAAAGTAGTTTGTACTTTCTGAAAATTTACTTTTTTTACTCATAAAAGCATGAAAAGTAGCAAAAAGTAAAAAGGGGGTTTTCCTGATGTATGGTGCCCACGTGATTGTTCTTCTTTGACACGATGACTGGACGACATTTGAATCATATTTTAATCACTGGCCAGGCCGGCATGCTGCTTGTCATTCCAGTCCATCAATGCTTTCCATTATAACTCTCCTCGACCTCCTCGTTCTCTTGTCCTTTGGTCTCGCTCTTTCTGCCATTCATGATTTTCAACGAAGGAGGGGATGTCCCCCTGGCCCACAACCCCTGCCAATCATCGGAAATCTACTCGATATACCAAAAGAGTCATCCTGGCTTGCATACTCCAACTTCTCTAAGACATATGGTAAGGTGATCTCTTTCTATCGTACCGTTCCGTTTATCATGGGATGGGCAGGGAATATTCTGTCCTTCCACGTGTTCGGGAAAGTCATTATCGTATTGAACTCAATCAAGGCCACCAAGGATCTACTCGAAAAACGTGGCGAAATTTACTCTGACTGTCCTGTAATCCCATTTTATGAGATGTGCGCACTGAGATTTAGTGTTCGCAGTTCTTAACTGATAACTTTCAGGATGGAATTGGGTTGGTTCTTACCGACAGCAAGATATGGTAAGCCTTGGCATCAGGGACGCAAGGTACTCGATCGTTGCCTCCGGCCTGGAGCGGCAGCGGCGTATCGCCCGATGCAAGAGTCCAAGGCACGTGTACTTCTCACTCGGGTGTTGAAAAACCCCAAGGGCTGGGAGGCCCACGTCGGGCTGTAAGTGATGTCACTTTCATGCTCTTGACCCTCCTTCAATCGTTTCTTGATTATATAGCATGCAGGGAGAACTGATCCTTGCCATGACATATGGTTATGAAGTACAAGGGCACAATGATAGGAAGGTTGATGCCGCAAGGAGGGCCTCCGATATTGGATCAGCGACAGTCCTTCCAGGTGCCCTACTTGTCAACAACCTTCCTTTCCATGTGTAATCCCTGTTTGGCCATCGCCACTGAGGCTCAGTCGTTGTCATCTCATAATCCCTCCCCTAGTTTGGCACGTCCCTGATTGGCTGCCATGGTTTAGCTACAAACCACTTGCTCGCATTGGGCGTGATTTGGGGCTCGAGGTCCTGCATCCGCCGATACAGTTCGTGAAGAATGCCATGGTAAGCCAACAGGGCACACTTCCACATCTCTAGGAACCTCACATGACTTGCCCTTGAAGGCTAAAGGCACAGCCCAACCCTCACTTGCTCTCGAAAATCTACAGCAGGTAGAGAAACTAAGTGAAATAGACCGAGTAAATGCGGAAGATGTGATTATTGGTGCTTTGGGGTCAATCTACGCAGGTTCGGAATTAGATTACACACTGCGATGACTTCCATCTGGTTGACGCGATCTTTCACAGCTGGGGCTGACACTGTGAGTAAGCCCTCTAATTTACGTTCACGACTTCGGTAATTTATTTGAACTGTTCAAATGTAGACAGTCACTGCGATAATGACGTTTTTATTGGCAATGGCACTCAACCCTGCTGTTATGAGAAAAGCTCAACACGAACTTGATGCTGTTGCAGGACGGGACCAACTCCCAACTTTTGACGATCGCACACACTTACCATTCGTTGATGCCGTCTGTAAGGAGGTTTCAAGGTGGCGACCTGTCCTCCCTCTCGGTGCGCCCACCAGCGAATACTTGGGTGGATTATCTGGACATCTCCATCACAGCTGCCCCACATGCGGCCACAAAAGACGACATGTATGAAGGACTCCTGATACCCAAGGGTGTGCATCCTTTGGCCTAGTCATATCGATGCTGAGATATGTGTCTTTCCAGGGGCAATTGTAATCGGAAATGCATGGTAAGTCGTCTTCACTTCCCTTGAAGTGGTTTCAATTGTTTGTAGGGCAATTCTACATGACCCTGCAAGGTATCCGGAGCCAGACGCCTTCAAACCTGAACGATTCCTCAACCCAGATGGTACCCTGCTAGACGATCCGGTTCTCGTATCGGCATTCGGGTATGGGAAGCGAGTATGCCCTGGGAGACATTTTGCGGAAGCAACACTATTTATCACAGCCGCGTCTCTATTATCTGTTTTCAATGTTGAGAAGGGGGAAACCTCCAACGGTCAGCCTTTCGAATACACATATACAGGCACCGTCATAAGGTTCGCCGACTAAAACCAGATTCTTTCAAAGCTAACTAGCTTGGTAATTTAGCCGTCCCAATTCTTTCCCCTGCTCTATCGTCCCACAAGACAAATGGGCAGAAGAGCTGATTATTGCAGATACCATGTCACGTTAGTTTATTGAGGCTACTTATCCGGGCCAAGTGTATGCTGATGATGTGTGTACTCTGCATTGAACACGCGAGCTGTATCCGCGGTGATCTATGTTTGGCAATGTATTCAGAATGTGGCGAATGTAGAACTCATTTCTAACCAAATTGTTGCAACCTGACCTGTGCTGAAGTACACAACGAAGCGAGATAACATGCTGATAGTGGAGCGACCCGAAACCCCGAAATTGCTCTTTGGCACATGAGTTGGTTGGATGCATCTCCTCAACTTCCTCTGGAACAGTGAGAGTAGGTTTTTGAAAGCGGTCAAGTCCTAATAGCATAACAACAAGGATAACATCTCTTCTTGACCTCTTACCACCACCATCCCCCTACAGAATGCCTGCCACAGCCGCACCCTCTGTTCCCCCCACTCCTCCTTGTGCCCCTGTAAGCGACCACACTCAGGGCCGGGCTTGACCTAGCGTCACCCAGGAGGATACTTCGGCCTCTGTCACCACCGACTACTTGGTGTTCGACGTGCTAAACCTTTTTCATGCTTGCTGGTTCCTCAACCGCAACCACATCCTTTCCCTTGTTGTGTTCGCTCAAAAGGCCAACGACGGCAACAACATTTCCTGGGTCGAGTTTGCTCCCCAGACTCATTCCCACTTGGTCTGCCAGGCAATCACCCTGGCACCCACCCTTTACCCTCTGGCCCTGCTCAAGCGGGTCATGTTTACTTTTATTCTGGAGGTTGTCAACGACCAGGGGCATATGGGCCTCGCTTTGTTCGTCAAGACCTCAGCACCACGCTGCCACCATGCAAGTTTGGCTGGACCCAGCCCCCCAACACTCCCAGTTCCCCCTTCACTGGGCACAGGACTGGTTTGAGCTTCAAGGCCACCCACTCTGGTACTATCTTTGTTGGCTCCGCTGCTGTAGGCCGCCCCTGCAATGGCCATGGATTCACCGTCGCCTCCCCCCTCTGATCTTTCCCCCCAGTCACACATGCCCACGCCTTGCGCCTTGGAGTTTAATGTAACAACTGTGGAACCCCCCTCTACCCCTGAACCCTCACACTCTTCATCTCCGTCTCCCTTGGGTGATTCCGAGGGCACAGGTGCCACACCCCGGGTCAAACTGGGTGGTCGCCATGGCAAGCCAGGGACAGGGCGCAAGGCCCATCGCACGGCTAAGTGCCTCAGGGAGGCCTTTTCCCCCCCGCCTATGCAAGATGCTGCTTCTCTCCTGGTCCCTTTGGGTTGGCCTGGACAACGGTACACCCTCAATTCTTGATCGAGGAGGAGGAGCGCACCTTCGCCAAGGCGGCATCCATGATGTCCGCCCCCCACATCTCCCCGACCCCCCCTTCCTCCACCCCCAACTTTTGCCAGCCCATAGTGCCTCCTGGCACTGATGCCCCATCTTGGCATCGATCCGCGGTTTCCCTGGCCCGCAATGCGGCTTCCCCCCAAGGGTGTCGCTCCCCTTTATTCGACCCTGCCACCTCATCTGGACTATTTTGAGCATAGTCAGGCAGCAATTGGTCATGCGTACTGGGTACAGAGTGTCCAACAGGACTCAGGTAGTCACAGCGTTCATCACTCCCGCTAATTATGTTCCGTATCTATAGGGGATTAGGACCCCCCTATGGGGTGGCGCTGCTACACGTTGCCCCACCTTACGCTCATTACACCCCCCCTCTTACCCCACTTTTCCCCCCCCATTTCCTCCTTTGGCTGGTTTTCGCAGTCCCTCCCTGCGGGACTTGTCCTGTGGGCGACTGCTTTCTCTTGGTCCTAGGACACCCATGGCGTTCTTTGTTTTATTTACATACATTTAACTTGACAGTCTGATATTATAATCCTGGGTTAACAAATGGTGCTCTTAGTTAGCTATTGATGGTAGTTAGTTAAGTAGTACTATGATGTCTTGTTGCTGACACAGTGGACAATAAACTCCGAATTCTAAAAAAAAAAAAAAAAAAAAAAAAAAAAAAAAAAAAACAACAAGGATAAGGTTCTTTCGGCCTTGAGAACACGGCCAGGGTGTTGACCTACTCCTCGGGTTGAATGTATCCGGAATAAGGAATATCCTAAAGGTGAAGATAGTCGAGGCCACTGGTAGACAAAAGTAGCCTTCCCAGTCCAGGAAACGGAATGCCCCCAATAAGTCGAGCCTCAGTAGATGTGGTGTAGATCCGCCCAAGAACGAGTCGGCGGGAAGCAAGCCATCTTCTCCGCCCGATGACCAAAGCTCGACAACGCCACCACCTTCGACCCACGTGAATCAGCGAGTGTCATGCATCCGGGGCTTCATACTCAACGGCAGCGTCCACGTAGAGGTTGAAGATATGCAGGACGACATCGTCGGGGAGCGCGCCGAAGGTCACCTGTCTGAATATCTTGTCTGTACCTCCCCAACTCAGTAATCGTCCATCCAAGACCAACATGCTGATTATTACCCACCTTGACCCTCTTCGACCCACCACGATTGTCGTCGATGTGCTGAAGGACAGATATTTTGACGGCGAGACCGGGCTTTCTGAGTTTGAACAGCTTTGAATAAATAGCGACGACAGTAGTCGCTGGCGAATGAGACCCTTTCACAACCCCAACAGAGCGGAGGACGGACTCGGACTTTGGACCAGTGACGCACATGCCAGAAGTGAGGGTTGAAGTCGGATACTGCAGAGCCGCCACCTTTATATCCTCCAAGCCCCGTGGTCGTGTCGTGCGCGCCCAATTTGTCGCCGTGTATTTTGCTACACAGCCCCTAATACTACATCCGTCGCCTCATCACGAGCTTCAAGTTCGTTACGGAGTCGCTCTGACCGAGACGTCGGATAACGATATCCTAGCAAAGAAAACAGCCGACTCCCACTGGGTCTTACACGGGGTTTGATGTACTTTATACCGATACGCAGATAGTATAGTCGATGCGATATAGGCCATGGGATGATCCAGAGAACTTCAAGTTGTAAGTTAGCATGGCGTGGCAAACTATCAACGTCACGTGAGTGAAGTCAAGACCAGTCTCCCGGCGCTCTACGCTTTTCATCTCCCACTCTCTCCCACTGGCATTTTCCGATTCCCGAAGTCCACTCGCACGAATCCCTCAGCACTTTTTCTCCCCTCAGTTCACTTATCCTTCGGTTTTAGAACTCTATGTTCTGGCCGCCGAGCTGACCCGCGATTGAATCTGATTGATTGTGAACATCCATTAATCCACTTTTTTTCCTCCTTGACTCCTTATTAAGCCCTTATTTCCCATCTTATGGCTCTTCGGTTCTCTTTCCCGAAACTGGCTCACTTATCCTTTTCTTATTTCCCTTTCCCTCTGATTGTCCTTATGGGTCACTCGCACATCTTGTTCCTAGCTACTGTGCTCGCATTTCTGGGATCAGGTGAGTAGCCTTGAAAGGTTGAGGGACAATCGAGCACTTATCGATGAGTTGCCTTGGAACGCCAATACCAAAGATACACAAACTACGAATGGAACACGTAACGACGATAGTAACTGGCTGTTGGAATTGGCAAATGATGAGCAATAGTATTATCGTAACATCTCAATCTCGAGGAGGGGAGCGATGATGTATCCCGAGAGACGCCTCGTCAGTGCCACGTTCATTATTATTCTCGCTCGTTTGGGCTTTCGCTTTCAGACAGGAAGATTCAAGGATAATGATGACGGCCTCAAGGGTTGTCGCTTAGTAGCACAGGTATGAAGGAAACTGCCGCGTCTCGTTAGTGGAACGAGGGTCTGTTGAAACTTGAAGCTTGAATTGAAGACTGAAGTACTGAAGAGCTGACCGCGTGCCTCGCACTCTTTCCTTCTCGTCCACCTTCCGAATTCGTTCCGGCTCCCTACCATTCCTACAGACAAAAGGGAAGAACTATCGCGGCTAGTGTTATGGGGCGTAGATTTGTTTCATCGTCATGTGCAGCACCAACTTCCTGTAATAGCTGTACTGTGGACACGGATTTACGCGTTTACGGCTTACATGTTGTCATCTTTACATGAGCAGATCGGGTCCGATAAGCGACAGACGGTGTGGTGTCGTAATGTTGCCTGGAAGGTGGCAAGTTGTTCGTAATTCATTTCTATGTACAGAACTAATAGTGTTGCCGAAGAGTTGGTGTTAACTCTAACACACCTCAGTTGAGTTGCCTGAGTTGCGACACCAGTTGCACCACGGTGGGTACCCACATTCGGATGGTAGTTACTGCAGTTGGGGAACCACGCCAAACAATATATTGATCGACGCCTTCAAGTTGATGAAGGTGTACTGCGTTCACGACAAACGTCTTTACGATTATGACATCTTGACAAATCCTGAAAGCTGACTGGTGGATTCCCGGGCTGCTACCCTGCCCAACACAAGGTGTGCACCAGGTGCAACTCTTGGCGCGCTGTAGTTAGCCCGAGTTCAACTCAACTCAACTCTCTGGCAACACTAAATTGTCAGCACATCAGTGTGACCGAACTTTGAATAGCCTAGGCGCCCAATGATCCTCCAAGAGCAGAACAATCAGACCATGGACCTGTTTGCTCAAAAGTTCACGAAGAGGGATTGACAGCTCCGGGGCACACGGTAGATTACAGTATGGAGCAGGGAAGTAACCCCTGCCGCTAATCTTCCTCTTCCTCTTCCCCGTCCTCTTCTTCGCCTTCGTCGTCCTCATCCTCGGATACTTCCATGCCTCGCTCCCTCATGCGCTCCTTATCCATTGTACGCTTGCCGCTAAGCTCATCTAGCAAGACGAGTAGATCTTCTTGTTCCTTTTCCACTTCGGCGCGTTTGGCGCGCTCCGCTTCGACGGCAGCCTCCAACGCCGCACGCTCCTAATTCACGATAAGGTTCATGTCACCACATCCACCAAGACACCAAGATGGGAAGGAGAGAAGAAGGCGAAAAAAAAAAGATATCACGTACTTCGGCGAATTTTGCCGTAGGCTGTGGGGCCTCTGGTGTGGTGGCGGGGGCTGCAGTGGCAAGGGACGTGGATAGTTCTTTCAGTTTGCTTTGTAATGCCTCGATCTCTGCGGCCTGTTTTGCGATGACACCACGAAGGGATGCAACCAAGATGCTCTCCTCGCCACTCTGAGCTGTTCGATGGAAAAAGACGCAGCGCAAGGAATGAATGAAATGAGAAAAAAAAATCCTCACTTCCTTTAAAAGCTAGCACGTACCCGTTGATGACGATGCCGAATCCGGATCCGCCACTATCCCCCGTTGGATCGTATCTGAATCATAGCGTTACGAGAAGATCAGCAAAAACAAATTCGGGAACATTAAGACTACCCACGGTTGTTTGCCTTCCAGAAGTCCACGAAAGCCCAGTCGAACCAGATCTCCGTCTCGCCGTCGTACATCGGCGTGAACGACGGATCGAGCGCTTGCGGGCCGGGAGTTGGGCATGGCAGGACCCAGGAGTCCGGCCCGACGAGTTTGATTCGCTCGTCTTCGCGCATGCGGTTCATCCGGCCCACGAGAACATCTGCGCCCAATCTCGCCAGGATCGAGTGCACCGTCACCCTACATTTGATCACGTGCGCATCAGCATTTCGTGTCTCTCTCCCGGACCTGAATGCATGGACAGATGAGAGAGAGACTCGCCGTGTGATCTCACCAGGCTCGCGGTTGAATTCGTAGCACACACCGAGCAGGAACGCGCATAGACCAGGAACGACAACGTCGATCTCGCTTGGCTGGTTCAGCTGTTCGACGAGCACACCGAGCCCGCCTGCTTCGAGAAACTCGCGCACCGCACGTGGGTCCTCCCATAGCCACTGTGAGAGCAAGGCAAGGTACGCGCAGACGACACGATCAGCTTCCCGCGCTTCGCGGGGAGCTAATCCGGCTCGCGAGCGTTGTAAGAATGCGAGTGAGAGGTGCTCCGCGAGGAGGGCGACCAAGCTTTGCGGACCGTCTTCATTATCATCCTTCGGCGCGGGTTCGGACGGAGCAGGGGGTTCGCCATCGGCAGGGACGAAGAAGGCACCACCTGCAGTCGACGACGCTGGCAATGGTGTCAACGGAGGTGGGACAATCTTGCGGGCGAGTTCTTTGCAGCGCGGTGCGTGCCGAAGCAAGTGGGCAAAGAGAACGGCCGCAAACTGGACCGAAGAGACGCTAGTACGATCCAAGGGCGAGCTTGGAGGAATGATAAGTCCGAAGAGAAGTGGGGTCACAGGCGAGTGAGCGTGTGCACCTGTGATTGCGTCCGTGAGATGGATGATAAATAGAATAGAAAGTATAATTAGCGAACCAGCATTCTCGGGTGGAACCATGCCTGAGACGATAGCTTCCTTCACTTGATCGTCCCTAAGGAAATGCTTCGAGAGGATTTAACAAAACTCTAGTCAATGAGATAGCAAACAATAATACACGAACCTCAAATACGGTGACAGCTACGGCACGTAAGTCGACCCTTGCTTTCTGCCTTCGCACAGCGTCTTGGCCGTTGTATTCGCCATGCATGATGAGTTCGAGAAGGGCATCGATGCCAGTAGCGGCCTCAAGGCGGTCCCATTCTTCGCCATTTGTATCAGGGACCGGCATATATGGCGTTAAGACCATGTCCGGGAGGAGAGGAGCGGCAGCGGGAGGGAGCAGACGGAGGCACTACGAACATCAAAGTGTGCAACAGACGTTGTAATCAAATTGGAGTAGTACCTTGACTTTGAGTGTGGTCGGCGCGTTCGATGCTAGAGCCATTTCGATCAGTAGTCTTGTGAAGGCATATCCCTCTCGGAGCTGCCAAAGACGCATTTGTTCATACTCGACATAGGAAATATCAGTGGTATAACCCACACCAGCTCCTTTAGATCCTAATAATAAACCGATCGCCTCGAGGACTAGACCAACATTGGTGGTCTTATCCTCGTTCCAAAATTGCAGCGCGAACTGCTGCGGCACGCCTTGATCTGGCTGCACCTTCGGATCGAAGAAGAGAAGGGAGCAAAGCAAGGAGGGGATGTCTGTCTCGCGAAAGTAGCTCTGGGCTGGTTCGATCAGGAGATTGTGGGGGAGATCAAAGGGATTTCACCTGGTTAGAAGTGTTAAACCGAAGGAGGGTATCCACGCATCTGAGAGCATCGGTGACAACCGATGGGCCTTCGAGCCCACCTTCTCGAGTGACGACCGAAAAAAGCTTCTCGAAGATGCCATCGAACGCAAGAACCTTCTGTATCTCTGTGCTCTGTCGAGTGAGTGCAGTGAGCATTACAATGGCTGAAATTTTGCGTAATGTAAAGCGAATGGGCCGAATAGATGGTCGCCGTGACAGGGTAGAAGTGAGAGAAAAAGGTTGTGATTAGCATGAGGAAAACCGACACGGAAATGCTCACCATGACCAACGATCTCCTTATCACCCTCCAACAGTGCGATCACGGGAGCAGGTCCGACGGGGGCCTTCAGGAAGAAAGCCTGGACCTTCTGTGGTCGATTCCTGAGCACACTCGTCAACAGCACACACGCGCTGTATCGCAGCGCGTGGTCCTGATCACCCAATAGCGCAAAGAGCTTGTGCGCCGTCTTCTTGTCCTCCAGCAGCCTATCCGTGTGCTCCAAGCCGAGATCGTGCTGCGCGTACTCGGCGGCGGTGTCGAGCGTCTCGCAGAGGATGGCGACGGTTTCGATGGCCGCACGACCGATGTCCGGGTCGATTTCCGCGTCGTTCTGGATGATCACGAGGAGACCTCGCAGGGCGTGCGCTCCGACCAGTTGACTGTGCGCTCTGGCGAGGCCCTTGAGCGAGAGGACCGCCGCGCGTCGGTCGGCGAGGAGAGTCGAGGGCGAGAGACGATCGCTCAAGCGGGTGATGGTGTCATCGGGTGTTTGCTGTACGCCGGTTGGCCCGCGAAGGGCGGTGTAAGTTTGCTGGAAGAATTCCATGGAGGCTCTCTATCGCGCTGCGACACCCCGACGCCGTGGCGACATGGGCTTCACCGTCGCCTCACTATTCGTGTCGTGACGGCCCGGTGCGGACCGTCCACGCAACCTCATTATGTAACAACTGTCAACTATCGGACGACCTTTGGACTCCTCTCCTCAGTCTCTCTTTTCCTTCCTGGTCATGAGAATCCATCTACAGCACCGGTTTCCTCCTTCCCGTTCTCTCACCATGTCAAGCCGCCATGCACTCAACACAATAGCGACAATTAAGGGGTTATTAAAATGCGGCGGCTCTTGATTTACAGTGACATCAATTCTATCATTCATTCTTCCAGGATTCCTTCCATCATTTTCCGCGTGGCAGACATGTCCTGTGACTGGGCCTGATTCTTTATTGACACGTCAACCTTGGATGCAATGCAGCTAAATGGAAAAAGGGAATATGTCGTATGTGGTCCTGTCTACTCCGTGTACTGTAGGACTGGACGCAAAGCACAGTGTCCTTGGGTCAATTTATCCCACGCCTATTAGCGTGCCTCGTAGGAATCTGCATGACACTCGGTCTGCACGTCCACTTGACGGATGCTACCCCCAAAAAGCAGTCGTAGAGGTCGAAAGGGACGATAAATACAACAACAATATAATGGTACTGGCAGTACTGCTGCATTCCCAATCAAAAGAATCTTATCATCCGCATTTTCAAGAGCCACTATCCCCGATTAGTGTTAGCCTGTGTCCTCATATTACGAGCCCCCGCCACAAACAATTTTCTTGGGCCCTCCCACCCATAATACTACGAGAGACAGGACGAATTGCCGGCACCGTGTAATATTTCCAGTTTGAGCTAGCCCTTTGTTGGACAGCTCACTGGCAAGCCGCGGGATAATATGTTCCCGTAGATAGGGCTCAACCCTGATTCCATTGCTCTACGACGACGATAAGGATCTTGCTACGACCAACCAACTTTCCGGGTCCATGTGCACCAAAATTGCAGCAAGTGCCGTTAAGGACGATTCTTGTGACTTAATCTTCGCCAATTGAGTTGTTTGTCTCCCACGTTCTTTCCATCCGGAACATCTACATTGCCGCTTTATTACAGTACCCGTCTCGAAGATTCTATCCCTGGTATGACTTTGCTGCATTGCGCAACCGCCACCTGACTGATATTTCATACTCGAACTCCGCACCAGACGGAACCATCAAGTCCGCTCACGCGTACGAATATAGAGGCTTTAGGACATGAAGGCCCGGACAAATCCATAGCCGGCTATATTTCAAGTGACCCAGCTGATCAGACTGTCGAGTACTGACGGGTCCCTGAATGGATTGTAGAAGTGCCCGTTGCATCTTCCAAACCCTGGCGATCCCTTCGCATGTCAACCACCCCCTATTCTTCTCTAGTGATTTTCTCGGGGGCTTGAGACAGCCGTCGTGTTCAATGCGGCGGTGGACAACAGACTCCTCAGCCAAAGAAGCCTCCGAACCACCTTCCCCCTAGCCGCCCAATTTGGTGTGTAACTTGGCACGGATGCAATGTTGTGCCTGCGCCGCGGTTATATGAATCGTGGTCATGTGCCAGCGCAAGGGCAATGCTCGTCCGAATGGGACAACCACTTCAAGGTCTACATTTTGAATAAGCTCCTGTGGACGAGGCCCCCATCAGTTTCAGGTATCTGATGGTTCATCAATCCTCAGAGCCCCAAAGGTCGTCCCACGTACTTGTTCCGGTCGCACTGATCGCCGTCGTCACTGGTTACCTGGGTGACTCGTGATATCTTTACAATGAAACCCATGTTTTGAAGGGTCCACAGAATGCACGGCGCAACCATCTCCCAGAAACGGACCCTTCACGGAAATATATCTTCGTTCAGACCATGTCAAAATTAGTATGAAGTCAGGAAGACTTCTCACATGACCGGAGGTCCCACTTCTCAAAGCATGCGTATCGGCAGGTATGCCTCATCACATGTTATCCTTGACCCCCGCATACCATGGGTGGTCCGTACTCAGGGTTTCATCCTTTTGGGCCGTCCAGCTGCTATCTGTTAGACGTGAAGCGAGGAAGGAGCCATCCACCGCAACAAAGTCGTCCTGATGTATCATGGGGTCCTTTGCCTGGCCAAGGACGAAACGCCGACTTACCCGACTCCTTCCGAGCCCTCATCACAGCTGAAGGTCGTTCTCCACTACTCCGGTGTCTGAGGTAATGGTAACTTGAGACGCGCACCCAGTTATCGACGTCATATTTCACCCAGAAAGCCTTGCCCGCGTCTTTGGTCGTTCCATCTCAGAGCAAGACAAAATATCGAAGTTCTCGACCGATTCTGGGACTTGCTGAAAGATGCTCCCCTAGAGGTGCATAACAAACGGGGTCACTGCTCCCCCGCTCATTTTGGAGGGGCTGACTAAAAGGCGCGCGTTGTAAGATCACCATATATGGTGTCAAGAAGAGCAAGGGAAAAATGTAGGCCCACGTACGCTCTCCGAGTCCTGGCCGCTTGGGGGCTAGCCCTCGCCGTCGCTATCGAGTATTGACGGCTTGGAAATTCCCACAGCTCATGATGGATGTCGTTCAACTTTGGCTTTGAGATTTTCCTTATTCACGTTCAGAACGGGAAAACCGAGGACGCCATCACCAACGCCACCGAGTTTGTCGACAGCAAAGCGCTCCCTGGCAGGAGAACCGGCGACAATGACAGTGGCCGCGACATCGAGCAGCCCAACAGCACGCAGCTCAGGCGGCCTTCTATTCCAGCCCGTGATTGCATCAAGGCGACGGGGGCGATGCCTCGTGGACATCGTGCTTTTCGTACCCCGATGATTCAAGTACGTCATTAGCAGCACAGCGAAGCAAAAGGCTGCGACTGCGGCGCCCCGGCAAAGCCTGAGCCTGGGCAAGTAGAGTTCTACCGTCTCCCTTGTGATCATGACTATGCTCCTTCTGCTTTGGTTAGTCAGAAATCGCAGTCATATGCGCCCCATTAATCCGATTTACCATTTCGTCCCCTCAAACAACAATGCACCGATTAAAGGGTTTCGCGGCGAGCGATGATTCGCAAGGATTCATAGAAGGTCATCTTCCATGTGTCAGACTAGCCGCCGGAGTTTCCATGCTACATTCTCCCCCCATGCGCGCGTGCTTTCGTCTACTAGCATTAGACCGGAGCGAAAAACCCCAGGGCTTGAGTGGGGAATGGAAAATTCATTGATCCCTTGGCGTCCGGCATCGAAATCCCTGCATCGCAATCACTTATGAACTTAACTTTAGCGGAAAAGGATTTCCGACGGACGGCAAACACAACAACGATGTCGGCGCCCTCCACTCCAAAAGACAAGTTAACCATAGGTGGCAGTGTCGGCACAGGTGGAAGGAATTCAAAATACGGGAATGAAGGAAGTATGCGGGTCCCCGTAAGCGACGTCAACAGGTGGCCGTTCAATCAGAAGTATACTCCGAGCGACAAACTCAGAAAGTCTACGTGCGGTCGAGAGCCGAAAGGAGGCATCGAACCCGGATGATTGGTCGAGGTGTGGATCGTGTTCGCAGTCCGATCGGCCACGGTTGCCCGTGGGAACATTGTATGGCGGACTCTGAGCGCTCGGCTTAACCCCCGCATCAGCTTCGGCCGCGGGGATAGTGCCCGGAGGTTCCGACTGGCTGGCGTTGAGGGATTTGGCTCGATCAGGGATCTGGAAAAGCGATAAGGGAGAAGGCATGCGCGATAATGACGTTACTTCGTACTACACCCTGAAAATTGAAGCAAAAGAGCGCGCCATTGACCTGTCCAAAGTCAGGGCAGAGTCGAAACAAGGATAGCAGGGACCGGAGCACGGTAGCAGCCGAATTGCCGGAATTCGAAGGCATGATTCCGAAGTGAAGCGAAGCTTGGGGTTGGCATGATTCTGAGGACTTTTCTTTGAAGCACGCCACGATAGAAGCTTGCGAGCACGCGGTCTCTCGGTGAGCCGACGGGTGATTGAAATACACAGAACACAGGCCGTAGCCCCCTTACCAGAGTGATCTCCGGTTTTTGCCCAGATGAGCACGTACACTCTAAACAAGACTTACAAGAGAAGATGTTCCGAATGGCACATCAAGGGAACACTGTCCCGCTTCGTCACAGAAACATGTTCTGCTTTCTCTGAGTCGTAGTTGTTGTAGGGCGGAGCGCGTATGATTCGTGGACTAATGGAAGAACTCACGGAGTTATTCACGATGAATAGCAGTCTTGGCCCATTGGGATAGTCTCATCGCGGCCGAAGACCTATGGACGGACTGTGGATGATCGAATATGCTGCGAGAAGCTGGAGGGAAATTTTGAGGTAATGACTTACCAAGACGTTCCAGGAGCCTGGTTCGCGGCAAACTTACAATCTAAAGACTAGAGGCGCTATCATACTTTGATGAAATTGAATTGACGACACCTTTGAAAGGCGCCTGTGATGACTCGGGGAAAGATACCGAAAACACTGGGGGTCGGTGCTTTGCGAACTCCGGGAGAAGAAGAGAGAGTTGCTCAGAAAACCTGGAGTGAATGGAATGCCTGGAAGCCAGTCCATTGCACCATACTAAATGGGTTTCTGTCTAAAGATGGCTGCGTGCGCTGCACCGATATACACTGGCAGCATGCCGTTTTGCACAAAAGATCCAGGGTGCCTGACATCTTCCGCAAAAACGACGCAAGCATATACAATCCTGTCAGCGAAAACGACAGATGTATCCTGAGAGCTGTCGCATCGGACGTTTCTGGCTAGATCGGATGTCCTGGCATATTCGGAAACCTTGATCGAAGGGGTAGCCGCGTGACGAGATAACGGTGACCTCGCGGTTTTCGTAAGCTGTACGAGATAGAACTTACGCAGGAGATGGCAGGCTTATCTGCATGAGTTTTCGTGCATATAGGGCCGGGACATGTAGAGACCCCTACAAATGTGGACACAGAAGCGGTCCCGAAACACTAGCTATCCAATTTATTTGTTGTTAGAGAATGATGCGTGACGATTCGGAGCCTCGTGCTATGAGGTGCCACAGCCAGCGGATAGGCGTGCCGACATTATTGACATCGAGATACCTTGAGCTCATATTGAGGGGAGGCAAACGGAACGAATGCGGGTGTAAGCCAACAAGAACACATATTCTGATGGCTGTGGATGACCAGTGAAAAAAAAGTGGGCCCAGAATGGAACCCGACGTCACGGAGACACATCAACAAGAGCAGCATGGCTCCAAAGTAGCTAAGATTCTGCATCAGAAAGTTAAGCCAAGGACACGGTAGGCACATACAGTACAAGGCTAGTAGTCGGACTTAGTTGGGACATTGACGGGACCTGACGGAGTTTCATCAGTGAGGCGATCCATACACGTACATAGGAGGGACATTCTGATATCATGCTACGGAGACATCGGGGCGGCGGCGGGTTGAATAATACGTCAAAGTAGACAGAGCCAACAGCCAACTGAAAGGAAAAAGATCAGGTCCTTGAAGCCTAATTGACACGGTATGTGCATGCCATGTCACCAGATTCCTTTATGCGCCCCAGGTTCAGAGGGTAGCACATATACGGCATATTCAGCACTGTATTATACTGGACCCCCTTAATTCACAGCGAAGAGGTAGAGGTGGGGTTGTCTGTCGAGTGTCTTGTCTCTTCTGATGGGACATCAATAGCAAATCTCCGCGTGCTTCTCCGCTTTCGCATCGCACAAAGGATCCGGGAGTTCTGTAACCGTATGATCGGTATACGTTCGGTCCTCCCTCAGTGCTTAACCGGACAAATCAGGTAGTAGCATCTCTTGAAACCGTGCAGACAAACTATACAGTACCTTTGTAAAGTCGCACGCCACAGAACCTCAGGTTATCCCACACAAGCTCCACTTGAGCACGGAAGCCCGTTTCAATACGTTTCCCCCTTAAAAGGGAAGGACGCACCAAACGCATGTTGAGCCGAGTTGAAGCCATTGTCCTGTTTCCACACCACCCAGGGTGCACCGCATGCATGTACAGGTTACATATTAAACTTGATGTCGGCCCGGGTGTCGCCGGAGTACGTGCCTTGCCTTGACGAAGGAAGTCATGCCGTCACAAGCAGAAGGTCAAGCGCATCCTCCCGCCCCCTGCAGCCATCAGCCAGAGAAGCCATTTTGAAGTTTCCCTACGGAGAAGCCGAACAGGACAAACCGATGCTGAACCCGAAGAATTCAGAATCTCGGGTTGGGACTCGGACTCGGGCTCGGTCGGTGTCATCGTTGAAAAGGCTATTTTGTGACTGGTTACCTGAGGTGCCGGGTCTCCCCAAGGCAAGTTTCTCCTGTTAAAGAACAAGATGAAGGAGTTAAAAGAAAGGAGGGTGTGATCATTATGGAATATCCAGCGAAGAACGCGGTAAGATAACGACCAAGCCTGATAGCGGTAAGCGGGACGAAGCGCGAGGTGAGTTGGGACAGATGACGTGGAGGGCGGCGAAGAATCACGGGAGCAATTGGACCCGTGGAGATGGCGAGTACTGGAGACCAAGTGACTTTCTGGGCCAAGCTCCAAGAGGAGATTTCGAAAAAAACAGTCCAAGAATGAATTTGAAATTCAGGGAAGAGTTGCGCCGCGTTTCGTTTCGTTTCGACTCGCGTCAGAACATGTAACAGGTGCCTGCCAGTGGTGGCTGACGCTGACGTACATCACAACTTAATGGAGCATCATGGACGCCTCGTCCACATTCCCAGGAACCATCTCTAGAACAGCCCCAGAGACCCGGAATCCTTTTCGGGGAGGTGGTGAGTTGAGATATTCAGAGAAGGAATGCATTGGATCTCGCCACTGGATCCTTGCCGCCAGCGTTCCCCGCCACTCCTATAAATATCGACCCTCCAAGTTGCCAGTTTCACAACACCGATCATGGGCAGCCACCACTCGCGACCTACCACTACCGATCCAACTGCAGACACCGCTTCCCGCTTGCATCAACGATCGCTCAAACGTCTCAAATCAGCTCCGCAATCGCTCAGGCATTTACGTTCTCAAGACTCCCCTTCTATCTCTACTAGAAGCCCGTCACCTTCCATCAACAGCTTCTCAGAGAAGTACATCGAAAGGGAGAAAGAAAACCTGCACCCGAATCGAAAGGGACGGCCATGCGTCTGTGTCTCACCATCGCCTCAGCCACTCTCGCGCATCAAATCTGTCCAGCCTCTTTCCGTTCCTTTGCTTACCCACGTCATTCTCCCCTCGCCTACTGCAGGCCTTCTTTCGGCACCCTCCTCAACACGACTCAATTCTGAATCTGATTTCGCTTACGTTCGCTTCCTCCATGACTATCCCCAGTATGCCTCCAGTTGGCACGTTGATGCACTCCGCCGCTCAGAGTATAGTCGCCTTCCACCGGATGAGACATACGTGGATTATATGGGCGGCGCACTATACCCAGCTAGCCTCATCTCCGTTCACGCGGAATTCCTTCAAAATGCTGTTCTTGGTAATACCCACTCGGAGAGTCCAAGGTTCGTATCGTCGTCCTAGATTGTGATCGTGTGTGATTGATCCTTTGCTCATTCCCCTTTTAGCTCAAAATTGTCTGCAGCACTGACTGCCACGGCACGAGCTGCCGTCCTTTCCTTCTTCAATGCCCCACCAGGGTCAACGGTCATCTTCACCGCGAACGCTAGCGCTGCTCTCAAGCTTGTTGGCGAATCCTTCCCCTTCAGACCAGGGACCGCATTCATACTCCCAGAAGATGCCCACAACTCTGTGCATGGAATTCGCGAATTTGCAATGGCGAAAGGCGCCCCGATTGTTTATCTCTCCTCCCCTCCGCGTGGTGGCGTGCGCGTGAGAGAGGCATTCGTAAGTTCACTGCTCCTTTATGGTGCATATAACTCGCCTTGACGCGCATATATCCACCATCTAGAACCTCATTGACAAGCATTGCCCACCTGCGGGTACCCCTGCGCTATTTGCTTATACCGGACAATCAAATATTACTAGTTCAAAGCCCCCACTCGCCGTCCTTGCGCATGCCTCTAGCCGGGGCTTTACGACGCTGCTCGATGCGGCAGCATTAGCGCCAACAACACCGATTGATCTGACGCTTACCCCTGTCGACGCACTGGCGGTCAGTTTCTACAAGATGTTCGGTTTCCCGACTGGCATCGGCGCCCTTGTCCTCGCACCGGGAATCGGTGCCTGGCTTCGGGAGAAGCGGCCGTGGTTCGCCGGTGGTACTGTCGATGTCGTACAAGTCCCAGGCACCGCCGTCGGCCGCACGACAGCCATTGATGAGGCGTTCGAGGTCAGTATCTCCCATTGTGCGGAATTAATGTGGGTGGGTGCCTGAAACAAAACATCACAGGATGGAACGCTCAACTACACCCTTCTCCCGGCGGTGACGACCGGCCTCCGTCTCCTTGGTGCGTATTTACCCGCGTTGCCGGGACGGATCGCAGCGCTGTCTGCCTCCTGCGCTCGTCTCCTTGGGGAAATTCGTTGGCCACGAAGTGGAGCTCCTGCTGTGCGCATACTCTCACGCATTCCTGGTGCTCCACCAGAATCCGGCGAAGCGGCACAAGGTGCAGGAGGCGTAATCGCGTGCCTTATGTTTGATGTATGTGATTCATTAGCTCGTAAATGGTCGAGTATAGAGTGCTTATGAAACCTTCCGAACGTCCTATGTAGGCCAAAGGCGATCCCATCCCACTCTCAACAGTAGCGGCGCATGCCGCCGCGAATGGCATAGCTCTTCGCACAGGGTGTATGTGCAACCCGGGCGGCGCAGCGACCTTACTCTCTCTCGGTAGCCTCATGGCCGTACTGGGAAACGGAGGCTCCAAGCATCCCCCAACGCTACGCGCTCTCGAAGAGGCCGCTGGACGAGAACTTGGCGTTGTGCGGATCAGCTTCGGGCTGGCGAGTTGTTGGACAGACGTGTGGCGTGTGCGGTGTTGGGTGGTCCAGGCACTGAATGAAGAATGGGTGGTTAAGCCTCCGGTCCCGCCAGTACGGTCATATGATGGTGCCGACTTTGACACGGGCTTGGACGGCGTCGTGGGGAGGGCTATTTGATAGGAGGGGAGTTCGTCATGGATCTCATTTCTGGAGGGGCGCCTTTGATGGTACGCTAGTGGCTATGCATGCCTCTTTTTATGACTCAATCTTTTATTTATTAATACACTTCTCTTCGGAACCCGTATCAGTATGAATAATAATGATCTCGAGCACCCACTGGCGCATCATCTTAATCAGCTACCGCTAGCACTAAATTTCCGTATCCCAACACATTCAGTAGGACGGGGACGACTCGGACTCGTGTAAGAGACGAACGACTTAACATGTGTGCCTAATTGGCCTTCAGGTTCTCGCTGTCAATGGTCACTAGCACGTACCCTGTCCGTGCCAACGGGGCTAATGGGTCCAATCATACAATGATACTGATACTGATGCATGATGCATGATGACTAATGGCGCCCACGATACTGGTAAGCGCTCAGCGCTCAGGCCGCGTCAAGTGGGCCCAGTGGCGAGACGCTCAGGTGGCAAATCAATGAAATCAAATCTGAGACAGATCCACACAACAGACGGAAATGAGGAACCGAGTCTGACCAGAGACTCCGAATGCAGACTGCGACGTGATCGACTTTAGTTTTGGATGTTCAGTCGAAAACAATAACTACACTGACGCCGGACTCGGATGAAATGACTCATCTTTCTATCTGTCCGTGTATACAATACTGACAGACAGAGGGGTATGGTTCGATTTCAATGGTACGGGCTAATACAACATTTGTTTGCCTCGGTGGGGGCGACAGGCCAGCAATAATTGACGTTGGGCGCATCTGAAGCCAACGCTGCGGGCAAATGCACCCGACATTAAAACGCGCGAAGTGATGCGGGGGCCCCCTTCATTAATTTCAAAGATCCCATGGGCAGCGTGATTTATTACTGTACTTCCACTAGTAACCCCACAAGGCCCGGGCGGTGGTGGCGTAGCCTTTTCGAGATTTGAGCACGTTGACGTTGGGCATGGAGGGGGAAGAGGAAAACCCTTTTTTTTGATATGAAACTTTGTTTTTGCGGGTGCCTGCCAACGCACAGAATATGTATGTGCGATAGTCCCTGACCGACGGTCCATTTTGTGGGCAGGGGTATCAACTTGTCATCGTTCTGTGCTCTGGAGGCATTTAGGCTGTCAATACAACCGTTCCTGCGGAGAGCGGAGAGCAATTACAATTAACTGTACCGCGCCCCCGCGCCATTGAGTTGGGTCACATGGGGGGCAAATTTCCTTTTCTCACGCCCGGTGGCTAGTTTTTGCGGCACGGCGGCACGCCACACCGCAGTTGTACCCTCAAACTGGACGAATCCAACACTACAACGCAACGAACGATGAAACATCTAATCTCAGAAGCGTGAAAAATACGGTGACCCGGGAAATTTCTCATAAGGTGAGTCTTCATGTCCGCCTCACATCACTCATTGCTTGTCACACGACATACGGGGCTGACAACGTCGCTCTTCGACGAGACCGTTTTATAACTCCCGGACTCAAACCACGTCTTGTCCTCATTTGATGGATAAATCTATCCTTACGTCGTAGTGGTAGGAATCTAACGCACCCAATCGACGTCGTTTCGGTGCAATGAGTACGCTGGCTGTTGGCGGACGCGTCCAACCTGATGGGGCCGACGTTGTCAGGCACTCGACAGTTGTTCTGTAAACATGCACGAGAACTTCAGTTGGAGCGGGGAATGGAAGCAGGCAAAGTACAAGAGCGTCTCTGTCATGGCTGAATATCTGTTGATGCAGGGCCTGGCAGACAGTATAGGGACCGTCCGCGTTGACGTGTGTAACCCGATTCAGGACGCCACTATGGCCGGCCATCTATACAGGCGGTGGTGACCAACAAAATAAGCAAAGAAGATGAAGCAGAGCGGCCGTGGGAAAGAGTTCACAGAGAAGGCGGGGATTCTGTCGGGACCGAAGATTTTATCCCACATTTGACTGTAGAAAACGAATAGCCATCAGAGTCATAATGACGTCAAGGTCTGAAACTGGTCTTGGCTACGTACCCACGGTCGTGAGCAACGAGGGAAAGGTGTCGAGAGGCTTTGGAGTGCACCTTTGGAGGTCTAGTCAGAGGTAAGCTTAATGCATCAGCTGCCAATCCCCCGGACGTCCAAGTCAACTGTCGCCGCGGGCAAGTCCCAACAATGCACTTCACCGATGATATCTACGAGTGGCATATATTTGCGTAAAACTCCGGAAACGCACTCAGAGGGTAAGTGCTCACGCTCGGAACGTAAACTGGCCCATAACACAGTCCGTCTTGCCGTATTTTAGACCTGAAAGATTCCATACCGACGCGATCGTATGACAACACGGCAGAAGTACGGCGGCACGGGCGTAATGTGTTGCGACGTAGGGCGGAAAATCTGTATAAACTTGTCTTGAACGGCGAACCGAGCCAAAGGGGGCCAGAGGAGACCGTGAACAAGTACCGTCACGGTGACAAAGAGTGAGACAGTGACCTACGTCTCAATTCCGCGTATGGAAATGCGGCATCCGCCTTCACCCCAAGTTCCGTTGCCTGGGAGGAGTCAAGACTTCAAGAAAATAGAACCAAGGATGTTGGGGCTCACGACGTTGGCGGTATCGGGCTCCTCTTGTACATTGGTCTCCTGAGAATTTATCGATTTATCTCTTGATCATGATTTTATCGCGAAAGGCATGAAAGAAACAAATCAAAGCATTAATATTGGGTAGACCGAGTCATCGGGCACCTGCTAAGGCCCGCGCATCACACGAATCCTGCATGCATTTTGCAGAATCCTATAGTATCCTGCTACCCTGGTTCAAGATATCATACAGGGAATCATAGGTACAGTAACTGCCGTCTCAGGAACAATTGGGAGTGAGCGACAAGGAGATGAGCAGACAGTAGCACGAAATGTCAATCGGACGGAAAGCAGACAGGTATCTATCGATCGCCGATCACGGCTACGGCTTCGTTTCCCGGTGGCGCACAATCACAGCGCGACCAGAGAGCTCGCGCGCGGCAACGAACTTCTCAATACCTTCCGGAACTGGAACCGATGACTGGAAACCCTCTAGGAAAATGGTTTGTAGCGCGGGTAAAATCTCTGCTACTCGTTCCCCAACGAGCTCTTGCAGAGCGGATGCGACAGACAAAGCAGTTGGTTCGTCTAGGACAAGATCCTTCACGGTCATGAAAGGGCGTAAAAGTTCCATCCATTGGGTGGCCTCCACCTCATGCTGCCCTCCTGATGGCAAATCTCCGGAGATGCCGAGGTGTTCCAAGCCGGGGAAGGGAGGCAGGAACAAGCTACAGCCCTGTGCAAGCGACCAAAGGTGTGAACCTTGCGTAGAATAGAATATCATTGCAGGATAGACGATCACTAAGTCCAACACTTTGAGATCGATGTCCCCTTTTCGCAGATAAAGGAAGATCCCGGCATTGCCAATTGAAAAGGATATGTCTACTCGATGGGGTGCATTGAGTATTTTTGTGCGCCCGATGAAGTCGCGGAGTAGCGGAATATCGAATACTGCTTGATCGAAAAGGGTCACGGCGATGGAGTCGAGAGGGGCATCAATTCGGGACACCATGTCCTCCAAGTATTTGCGATTACCAGAGTAGCGAAAGGTGGTGAGAGCGGGGAGGACGACGCGTGTGAGTACAGGGGGTCGTTGATTCTCTCCTTGGGTCCAAAATTGAGGGATCTCGAGGGAACTCAGGTAAAATGATTTGAGCCTCATCAATTCGGACAGGATGGCGACCATCGCCTCGGGTGAAATATATCCGGAACGTGGAACAAATCCCAGGGAAAGGGTGACAAGGTCACGGGTAGATAAAAGCAGTTTCCCTATTGCAGGAAACGGAATGCCCCATAAGTTAAGCGATCGCAGACTTGGGACAGATCCACCCAAGAACGAATCGGGAAAGATCGGTGGGTCTTTCCTAAGTGACGAGAGCTCCAGTTCGGTCAGCACCGGTAAAGGCCCACTCATCGTCGCGACTGCTTTCAACAACGAGTTTGGAACATTGTCGATAGCGATTTTGCACACTCGATCGCGCCGCTTAAGCACGGAAATGACGTCAGTGATACTCGGTGGTTGAACCATTTCCCCGTGATAGACACCTAAGACAATAGGCAACTCTGGCCATATATCCAGCGTCTTCTCCAATCTTCTGTTCACACAAGCAAGCCGCAGATCCAAGCGACGTGGTGAACCAAATACGACATATCGCCATCGTTTGCACGCACTAGCGTATGCCATGCGTCTTCGTAAGATGGAGGTGGAAGTGGATGAGCCACATAGAAGCCGAAGATTTCAAGGAGGGCTTCGTCAGGGAGGTCGTTGATGGTCATCCGTGGACATAGTTTGTCTGTACTTCCATGGCTCAGCAATCATCTTAGACGAACCCTGCAATGATTACTCACCTATACAGACTCCACTTTCCCCAACTCCGAGTGTCACATGTTCTCCCACATTTGAACCATTGATAGGCAGCATGGCGAGGTGTTAGAGGAGGGATACTTTCACAACAGCACCAGGGATGACTGTCGGGAGTGATTGTCGCAGCGGGGAATCACGTTGAATATTGGGAATAATTAGTTGGTCACCTTCGCACAAGTGTCGCAGACACGTCTTGTATGGGCCCGAGATTGCCGTTATTGGCACCCACGCTTTCATCACGGGATCACCGGAAAGGTTTATTAGTCAGCAGACTCGTCTCCCTGAGAATTTATCGATTTATCTCTTCATCACGATCTTATCACAAAAGACGTAAGAGAAACTGATTTGAGCATTAGATGAACTGTGGGGCATTGGGCATCTGCATCACATGCAACCTGCATGGTTTTTGTAGAATCCGAGACGTCGATAGTATCCTGTTACTACTTACTACAACCCATAATACAGGAAAAAGATCACGGTACGGCAACTGCCTTCTCAGGAACAATTGAGGGTAAACGACGAGGAGGTGACTAGATGGTAGCACGAAATGTCAAATTAGATGAAAAACGGACAGCATCTATCAATCGCCGGCCTCCCGATGTATTTAATACGGCTACTGCTTCATTTCCCGGTGGCGTACAATCACAGGGCGACCAGAGAGCTCTCGCGCAGCAACGAACTTCCCAATACCTTCCGGAACTGAACCCGACGACTGGAAACCCTCTAGGAAAATGTTTTGTAGCGCTGGTAAGATTTCTCTGTGTTGTTCCCCGACGAGCTCTTGCAGAGCTGGTGCGACAGACAAAGCAGCTGCTTTGTCTAGGACGAGACCCTTCACGGTGATGAAAGGGCGTAAAAGTTCCATCGGTTGGGCGTTCTCCACCCCATCCTGCCCTCCTGATGACAATTCTCCGGAGATGCCGAGGTGTTCCAAGCTGGGGATGGGAGGTAGGAATGAGCCACAGCTCTGCGCAAGCGACGAAAGGTGTGCATCTGGTGCAGAATCGATGATCACAAAGTCTAATACTTTGAAATCAATGTCACCTTTTCGTTGAAAAAGGGAGATCCCGGCATTGCTGATTGAAAAGGATGTGTCTACTCGATGGGGTGCATTGAGTATTTTTGTGCGTCCGATGAAGTCGCGGACTAGTGGAATGTCGAATATTAGTTCATCGAAAATGGTCACGGCGATTGAGTCGAGAGGGGCATCAATTCTGGACACGATGCCCTCCAAGTACTCGCGATTACCGGAGAATTGAAAGGTCGTGAGAGCGGGGAGGACGACGCGTGTGAGTGCAGGGGAGTGTTGAGTTGTTCCGTGGATCCAAAATTGAGGGGTTTCGAAATCGAGATGAAGTGATTTGAGCCTCGTCAATGGGGACAGGATGGCGACCATCGCCTTGGGTGAAATATATCCGGGACGTGGAACCGATCCCATGGTGAGGGTGACAAGGTCACGGGTAGATGAAAGCAGTTTCCCTATTGCAGGAAATGGGATGCCCCACAAGTTAAGCGATTGCAGACGTGGGAGGGATCCACCCAAGAACGAATCGGGAAGGGTCGGTGGGTCTTGCTCAGATGACCAGAGCCCCAGTTCGATCAGCGCCGGGAAAGGCGCAGTCATTGCCGCGACTTCTTTCAATAACGAATTTGGAATTTTGTCGACAGAGATTTTGCACACTCGATCGCGGCGCTCGAGCAGGGAAACGACGTCGGGGACACTCGGCGGTTGAATCCTTTTCCCGTAATGGACATGCAAGACAATAGGCAACTCTGGCCATATATCCAGCGTCTTCACCAATCTTCTATTCACAATAGCAAGCCGCAGATCCAAGCTACGTGGTGAATCAAATACGACATATCGCCATCGTCTGCACACGTGCACAAGCGTATGCCATGCGTCTTCTTCGTGAGATGGAGCCATATAGAAGCTGAAGATTTCAAGAAGGACTTCACCGGGAAGTTTGCTGATGGCCACCCGTGGGCATAGTTGGTCTGTATCGTCACGGCTCAGCGCTCAGAAATCACCTTAGACGAAGCTTGAGACGATTACCCACCTACACAGGCTCCGATTTCCCCAACCCACACATGCTCTCCCATGTTTGAACCATTGATAGGCAGCATGGCGAAGTGTTGGAGGAAGGATGCTCTCACAACAGAGCTAGGAATGACTGTCTGAAGTGACGATCGCAGCTGGGAATCAAGTTAGATATTGGGAAGAATGAGTGGCCGCTTTTGGACAGGACCGGTCATTGACGTGTCTCAATCTCACAAGCGCTGGGGATTGCCGTTAAGGGTAGGGCTCATTCAGTTTCAAGTAATATCACATGACCGGTGTGACAATAGCAAAAAAAAGCGATAAGCTCTTGAGAAAAGAAATAAATGCGATTTCTGCAAAAAAGGCAGCATGGGGATTTGTTATTAAAACACAACTGTAGTTCTCACTTTTTTGTTTAAGCCTTTTTGAAGGAGGAGATAGACTTTTGGTGTCGAAATTTCAGATTTGTCTATGTTTGGTTGATTCATATCACATGACCTTAAGGTGACAAAATGTGACAAGATGGTGAAAAGATTATGCCTTAGACACATGAGAAGGAGAAAATTGTGATTTTGGGGAAAAGGGAGACATGAAGATATGTTATTAAAACAAATCTGTGGTTTTTGAATAATTGTTTGGGCTGTTTTGAAGGAGGAGATAGCTTTTTGGTGTCGTAATTCAGTTGTGTCACATCATGTGATATATTAGTTGAAACTGGATGAGCCCCAGGCCCCACCGTCGGGGGCTTTGGTCAGGCCTGATCCTAGCTGTGTGGATGAATTAGCCAATCAGAGCCAAGATGGGAAATGCCGAATATGATTATGTCAGCCATGAACCTTAGTGTAGCCTGACCAGCCGACGGCTGGCAAAACTTGTCAGCCACAAGCGTGAGATTCCTTAGTCAATAGCATGAGAACACCAGTTCATAAATTTCAGTCACATGACCTATGGTGCATTGTTGGAACCGGGCCGGCAAGTGAAACACCCAAAATGTACGCGTTTGATGGGTGACCTATCCTGCCATTTGTGGCAGCAAAAATGTAGTAACCACTACACCATTTAGGTTTACCATGACTATCCTCTTTAAGCATTAATGACCAGCAGCATAATGGTGACCATGTATTGTCAGTGTCCCAACACCCCTCTCATGCTACAATATCATGGCGGCAACCCATGTGGAAAGTTAAATTTAATTTTTTTTTATGTTTTTGGTAGGGCAAACAGGGGGTAAATCACCACAACCTGTATAGGTCATGTGACTGAAATTTACAAACTGGTTTGCATTCTCATGCTGTTGACTAAGGAATCTCACGCTTGTGGCTGACAAGTTTTGCCAGCCGTCAGCTGGTCAGGCTACACTAAGGTTCATGGTTGACATAATCATATTTGGCATTTCCCATCTTGGCTCTGATTGGCTAATTCATACACACAGACACAGCTACTGCTACCAGGGTCAGGCCTGACCAAAGCCCCCAACGACGGGGTAGGAGCCTGGATGAGCCCTACCTTATCAGAAATGCTTGATTAGTCAGCAATGACGCCCTATTCGACTTCGACTTGGAACACCATCGTTTAAAAGATGTCTACAGCGCACAGGCCCACATGGGACCCAATGCAAGCGTTCAAGCTTCAAGGTCAAAGGAGGGTTGCAACAGTACTCTGTGTGTGATACGGCAGTGCACACTAAGCTGAAGTTCCGGCTTGTGACCATCATAACCTCCATACTCTTTTCACACTCAACTGCTCCTCGAAATGCTAGACAACCCAGGAAACCCTGAAGTAAAACAGAGTGACCTGTATGTGGGACTCATTGCAGCAGGAGCCAAGGTGTGAACAAAGAAGCATGAGGCCGCGGGGTTGTCTGCTGAGGACGAGTCACTGGTGTTGGTGTGGGGGCAATTGAGGACAAGGATACAAACAAGCAGCAAAAGGTTTTACAGGGGGTGTTGGAGCTTGACAAGGATGCAGATAGCAGCTTAGACATTCTATTAGTGGGCATTGTATTGTGGTTACTAGTCACTAGCATTCATTGATCAATAAATTATCTAATTCAAACATAATAATTGACAGTGCATGGTGATGCTGCTCAACCTGTGTCCGGCCTGATTATCCCTGCCATTTGATGTTGAACTGACTAGGACACCTGGACCTATGGCCACTGGCAGCAGCTTCTCACCCTGCTGAATCCTGATCATCCATGAGCAGCCTCTTTTAACATCCCCAGCAAATAATCACAGCCCATGGGGCCTGCTGGCCTGACCAGGCGCTAGTGACTTTAAATAGAATAGAACCAAGGATATTGGGACTCATTGTGAATAAGACATTGGGGAGTATCAGGCTCCTCTTGAGGGTCCATGGTATGTCATGACCCAATTCCGGGACAACGGCCCGGACCTCTTTTCCTCTTCACGTTTCCTGATGTTTCCATTTCTTTCTACCTGTTTCCATTCGCAAGCCCTACCTCGAACACTATAGTTACTGTTGTCTCACCATGCATGTAAACTCTGGAGATAGGAGAGAGAACATTAAGCTCGATCCCCTATAACATAGGCACTTGGTCTACGTGCGGGTTTGAGGTTGTTCTGAGATCCGGGGGAAGAGGAGAGGAGAGAGAAAGGGGGAGTGTGTGTGTGTGTGAATGCGAATAATGGCTCTGCGTGAGCCGCTTGAACGATGCTTGCAGGACAAAAGGAAGCGGGACAGAAAAGAAAGGGGGGAAAACGCGATACTGTGGCTTGGCAGAGGCACTACTCGCCTGCCGTTCACTGTCTAGCGCGCGGGTTTATATAGCAGCGAGCACGCTGCCCTGTGGCGTCGGAGGTGTTGGGCAATGAGGAAAGTAGGCCTTTCCAAGCCCAACGCGCGTGCATACCTTACACCCCTGTGAAATACAGGTCGTTGTTCTCTGAGATGAGTGAACCTCAGGCTTTAGAAAAAGAACCCTTGAATTCAACCCGTTCGTCGAGTAATCTCCTCTCTTATCTCCCTTCGACCTCGCATGTAAGAGGTGGCTCGATTCCGAGTCTCAACAACTCGTGCTTAATCCCAAAATCGAACCCCGAGAACCCCAAATTTCGATAAACGACTTCACGCTCTCGCGAGATTGGCTGAAGCCCCGAACTTGATTGACATGCCGACCTAAGCGTGAGGAGGTAGCTCCGGTCAGTGATTGATAGTGGTTCTGTGCTTCAGTCTCCTGAGAATTTATTGGTTTATCTCTTGATCATAATCTTATCACAAATGGTCTGAAAGAAACGGGTCTGAGCATTAGGTGGCTGCGAGTCATTAGACACCTGCTGAGGCTTGAGCATCACATGCAACCTGCATGCACTTTGTATAATCCTCGAGATGACTATAGTATCCTGCAACTACAGCCCATAATTGGTTCAAGATATCATACAGGAAAAAGCAACTGCCGTCTCAGGAACAATTGAGGGAAAGCAAGGAGATGGGTAGATGGTGGCAGAAAAGTCAATCGGACGAAAAGAAGACAGCATCTATCGTGTATCGATCGCCAGCCTCCCGATGTATTTAATACAGCTACTGCTTCGTTTCCCGGTGACGCACAATCACAGGGCGACCAGAGAGCTCGCGCACAGCAACGAAATTCCCAATACCTTCCGGAACTGAATCCGACGACTGGAAACCCTCAAGGAAAATGTTTTGTAGCGCTGGTAAGATTTCTCTGTGTTGTTCCCTGACGAGCTCTTGCAGAGCTGGTGCAACAGACAAAGCAGCTAGTTTGTCTAGAATGAGATCCTTCACGGTCATGAAAGGGCGTAAAAGTTCCATCCATTGGGTGGCCTCCACCTCATGCTGCCCTCCTGACGGCAAATCTCCGCAGATGCCAAGGTGTTCCAAGCTGGGAAGGGGAGGCAGGAACAAGCTGCAGCTCCGTGCAACTGACCAAAGGTGTGAATCTTGCATAGAATAGAAGATCACTAGGTCCAACACTTTGAAATCAATGTCCCCTTTTCGCTGAAAAAGGGAGATCCCGGCATTTCCCATTGAAAAGGATATGTTTACTCGATAGGGTGCATTGAGTATTTTTGTGCGCCCGATGAAGTCGCGGAGTAGCGGAATATCGAATACTGGTTGATCGAAAAGGGTCACGGCGATGGAGTCGAGAAGGGCATCAATTCGGGGCACCATGTCCTCCAAGTAGTTGCTATTACTGGAGTAGTGAAAGGTGGTGAGAGCAGGGAGGATGACACGTGTGAGAGCAGGGGGTCGTTGACTCGCTCTGTGGGTCCAAATTTGAGGGATTTCGAAGGAACTCAGGTAAAGGGATTTGAGCCTCGTCAATTCGGACAGGATGGCGACCATCGCCTCGGGTGAAATATATCCGGAATGTGGAATAAATCCCAGGGAAAGGGCGACAAGGTCACGGGTAGATAAAAGCAGTTTCCCTATTGCAGGAAACGGAATGCCCCACAAATTGAGCGATCTCAGACGTGGGAGAGATCCACCCAAGAACGAATCGGGAAAGATCGGTGGGTCCTCCTCAAGCGACGAGAGCTCCAGTTTGATCAGCACCGGAAAAGGCTGACTCATCGTCGCGGGTTCTTTCAATAACGAATTTGGAATATTGTCGATAGTGACTTTGCACACTCGATCGCGCCGCTTGAGCACGGAAACGATGTCAGTGATACTCGGTAGTTGAACCATTTCCCCGTAATCGACACATAAGACGATAGGCAACTCTGGCCATATATCCAGCGTCTTTACTAATCTTCTCTCCACACAAGCAAGCCTCAGATCCAAGCGACGTGGTGAACCAAATACGACATATCGCCATCGTCTGCACACGTGCACTAGCGTATGCCATGCGTCTTCGTAAGATGGAGATGGAAGTGGATGAGCCATATAGAAGCCGAAGATGTCAAGAAGGACTTCGTCGGGAAGGTCGTTGATGGCCACCTGCGGACATAGTTGGTCTGTACCGCCATGGCTCAGTAATCATATTAGACGGAGCTTGCGATGATACTCACCTACATAGGCTCCACCTTCTTCAACCCACACATGCTCTCTCATGTTTGAACCATTGATATGCGGCATGGCGAAGTGTTGGAGGAAGAATGCTTTCACAACTGCTAGGGACGACTGTCGGAAGTGATAATCGCAGCGGGCAATCAAGTTAATCAAGTTGGATACAGTACTGGGAAGTCACCTTCGCACAGTACGAGGCAGTGTCATAGACGTGTCTCACACGCGTTGTGTCTGCCTGGGGATTGCCGTTTTTACCCGCGCTAATGTTCATTGCGGTAAATGCTGATTAGTCAGTAACTATACCCTCCGATCTCCTCGAAAGACCATCGTGCATAAGACGTCTACGGTGCACAAGCCCACATGGGACCCAGCGCAAGCGCGCGAGGTCAAAGGCGGGTCGCGCCAATATTCTGTGCGCGATATGGCCGCGCACACCAGGCTTAAATTCTGGTTTGTGACCGTGATAACCTTGGTGATAACTCCTCGATGCTATTTTTACACTCAACCACGTGACCTCCAAACGATGGCCAAACATCCGTGGCCGAAGTAAAGCGGAGCGACCTGTGCACGGAACTCATCGCAGCTGAAGCCAAGGAGCGGGCGAAGACGCGCAAGGCGGCGGGCTTACCTGTTGAGGACGAGTCGCCAGCCGTGGCGGCGATTGAGGACGACGCGAGCAAGCGGCGAAATGTTTTACAGGAGGCGTTGGAGCTGGATAAGGATATGCAGATAGCAACTCAGACATTATGTTCCTTGCATTAGTGGGTGTTGTATTACTGTAGTCACCAGCATTAATCAATGAATTATGTAATTCAAAATTAATAATTAACAGTGCATAGTGATGCTGCTCAACCTATGCCCAGAGCCTGATTATCCCAGTCATTTAGTGTTGAACTGACTAGGGCACCTGATTCATGATCAGCAGCTTCTCGCCCTGCTGAATCCTGACTAGCACGAAATATCAATAGGACGAAAAGCAGACAGCATCTATCGATCGCCGGCCTCCCGACATAATTAATAATGCGGCTCCTGCTTCGTTTCCCGGTGGTGCACAATCACAGGGCGGCCAGAGAGCTCACGCGCAGCAACGAACTTCCCAATACCGTCCGGAACTGAACCCGACGACCGAAAACCGTCTAGGAAAATGTTTTGTAGCGCTGGTAAAATTTCTGTTCCTCGGTCCCCAAAGAGCTCTTGCAGAGCTGGTGCGACGGACAAAGCAACTAGTTCGTCTAGGACGAGATCCTTCGCAGTGATGAAAGGGCGTAAAAGTTCCATCCATTGGGTGTTCTCGACCTCATGCCGCCATCCTAACGGCAAATCTCCGGAGATGCTGAGGTGTTCCAAGCTGGGGAGGGGAGGCAGGAACGAGCTACAGCCCTGCGCAAGCAATGAAAGGTAATCTTGTGTAGAACAAGATATCGACAAGTCTAACACTTTGAAATCAATGTCCCCTTTTCGCCGAAAAAGGGAGATTCTGGCACTGGCATGTGAAAAGGATGTGTCTGCTCGATAGGGCGCGTCGAGTATTTTTGTGCGACCGATGAAGTCACGGAGTAGCGGAATGTCGAATGCTGGTTGATCGTGAAGGCTTACGACGATGGAGTCGAGAGGGGCATCAATCCGGGACACCATGTCCTCCAAGTACTCGCGAGTACCGGAGAATTTAAAGGTAGTGAGAGCGGGGAGGACGACGCATGTGAGTGCAGGGGAACGTTGACTCGTTCCGTGGGTCCGAATTTGAGGGAACTGGAAGAAAGTCAGGACAAGTTTTTTGAGCCTCGTCAATGGGGACAGGATGGCGACCATCGCCTCGGGTGAAATATATCCGGAAGGTGGAATCGATCCCAGGTAAAGCGTGACAAGGTCATGGGTAGATAAAAGCAGTTTCCCTATTGCAGGGAATGGAATGCCCCACAAGGCAAGCGATTGCAGACGTGGGGCAGATCCACCCAAGAATGAATCGGGAAGGATCGGTGGGTCTTCCTCAGTTGACGTCACGGTGAGATCCAGTTCGATCAGCGCCGGGAAAGGCTCACTCGTCGCCACGAGTGCTTTGAATAACGAACTTGGAATATTGGTGATAGTGATTTTACATACTCGATCGTTCCACTTGAGCAGGGAAACGACGTCGGTGACACTCGGAGGTAGAATCATATGCCCGTAATAGACATATATTTCAATAGGCAACTCTGGCCATATATCCAGCGTCTTCGTCAGGGTTCCGTTCAAGTTCATACAAAGAATCGTCAGATTCAAGCGATGTGGTGAATCAAATACGATATATCGCCATCGTCTGCACACGTGAACTAGCGTATGCCATGCCTCCTCTTCGTAAGATGGAGCCATATAGAAGCCGAAGATTTCAACAAGGACTTCATCGGGGAGGTCGTCGATGGTCACCAGTGGACACAATTTGTCTGTACCTGCATGGCTCAGTAATTATCTTAGACAAAGCTTGCGGTGATTACTCACCTACACAGGTTCCACCTTCTTCAACCCACACGTGCTCTCCCGTGTTTGAACCATTGATAGGCAGCATGGCGAAGTGTTGGAGGAAGGATGATTTCACAACAGAGCTAGGGTGACTGTCGAGAGTGATGATCGCAGCGGGGAATCAAGTAGGTCACCTTCGCACAGTACGAGGCAGTGTCATTGCGGGTCTCCCACGCGTTGTGTCTGGATTGCCGTTATTGGCACCCGCGCTAATGTTCATCGCGGGAAAGGTTGATTAGTCAGCAACTACACCCTCTCCTCGAAACACCATCGTTCATAAGATGTCTACAGCGCACAGGCCTACATGGGACCCAGCGCAAGCGCGCGAAGTCAAAGGCGGGTCGCGCCAATATTCTGTGCGCGATATGGCCGCGCACACCAAGCTTAAATTCCGGTTTGTGGCCGTAATAACTACTCGATGCTCTTTTTACGCTCAACCGCTTGACCAGACAACCCGGCCAAACCTCCGTGGCCGAAGTAAAGCGGAGCGACCTGCGCATAGAACTTATTGCGGCAGAAGCCGAGGCGCGGGCGAAGAAGCGCAAAGCGGCGGGCTTGCCTGTCGAGGACGTGACACCAGCCGTGGCGGCGATTGAGGACGAGGACGCGAACAAGCGGCGAAAGGTTTTACAGGAAGCGTTAGAGCTGGATAAAGACGCGGATAGCGACGGGGACTCGGATGGGGATGATCCCAAGAGGAATGCCAAGTGCGTCGCGCGTTTGCGTCCTCTCTTCGACTTGCAACTCATGCTCTAGCGTTCTCGAAGCAGCGGAAGCCAAAGTGGTGAGGTTGAACGTGGTGGTGGCGATGACGACAATAACGACGATGCGAACGGCGGGGATGACGATGACGAGGATGATGACGACGAGGACGACACTGCAGAACTATTTCGGGAGCTCGAGAAGATAAAGCGCGAACGCGCGGCCGAAAAGGCACGCGTCGAACAGGCGGAAGCCACCGCCACTGAGGCCGAGCACGAAGCGCAGATAGCGACTGCCAACCCGCTCCTCAACCTCGCTGCGGCGCTGGGCACCCCGCAAGGCGTCAACACGACTGCGCCCGGCACCTTTGCCGTGAAGCGGCGCTGGGATGACGGTGCGTCATAACCAAACGCTCTTATTCGGACAGGAATGACATTGAAACGACATGGGCTGTCGTGTACCCCCTCCAGATCTCATTTTCAAGAATCAGGCGGTGAGCGAGAAGGATAAACCCCCAGGTCAATTCGTCAACGATCTTCTTCGGACGGAATTCCACAAGTGGGTCCCATCCCAAATGTCTTTCTTGTCGGTTTTGTGGACTCATTTCCTTTTGAACAGGAAATTCATGTCCCGCTTCGTCAAGTAGTGTGTATCGTTGTGCACGTATGTGTTCGTGTACATACTCATTACACTGTTTTCGCCATGCGTTGTGTCCATCTGATTCACCGTATACGTGAGGCCGCTTTGGGTTCAGAGGAAATGTTCTGACTATTGACCCTGCCCGCTACCCTCATCAAGTCCCCGGGTGATTACTCGGCCGCGAGCTCTTGAAAGTTGACCCACTCATATTACACCGGTCGGGCTCTCTCTTCGATAAGTGGCAATCTCTGTTCGTCCCTTGCTTCGGGGGGACAAATGGGTGACGTGTGGCGTGGCCTTTCTGGGCTCGAGTCGATTTGGACTTTTGCACCGATGGCCGCAAACCAGTGGCGAACTTGAACCATGGAAGCACCTTTCGCTGTCAAGTCAAGGCACCCGTCTAACCGCCTAATCAATTCTATTCCTTATTTTTCATAAGCTGATAGCTGATCGTCCAAAATGTCGGTAACGAGGGCGATATACGTGGCAGCCACAGATAATGGGGGTATAAAAAGGGACATGACTTGCGCTCAGCAAAACGGTGCAACCACACGCACTCTCACCACCAACCACGCGCACAGTCAACACCGATGGCGATCACGTTCGAAACACCCAAGAGTCCCTCTTCGCAACTGAAGACGGTGCTCCGCTACTTTGAGTTCATCAGGGCCCTCGACCTCGTCGAACTCGACACGCTCTTCGCGGACGGCTTTGTCCAGTCGACGCGCCCGCTCTCGCTCGGCGTGCCCTCGAGGACAAAAGAAGAGGACCTCGCGTTCCTGGGGGAACTAGCCGAAAAGCTCAAAGGACGACGCGTCGAGGTGATTTTCAAGCCCCGCCGGGGGGCCTTTTCTATATCATAACTAGGAAAAGAATGGAATGACTTACGGGGTACACACTATCACGCGCGTCACACAGGCTACCGTGTATGATGTGATAGAGTCGCCGGGAAAGGCATGGGCACACGTACGTACCCTCCCCCACCTCCCAAATCCATGCATCTGTGTTTGGTGCGCGAGCTCACAATTGGCGCCCACCCCTGAAAAAAAAGGTGCTCCTGCACGGCGAGTTCCAGGATGGCAAGGCGTTCGACGTCGAGAGCATCTACCAGTTCGCTCTCGTCGAGCACGCCTCTGACTTGCCCAAGATCGGAGCCATCACCGACTTTGTGGACAGTGCCACCTTCGCCGGCATTGGCGGCGGCGAGTGAATCTGCGCCGCAAACCACGAACGCACCGAACCCCTCAAAATTTTAACTCAAAAGGAAATTCGAGTGGGGGTGGAGCTGGAGAGCTATTTGTGTCCGTGCCGATGAACGAACGAAAACTGAGATACGGGCTCTGTATGGTTACGTTTGTACTTATTTTATGGCAATACCTTGCACGCGTCGCGTTATCTCTTTCTTGGAAAAGCAAAAAAAGGCAAGGCCAGTCGCAAAATGTTTGATTTTCTTGGACCGGACACGACACTGCGGGACGCCAGGGGTTCCTTGATCGCGAATTCTCCTTCCACCAACTATACTGTACGTCGGGCTTCCGCTCGCCACCCACTGGCACGGTGATGGTGACAAGTCGGCGCAGAGGTGGCGCGGAATGCTGTTCGGGCCAACGTCACGAACTGGAGCCCGATACGATACATTACATTACGAGTACGAGTAAGGGGTGGCGGTGAATGGCGGATTTTACATTAATCGGTTCCGCGCAAGAACAAAGCATTTGGATTGCCGAGGTGCTCAGCTGGTTCCCATTCGGACCGTGTGCAGCGCACTAACCCCATGAGTTGTGAGTGTGTAACAGGGCGCGGGGGCGCAAGGTCCTTTATGTAGCGAGCAACTGTTGGTGTTATAATAATAACCGGCGACAGTGCCTGCTCGACACCGAGCCGAGACGACACGCCAGCGTTTTGATCAGAACGAGTGCTGTAAGTTACTGTACTGTCAAAGTTGAGTCATCCGATGCGGCGGCGATGCTGGGATAAGTGAGTGCGCGACGAGCGCACTCAGGTCCACTCCTGTACCCTAACAGAGAGTCGTGAGATACTTGCTACTGCCCCTCACTAACTGACCCTCCGCCAGAAGGGCGCTGCCACTTCCACCCCTCTGCAGCCCACTCGGGCATATCGGTCTCAAACACCCCAAGGCTCGTGGTATACCGCAGCGCATGCAAAAATATGTAGAGCCTCTCGGGCAGCGGATCCGGGTGCAGTGGCAGATAGCACTCGCTACAATACAGCGCACCGCCGTTCTCGTCCATCACCGCGACCTGCGCGGCGGCCTGCTTCGCACGCGCGCTCTCGGTAGGCGCGTCGGGGGGCGGCGCGACTCGCAAGAGGGGATTTTCCGTTGGCGGCGAGGTTGGATCGAGGATCGCGAGTGCCTCCTCTACTGTGAGGGGAACAGCCTGCTGCCGAGGTGAGGACTGTTCCGTGTCTGGAGTCGAATCTGTCGCAGGTCCTTCGGTCTCTGTCCACGCAGGTCCGCCTCGTTTGCGCCGATTCTGCGGGGGCAGCTTCTGCTTGGGCATACCATGTGGATGTAGCTTGCCCTTTGCCTTGAAGACGACATCACGCCACCGAGACCAGTCCTCGTCTTGGTCCTTGCAAAAGCGATGCGTATGAGATAGGTCCTGGCAGTGAGTGGTGGGGGGTACCTTCATGTTGCGTAGACGGGTGATTACACCCACAGCCTCTGCGGACAGCGGTACCGGTGACCCCATGCCAATATCTTTCCCGGTTTCACGTGGGAGGGGCTGTGACCGTGACAAAGGGGCGACCTGCGTGCCAGTGGCGGTGGCGAGCGTTGAATCTGCTAGGTCGGTCCCGACCAGGTGCGGAGGCCCAACTGGTGGCGCACGGTCATCAGATGGTGTCGTATCAATACCACCCTTGCCGAGGTTTGGACCCTAAAACAGAGTGAGATCCGAGTGATGGAGAAAAAGTGGGACCGAACGCGCCCAAATTTTAGTTTCTGAGTAAACGGGATCATTAGCAATCGGGTGACCGAGGTATTGCAGATGGACGCGGATCTGATGAGCTGCCCTCTCTTCTGTCAGATCGGGATGATGATAAGTCAACTCTGATGACGTACAACGACCGGTCAAAGGGCGACCTGCATGTGATTAGATTAATCGACGATCGATCTGGTTTCACTTACAATGAAGCACGCTCGTCTCGGTGCTTCTGTCATAGTGCAGCCGTTTGAACACCGTCTTGGCCGGCTTGGCGAAAGAGTCACCAGAGTCAGAAGCCATGCAATGCAACGATGAAACACGACCCACTTTGCCTTGCGGATGAACGATATTCAAACCCATCTGACGGTCCACCGTGAGCAGCGGCTGGTCTACCACAACCTCTTCCGCCGGAAACTCGCCTGAGCACCGCGCTATGTATTCCTTCTTGACCTCTCCCTGCACAAACTCCTGCGAGAGCGTACGCGCACAAGACGACGAGAGGCCGATGATCATTAGCCCCGATGTGAGACGATCTAGTCGATTCACCGCTGTAAGATGGAAAACCATTCAGCCGCGGACCAAAGTGATTCATTCGCCCCTCACTGTAAACTTTTGGGTAATTGAACTCCCGCTGTAGGATCTCCACAAGAGAGAGATAAAAATAACGTCCTGTTGCGTGAACGGGCTGCAAAGGATCAGGTCACGTCTAAGAGCCCTCCGAACGAGGCGTAACGCACAATACTGCCTGGCTTGTCGATCACGACGAATTCGCGCTCTTCGTCCTCGTGCAGTATCTTGACAGGCGTGGACGTCACTGGGGGCTCATGGCGATGAACCACATTTTCGATGCGGTCCCCGTTGCGCACGATCGTGTCGGGCTTGGCGATCTTGCCGTTGATAGTAGTCACGCCTGACTCCAACGCGTATCTCTACGGACAGACAAACGCACGCACGCAAGGGTGCGCCTCCTCAGCTCAACGTCCGACAAAAAAAAGAACGGAAGACAAAGACACACATAGTACTCGATCGAGCGGTCCCGGAACTCCGTGGACACGACCTCCAGTATCTCCCGGTCGAGCCAGCGACCTTTGGCCATCGTCGTGTAGGGGTACCAATATGGCGCGATCTTGCGCAAGCCCGGATGTGCTGCGGGCGCGGGAGCTGGCGCTGGCGTTGGTACGACATCCGGCGCCATCGCCGCAAGGAGCATGCGACGAAACACGTGTCGAAACTGGTCCGCGGGCGGGACGAGGATGAGCGGGAGATGGACCTTGTTGGTGTGGAAGGGGAAGACGGGCAACGAGGATTCCAGCTTCGCGTTTCGACGGGTCAAGGTCGTGATCAGAGGACGCAGCTAGAGTCGGTCATCAACGTGGGGGCATACAACTATCCTTGTATGCTAGTCGATGACGCACCGCCAGTGCTTCGGAACACGTTTAGGGAATCGGACGGGTAGCAGGAAAGAGCTGTAGTCCTGGCAAGTACGATGCTGTATAACCCCAGTCGCCGCGGCCCAACCTCACGCACACGCGATGGCGGTCTAAAACCGGTCCGCCCACTCCGAGGGCTGACCGCAAAAACGCGAGGACGCCTTTTCTTTTTCTTCTATCTGACTTCAATTGTTATGTGCCCCGCATCTTCATCGATTTCCTCAGCTGACCTCTCTGGACTTGATCCAACGAGTGGGAAGCACGTGAGATCGCTACGATCTCAAACCCAACAAAGGGTAGCAACGTAGCAAAAAACTCTGTTCCAAAGAAGCAAAGCAGGATTTGTCTTACTTCAAGTTCTTGAGTCGTCTTCGGAGGCGTTGGTTCGTCCGGAATGATATTGTGTTCGTTTGGCGACGAAGGACGAGTGCGATAGCACTGTCTGGGTGGACTTCGACCCGGAATTCCACTCGTACTTGGCCAAGGGAGCAAGTCCGCTATAACCAGGCAGGTCCGCTTCCTCCATGATAGGGACAAGAAACACATTTTCCGTAATAATACGCCGACTACACAGTACACAGGATATTAACACAGTCAGTGTAAATTAAAGACCTGAAAAGGCGTGCTTCTCTAAGGTAAATAGTACCGGACTTTGGGACGAATAGTCGTGGCCATTATCTTCACCCGGCCATGTTAGCCGCAGTGATGAGCTCCTTCGCGCGGTCATCACGGGGTGCGATGGTGCACCGAAAGCCTAGTGGACGACTGGAAAGAATAGTTGGGGGAACATTAGCGAGTCTTCGTGTTCTGCACCGACGATCGCCCCACGGCAGCAATCTGCGGCTTTGTCGTACGTACCTCGAGTTGGCGCCGCTGTCTCTGAGCGTGATGGGTATTTCGTTCCCGTGCTCGTCTTTCGGCGGGCCGACGTGAAACACGGAGAGGATGCACGAAAACGCGATGAAGAGGCTGGAGTCGACAAAATGCCGTGCGGGACAGAGCCGGCGACCGAAACCGAACGCCGAGGTCAGCAGTGGGTCGTCGCAGAAATCCCCGCCAACATCGAGGAAGCGCTCGGGCTTGAACGAGAAGGGCTCCGGGTACGCTGTTTGATCGTGAAGCATACCCCTAACGACAGTCAGAGGGCTAACTAGCGGAGAGGTCTACATATGCCGCACACACCAGGCATTTGCGATTACAATAGCACCTATATCAGTTGGGCGTCAGCACGATCTCTCAAAGTTGAAGAAAGTAGAACTGAACCCTTGGGTATAAGATAACCCTCATAAATGTCATCCCGAGTTGTTGCATGAGGAACGCCTGTGGAATCTGCATTGACTTCCCGCCACCACCAGCAAAAAAAGTGTCACCAACCAACAGGCGTCGCCATACTCCACCGCATGACCTCTCTAGACAAAGCGTCAATATATGGCAGGCGTGGACGATCGTTGTAGTCTGGGAGGCGCAAGCCTCCAGTGACCGCATCCAACTCCTTCTGGGCGCGCTTCTGGACTTCCGGGTACAAAACGAGGATGCGGACGAACGCAATTATCGTCAGAGCACTCTGTACCAGGATATGAGAAACGTCAGGTGTGTGGGCCGTTGGGTGATCTGTATAGGTTTCACGCACCGAATCCGAGCCCGCTTTGCGCAGTAGGAGGCAATTTTTAGGGGAAAAAAAAACGCTTTTAATCGCCGCCAGTGGAAATCAGACCCGGGGAACTGCCGCTCACCGGTGTACATCGACCCCAGTACTCCCCTCAACACAGCCTCAGCGTTGTCTCTTTGTGAACCCCGCATATTCTCTATGTGCTGCAGATTTTCCAGTGCCAGAGACGGGCGGGCTGTGCCGTCCTTCTGCTCAGGAAGGCGGTGTTCGCTCAATTGTACTTTGGCCTCCGAACAAAGACAGGACTCACGAATCTGTCCTTAACGAATTCTATTGGATAACGGAGCACGTCCTTTCCTGCATCGAATCCCGCCTTTGCAGCTGGTTTATAGCTCAGCCACGGGATCCACGCGGGGATGTGTCTCACTGTATTGGGCCCTTTCAGTCAGTCGCCCATGGTGCATGTAGTAAAGAAGGCTTACAAAATGGTAGTTCATTGACTAGAGTACTCCCAGGTAGAACCGCCGCGGCCCCAAGCTCGGCCATCTTCCGGGCGGCAGCAAGTAGGTGGTCGTCGTAACTTTTCACCTCGTATCCATAAACCAGTGACATCAACAGCTTTGCTTGATACCTGGTAGGATCCCCATAACGTAAGAACTTCGGCATTAGTCGGCGGGTTACTCACAATTCGATCTGGCTATGGAAGGACTCAGGATCAGAAAGGAGTTGGTAGAGGAGGTCGTGTGTTTTCGCGAGTTGCATCGGACGGTATTGCACGACAGCACTTGCCCGGAGACTACGATCGAGGAGCTTGCGCCCCTCACGCCAGTAGTCACCATACGGTGTAGTCGGATGGAACCACTCCCATTCCATCCTGGTCGAACAAAAGATCCGTTAGAGAGACAGAAAGGAGGAGATGAGGCCCATACATCTGGTAGAATGGCATGAGGTAGCGATCCGAGTAGATGTCACCACGCTTTTCGAGCAAGTCCTTGGCTGCCTTCGGCGAGTTGAGAATGACAATTACTTGTCCCAAAAGCTTGACAGACACGACATCTCCTGTATTCATCCAACGTTAGCCGACAGAATTTTGTGAGACTAGCATTCCGTACCGTATTTCCGACCCCATTCAGTGAAGGTCAGCCAAACAAAATTCTTCGGAAAAGTCAGGAAGTGACCAATTATGGGGAACCCTTGAGGTCCTGGAGGATAAGGGAGTCGACTTCGTTGTCGTTGATGGAAGAAGGAAGTAGCGAGGGCCACAAAGGTTGCAGCTGCGAGGGCATCCAATAGTGTGATGGGTGACACCAAATGCATCTCCTATTGAATGGGTGAGGAGGCGACAGATATGTCTACTGTCTCATGGGAAACAGCGACTTGCTATATAATGAAAAATAGTACCCCAAATAAGTATCACTATAGGAAGCTCAGAACCACGAGGATGATCCGGAACAGGCCAAATTCGCCGCATAGAAAGAAAGAAAGATCCGAGAGGAGGCTGTAATACCCTTGACGAGAAAGTGAGGGAGACATATGAAGTTCGCAGTTCGCTAGGAGAGCTATATATATCACGTGGGAGGCTCCTTTGTACTTTGGCGCCTTAGAGGCTTAAAGGTGTTCCGCGAAGCGAATTCCTTTCGAGATGATGTTTCGTGATAACAAAGTGTGAACGCACCCGCGCTTGCCATCCAGGTCAGGTAGGGGTGATGACGTGAGTGACTATGTCGTCATAGTTTCCCGCCAGAGTCCCGTCACGTTCCGAAAATATCAGCGAAAATGGGAACCATTTAATCCAGACGACGAAAGGATCGGTGAAAGACCACTAACCCATTCATAGCATCTGGAGGTCTTAGTACTTGAGCATTGGAGGATTGACGTGTAGGGGGTGAGTGAGTGAACCTGTTTATTCCACACGAGTCACCGTACATGCATGTTCGGAACTGGCCGTGGTCGCAGCTTTAGCGCCCAAACTCGGTCGAGCAAAAGCGGCTACGCTCGGTACAATGGGCACACTTCGAGTTTGGTGTGGGTCGCGGTGTCATCGATTGTCATAACAAAGAGAAGGGATGGGCTATATTTGTCGTCACAATTGAATGTGGCCGGGACGTGTCTGCAGAGTGTCTGCATACTGTCTGCATGCACAAATTTAAACTGAGATTGAATGTATGCATTAACCTCATGAAACCTCTCGGATCCATTGGGCTCGATAGCAGACGGGATGTAAGCTGACATCGGCAACGTTGCCGCCGGTGGTCTGTTCTCAGCTGTCCAGAGCGTGGTCATGGGCGGGGTAATGGCCGGCGTTGTCACGGCCACTGCCCCAGCTGTACGGGTGTAAGCGCGGGTGTAGGTCAGCAGCCGCCGCTGGTACCCTTTGAAAAGGGACCACCATCGCAGCCCCATGGGTCCAGGGTTTTCAATACGGTGATAGAAGGACTGTCTCCTCCATGATCGTCGTTACTGTAGTGGGTCAGCAACGGAAATAACGGAGATCGCCTGAGTTATCGTTTCCTGACCCTTCGCATGGTCTTGCTCTCTTCTCTGTACTGTACCAGATACCCGATAGGAAATCGGCCAATCCAAATCTGACAATGCATTTCTGGTCCAGCGTAAAGATGTGGATGTTGTGGAGCACTACAGCACTGGTGATATGTGGAGGATTACAGTACAGTAATATTAATATTGATGTTGGTGCACAAGAAACGGAAATTACCGAAAACTCTCATAAACTCTGTTGCCTTTGCGTTGTCTTAAATTTTAATTTCTTCCACCATTTTGACAATGAGCAATAGTGCTACTATCCCTGTTGTACACGATGAAACCTTCCATGCAAAGTGGTACATGGACCCACAAGTTAACAGTATGGGCAATTGTCCCAATCAATTGGGTTCTCTCGAGCACCATGGTCCTGATACCGATGGAAGCTTCGCAATTTGCATTCAGGTGGCAACGTAACTCTACAGTAGTCAAAAAGGTGGATAAGGCATGACCTCATCTCTCTATGAATGTTTCTCAGCAGATAGTTTGCATTCGAAGGAACTCTACGAGTCCATTCCCGAACAACACCGCCCTCGCCTCGAGACCAACGGCGCTTTGAACAAAGTAGCACTTACAGTTTCGGGTGGCTCTCAAAAACCCCTAGGAAGCACCATCATGCCCATAATTCTCACTGATGCGACTACGGGACAGAAATTCTGCATCAAACTCCATGCGCTTGTCATGGAATCCCTGTTGATGGACATATTCATCGTGGGAGGGTGGCATCGACTTCATCAAAAGTACGTCTTGGGGAGCAGGAGCCGTGACTTTGTATTATGGCTCTCATGTATGCAAGATTTGAATGATTCTGTAATGCAAAAAAGTCAAACCTCTTCGAATCATGGTACATGGAATGAATGTTTGACTTGGTGGCGTGGTTCTCTGCCGTCTGCATATGATGTTGGCACCAGTACTTGAACACGCTGAAATAATGAAGGACAAGTGGTGACAAGTTCGTGGCATAGTAATAATGTTGATAAGCCACCCCTGTTGTGGGGCAACAATCGCATGTCACCAATAAATTTGGCACCAGCGTTCTTCCAGTGATATACCATCACCGTGGCCACGTTCTCTTTGCTCCATGACACCTATTCGACGTCTTCGCGTAGCAAGCTGCCTCCCCGTCCAACGACACCGTGACGTCCCTGCACCTGATTGACTTGTCAACCACAGCCGCCGCAAAAAGCGATTTGTTTCAGCAGAAGAATTCAGAACGCCGCAGGAAGTCGCGTGCGATTTTTTTCAGAAGTCCACCCTTCGCTCTCCGTTCTTGAAAGAAAAGAGAGAGAGAAACCAGTCAGCTCTTGTCAACTTTAATTGACGATCGACAAACATCTCAGAGCAATATGCCCATGGTAGGTCCCAACAATATTCGTGGCGCATTATCATACAACTGATACGCTCTTTAACAATGAAAGAGTTGCATGAACTTGAAGTCGGAAGATGCAAGTGTAACTGTAGCTGGTACCTGATGGTGGGCTTCCGACCTTGGGGGCAACATCCGCGACGCGAATCCTGCAGGCTGCTGTCCATCACAACGGGCGCTCCGAACCTCCGACCCAAAATAGGGAAAACCGTTGGGAGGGCTCCGCGCTGACTGGCACAAATCACTCTGAACGCGTGCCTCTTATCTCTTCATCACATCATCTCTCCGAATCTTTCGAAAACACCCTCCGTTAGTTCCGTCGATTCCATTCTCTCTGACAAACCCGAGGCGTCCGAGTCCGAGAGTGACCAAAGTGCTCCCCGTACTATGGCCGAATCACAGCCCACGCACAATGCTTTCCAAGTAATTGAGCCAAATGGAACCAGGTCATCGAAATCGACTACTATATACCCGGGGACTGATGGTGCCGACAATGATGGCTCATTCGTGCGACACAACAAATACTTCTTCAAAGATGGAAACGTCACATTTTTGGTGCGAGATATTCAGCCATGAAAGTCATATGCGATCACATTCATTGGTTAGACCGTGTATAGGTTGACAACGTCCTGTATTGCGTCCACCGATATTTCTTCTCTCGCGACTCGACATACTTTTCCACCCGATTCACCCGACTCGACATCCGTGACCACGAGCCCCTTGCTACCATCATATCACTTGGAGACGTCGAACGCAATGACTTTGATGCCTTCCTTTCCATCTTATATCCCGAGTGAGTCTTGTGGACCATCGTTCATCAGCTTATTTATCGAGGCGTATCTGGGTAGGGATTTCGAAGGAAATCAATTCTCCTATGAAGATTGGAAGTCCGTGCTTCACCTCTCAACTCGTTGGGACTTTGCTTCGATCCGCAGGCTAGCACTCGGCTCAATCAATCCTCCGACGCCTCATGATCGTCTCCTACTTGCGCGCACTTATTCAGTCGACGACTGGGTGATTCCTGCGTTATCCGCGTTGTGCGAAAGAACGACACCTCTCTCCCTGTCTGAGGCTCGGCAGATGAGTATCGAGGATGTGGTACTTGTGTCCACTGTTCGGGAGGATATCCGCAGTAACGCGCTTCAAGTTGATTCTGCTGAAATTCCACTCAGAGTCGAAGCCGAGCAACTTGGTGCCCTTGGTCTTGAGATACCCGTTCATCTACGTTTTCCAAAGCGCGAAGCATCATCGACTGTTGCCCTGAAACGAGAGAGTACTCGTGAAAGTGATGACGAACTTTCAGTAAGTCCCGGTTGCCGTCCGTTGTGGAGGGCCCACCGACGATGGAACTGACGAACGTTTGCAGGCAGAGGAGGACTCACCGGGAAATATAAGTGTGTTGAAAGGAAAACCGGCACGGCTCATGAAGAACAACTGGGGAGCAGTAGCATCGACGCGCACTGTTAAGAGAGGCAGGGAAGCGTTGAGGACCAACAACATAGGGATACAACGGGGTGACCCCGAGGAAGACCACAACGGCGTGGAAATCGGTACGTCCACACCCAACTCCAACCTCCAGCTACCGCCGCCAATGAGAAACTCGTAGGTTTGCCCCCAGTAACGAGTAGGCCGGGGTCTCCTGCATCACCGGTGCTTCCTTCCTACCCTGTGGGAGGAGGGATTTCCTTGCCGTTCGGTCGATTGCTTCCTAAGTGTGGCCGTTCCAATTGCAGTTGCAACGCTTTGATTACCTGGAGTAATCGTGCCGATCCTGAGGAGAACGGTGTCGTGTGCTTGGATCACGGTCTTATAGACAGTCCGACAGTTAATCGGGACCTAGTCCCACACTGGAATGTCACGTACCGATACAGTTTTATCTCCCCAGAGCATGAGGCTGCCATTCGAGCATTCCTTGCTTAGGTGTAGCCATTAAAGCCCCAACACTATCCTCCAGTTCTGTAGGCAAAGACAAACTACGGGGAAAGAAGGGCATGTGTGCAGTCATGTATATCGAGTAGATCATTTGGGCATGAGAATGAATATTAAGTAATGTCATGACTGATTCATTGTCATCACTGGCACCCATAGAATCGTTGTGTGACTCAGTGGCTCCATAGAGACGCATGAGCAGTGAAGTCGAAGTTGATCGAGGACAGCTCCAACGGCCCAACGGGAGCGCGAGACGAAAGGCGAGTTGACGACTTGGAGCACTTCCGGCACGCAGAATAGATATTTTTTCTTGTAAGTAAAAGTTAGTGGGCTTGTTGAGACCTGTTCTTTGAATGATAGAGTTTAAGCGCGTCATAATTCGGAATGATACCAAGCGTAGTCATAGCCGAGTCGTACGTCCGAAACACAAGATCCCTCAACAGCGTGTTGCACTTGGGCGCGATCTCTTTTTGGTCGAGCATGGTGCGGTATGGCATACGATCTTCCGCCTTGACCCGGCAGATGTTGAATCCGCCAGAACTTGAAGCTTGAACGTTGAACCTGTGCCAGTGTCCACGGTCACGGTAGCCTCCGAGAACAAGTGCTATTTGACCACGTGACTCCCCCGAATGCCCAACTTGACTATGCCACTGTAGCCCGCTCAGGCTACAGTATGGGCGTCTCTCGCCCCTCGCCTTGCCTCCAACCTTTCATTTTCCGCTCTTGTTGCCACCCGATTGACACGTTTCCTTGAATACAACAAGACTCGCCCCTCGTCGTGCCCCAATCCTCATGGTTGAAGACTTGCGGATCGCCACATCGCACCAACCGACGTCTAAAGTTTGAAAGACCGTTGTCCCACATAGCGTGCGTCGCTTTCCGCCTGTCGCCAACCGCCCCTCGGTCTGGCCCACGCCTATTTGGAAGGATCTTTACGGTATATAGCTGCATCCAGGTTACTTTTCCGTACGTTTTCCTATCTCCTTTTGATTTGGACGTCTGCTCTCCATTCCACGCCTTCCTACTTTGCTTCAGACATTTACCATCAAGCATCGCCGCACTGTCCCTCATTCTCGGCGTCTATGCTCTCAATGTTGCGCACCTTACAACAATTTCGTACAATTTCCTGCATTTCGGACCGCTGTTCATCGTCGAACACCGCGCAGCTTGTTGCCAGCAGCGCCATCTTCGAGTTCGTCTTTTCACTGTTCCCCCTCTGGTTCACTTTTGTGTGTTGAATACTTGTCTCATACTGTCTCGAGTCAGTTTTGCATATAGATACCCTGCGCCTGACCTCGTCAAAAACAAGGCAACTGCGGCCCACTTTGCCCTCCTCTGCCTTTTTTGTGTTTTCGCCCGACCATCTGACGACTTCCTGGACCCTACTGCACCGACGCTCGTCCTTCTGGTCTTTCACCTTTATGTTTTCGCTTGTCGTTCTCGTTCGCGCCAGTCATCGCCTTCGCATCGCCAACATCGACCGCCTTTCGCCTCGTCACCGCCTCAAGATAGCTTTGTCTTCGCCGCGCGTCTCTCGCTTCTCTCGTATCGCCCTTGCCTCGCACCGTTCAACATCATTCCCGCATTCTCACTAGTTCGGGATCGTGGCCTCGTCTCTTCAAGAACCACCTTCGAACTCACTTCCTAGGTCACTCCGACCCGGCCACCTACATTACAGACGAATTTGAGGGGCTTTTATACACGGTAGAGCGCCCAAAGAATAATCAAGACTGTTCTATACCGAATGCGGCGAATACAGGGGATGAGGGAGATGATAACAGATGTGAGAAAGCGATTAAGAAAATCAAGAAGAGTCGGTTGAAACAATAAGGAATTGATCATACGGGTCAGGAGATGATAAAAGAGTGGTTTAGTAGGTCGTACCTAGGGAGTAAAGAGAGCCCATGAACTTGAAGTAGAAGGAAACGAACTGTGACTGATGATAGGGTTCCGAGTCACCAACGTCCGTCTGTGAAGCGCGAATTCCGCCATAGTTGTGCAGTGATGGGCGCTCCGAACCTCCGACCCAAAATAGGAAAACGCCTCGAGGTCTGAGGTCTGAGGCCTGAGGCCTGAGGATTAACTGGAACAAATCACCCAGAACCCGTGTTCTCTTATCTCTTCATATCATGGCAAGTCGCATAGTCTCTTGGAGTGGCGACGAGCACATCATCTCTCCGAATCTTTCGAAAACTCCTTCCATTAGTTCCGTCGATTCCATTCTCTCTGACAAACCCGAGGCTTCCGAGAGTGACCAAAGTGCTCTCCATATGGCCAAGTCACAGCCCACGCACAGAGATTTCCAAGTAATTGAGCCAAGTAGAACCATGGCATCGAAATCGACTACTATGTATCCGGGGACTGATGGTGCCGACCATGATGGTTCATTCATGCGACACAACAAATACTTCTTCAAAGATGGAAACGTCACATTTTTGGTGCGAGATATTCAGCCATGAAAGTCATATGCAATCAGATTCATTGGTTAGACTGTGTATAGGTTGATAACATCCTGTATTGCGTCCACCGATATTTCTTCTCTCGTGACTCGACATACTTCTCCACCCGATTCGACCAGCTCGACATGCGTGACCACGAGCCCCTTGCTACCATCATATCACTTGGAGACATCGAATCCAAAGATTTTGATGCCTTTCTTTCCATCTTATATCCTGAGTGAGTTTTCTGGTCCATCGTTTATCAGCTTATTTATCGAGGCGTATCTGCGGTTAGGGATTTCGAAGGAAATAACTTCTCCTATGAAGAGTGGAAGTCCGTGCTTCACCTCTCAACTCGTTGGGACTTTGCTTCGATCCGCAAGCTAGCACTTGGCTCTATCAAGCCTCCGACGCCTCATGATCGTCTCATACTTGCTCGCACTTATTCAGTCGACGAATGGGTGGTTCCTGCGTTATCCGCGTTGTGCGAAAGATCGACACCTCTCTCACTGTCTGAGGCTCGGCAGATGAGTATCGAGGATGTGGTGCTTGTATCCACAGTTCGGGAGGATACCCGCAGTCACGCGCTTCAAGTTGATTCTGCTGAAATCCCACTCCGAGTCGAAGCCGAGCAACTTGGTGCCCTTGGTCTTGAGATACCCATCCACCTACGTTTTCCAAAGCACGAAGCATCGCCGGCTGTGGCCCTGAAACGAGTGAGTGGTCATGGATGCGATGACGAACTTTCAGTGAGTTCCAGTTGCCGTCCGGTTTGGAGAGTCGGTCGCCGATGGAATTGATGAATGTTTGCAGGCAGCCACCAATGAGAAACTCGCAGGTTTGCCCCCAGGAACGAGTAGGCCGGGGTCTCCTGCATCACCTCCTTCCTACCCCGTGGGAAGAGGGATCTCCTTGCCCGGACCGCTCGGCGGATTGCTTCCTAAGTGTAACTGGTCCAGTTGCAGTTGCAACGCCTTGATCGTCTGGAGAAGTGCTCTCGACACTAGGCAAACCGGTGTCGTGTGCTTGGACCACGGTCTTATGAAGGAATCAGAGAATCGCCCTACTCAAGACCTAAATCTGAAGCGCCACTCTAATTTCCGATACGAATTCATCTCCCCAGAGCATGAGGCTACCATTCGGGCATTCCTTGCCTAGGTGTGGCCGTTAAAGCCTCAACACTATCCTCTTGTGGGTGTAGGCAAAGACAAACTACGGGGAAGGGAGGGCATGTGTGCAATCTCGGATATCGAGTTGATTATTTGAGAATGAGAACGAATATTAATTAATGTCATGAGTGATTCATTGTCATCGTTGGCACCCATAGAATTGTTGTGTAACTCATTGGCTCCATAGAGACACGTGAGCAGTGAAGTCGAAGTTGATTGAGGACAGCTCCACTGGCAACGGGAGCGCGAGAGACGAAAGGCGAGTCGACAACTTGGAGCACTTCCGGCATGAAGCACGCAGAGGGATTTTGGAGAGGAAGATATCATCACAGGTCGGTTGAATCTCGTGGGATAGAGCATGGCACATCGCCCTCGCGCTCCGCTAAACGCCGAATGGGGTGGACGCACCGAAACAGTTGTTAGGCCGCTGGCATGAGCAACGCGCTTCTAAACACGCTTCTTATCTCTCCATCTCATGGCCGCTCGCATAATCTCTTGGGGTACCAAGCAGAACATCGTCTCAGGATGAGTTTCTGGAATGGTCGTAAGGCCCAGGTGGTGTATAGACGCTAGTTTGAAGCTGTTGGACGAAGGTATATTCCCGAACGTTGGGCTGATCTCCATCGCGCTTGTACTGTATTACTTGGGTATGTCGTCATAGGAGCTCGTGTAGATCTGGGGAACACGCTCGCTACGACGCTGTCCCATCTGGGATGTACGTCCGCGTATATTTGCAAGTCTACGGTAAATATCCGGAGTTTGGGAATAAATAAACGTTTTCAATTACCTGGAGGGACTTTTTGTGTCGAGACGAGCCTTCATCGCTTCGACAGGCGAAGCCTGGTTCGCATTTTTGATTGGCTTCAGCACTTCGAGAAACATCACAGGCGATCGTAGAACGTGGTGCAGTCTGTCGCGGAAGCGGCGGTCGGGCCACATGGAGCACTGAATAGAGCACAGCGCACGTGGCGCTAGTAATTGACACAGACAGCATGCACGGTCGAATATAGTACATACCCCCAGAATTTGCATCCGTCGAGTACCCTAGATTTGCTAGCCCTCAGTCTCTTTAATACTTTCGTAGTTCTGCTATGGCTCCCTCAGTGTGCGCATTTCCGTGCCAACTGAGGTGAGCATTACTTAGATTCCTCTCGCATTCGTTCCCTGTGCTTACAGTACATAGCTTTGTATCTGCACAGGTAAATACTAATCTAGTGTGCGCATTTCCGTGCCAACTGAGCTTTGTATCTGCACAGTCCGCTTCCGGCCCACACTCACTCGCGCTCGCTCACTTGCTGCACTTTCAACCCTCGTTGATTGCTACACAGTCCAAGACTGAAACCTCGGATGGGAAATCTTGACATTTGCGACAGAGTAAACAAGTGTCACATTCTAAACAAGACATGTTGAAGCTATTTTCCAACGACATAAGGCTCACCAAGTGTGAGATGGCCACTTAAACGCACTTTGAGACATTGCGGCGTGCAGCGTATCATACAACCATGGTGTGTTAGGGGTAATCAGTTCCAAGACGCTACCAAACATTGGGGCCTTGGTCTGTCTGATGGACGAGAAATTTAAAGGAGTGCGACAACCCCGAGCAACCGGTAAGGCGTGTTTGGATACGACTGCCAGAAGTGAGAAGCTTTTTCAGCAACCTTCCTGATCTCTGAGGCTCGGACGTAGTACCCGAGATCCCTTTGGCAAGTGGACTACAACAAGATTCCACTGACAACTTAAGTTTGACATGATAGTGTACCAAATGATGAGTAGACAGTGCAATGAAACTGAAACGGCCGTCCTTCAGGGTGCCGAATATTAGATTGTCGCAGAATCTCTACAGTTGTCCGCGGGATGCCTTACTGTACCCGCCAACTGCGGTCGTGATTCAATGGAATACTAGACCCCGGTGATGAGGCACGACAAACTAGTGATTACTGGCTCGGAGAGGAGGAGAGGAGAACAGACTCGTTCGGGCATCGTCAGCTATATCGGATTCAATACAAATACAAAGTGGAAGCACATTTTTCAACGAATCTGGGTCCCCATGTGGAGCAGGACACACCCGGGCGAAGAAATCGAAATCGGATGAGGACGAGCCTGAGACAGCAAGCGCCGTCCCGGAAATGTCAAGTGTGCCAGTGACCTCTCCGCATCGCTCAATTTTGGCCGCGAATGAAACAAACCACCCAAGTAAACGACGATTCGATGGATTCTGCTGATGCTGGATGGGAAGGAAATAAATAGGGGAGCGGGGAGCAAACAACTTGAATAACGCATTGACAGCCTGGCCCTCGGTTGCCATTTCCCATAAGTCACGTGCATGTTCATAATGTGGCTATGCATAAGTTACATAAATTTAACCTGAGATCGAATACCCTTCTACCCCATAAGATGATCCACCATGCTACGGTAGGCTGCGAAGCCTTTTAGCGCCCCAAGCTCTTCCACGACCAGATTCACGGTGTTAGCATCGCGCGGAGGGTGTGGGGCAGTGTCCCGTGCGGGGTGTGCATGGAGACCGGTGTTAAGCCCCCTCAGTTCGTCCCATTTCGCCCGCAGGTCGACTCTGTAGCTGTGACATATCGACCTCACCACAAACCAAGCACCGGAAGGTGCGCCGCAGACACCCCACAGTAGTCGGACGTTATTTGTCCGGATTTCCAAGGTCCCACCCCGACAGGAGGGTAGCACGCGAGTGAGGGCGTCGATCACCGTGAAGGGAGCTATGTCCTCGTCCTCCAAGTCCTGCGCCCCGTACCAGATAGTGCCGACGCCCGTGACCACCCAGTGGTCGTCATTTATGGCGATTTGGAGGTTGTGCAGCGGAGCGGGCTCCGGCTTCGGAATGAAGGGTACGTTCTCATGAATGAGGGTCAGCAGTTCTACAATGCCTTCCGGGTCGTCGTTGCTGTGGCAAGAATTCGAAGAACCGTGGGTGAGATTCGTACTCTTGCTACTCTGCGCGTGCGCATGATTGGATCCAAGCCCATGCCAACACCGTGCCTCGAGGATCGCATCGAGGTGTTTCCATAGGAGCTCTCGGCTGAAGGAGTCCGGGAGGGAAATGCCGCAATCTGCAAAAGCGTAGACCACGAAGAACGGGTTGACTCCGTACTTCCCGAGTTGCCGAAAGTCGGCACCGCGTGTAGCAAGGGCCCGGACGAGCCCACGGGCGGTATCGTACGCTTTAGGCGACACTGTAGCCCGAAATAAGTGAGTCACAGAAATTCGCATTGACTAACGGACACGTACTGAAAAATCCGACTCGCTCTAGACTTGAGTGTTTGGTGGCGATCTGTGGATCATTGATGTACCCTTCGTCGCCCTCTCCAATTCGATCCGTCCCAGTGAACCACTCCATATCGTCATCGGAAGGGATATGCCGCATGATCCACCCTCGTAGATGGGGCCATACTTGCCAACAGTATAACTCACGGTGTTCCACATGCCACTCCGATCAAGTTCCTCACCGCGTCCGTTCAAGAGGCCGTCTTTCAACGCCCATCGCATCTGCGTACTCGTATCGTCGCCCCAGCACTTGTTCAATACTCGGAGGAGCTTGACCGTCGGACGCGAGGGATCCTGCACACGTTGCTCTCTCTTGGGATTGCTGATTATCGCAGCAGGAGCCAGCGAGGTCGAGCTCCTGCGAAATCCCAACTGCTGTGGGAAGCGAGGTATCGCCGGGCTGCCCCCAGTCTGACGGGCCGGTGGCGGAGACCCTGGTGAGTAGATTGGTAGGACGGGCGGGCCCATCCCGGGTGATGCCATCGAGCTTGCATGGCGTCTACTGGCTGCTTTGTCCGCCATGTGTCGTTTTGGAGTTTTGAGTTCTACCCCATTGCTGAGGCGAACCTGACTAGGACTCTCATACGGACTTGCTCGCGCACTCAGTAAGCCCGCTGTGCGGTTTGTTCTCCGAGGAGTCTGAGGGTTGTGTTTCTGCCCAGGTGTCCCGAGAGGCGTAGGGATGTTCTGTGTTACGGGAGAGAGGAGCGCTGTCATGGGGGTGATGTTGGATATGTTTGTTTTGTCTATGGGTTATTGTTGTTCCAAGTCAATCACTATCCAGTCCACCCTTTAAATACCCCCAGTACGACAATGAGTCGCAAAGGCGAAAAATAATACTGCAAAAGGTTTGTGTCCACGGCCTGCCACATTCACGCACTTTGCACAATGGTATTAAACAGAGTGCGTAGAGGCGACGGGTGATGTGTGGAAAGGAAGATTGTGAACCTGGGAGGCCACAAACTTAGGGCATTGCGGGTTTTCCACAAAGAAACCTGGAGAGTCAAGGTCCGCAAACTCAAGGCCACAATGCAAGAGAATATCAAATGCTCCCACCACGGACTAAGAGTGCTGAGATTTGAACAGCTCCCTGCCTTGGGAACAGAAACAAATGACCCGCCTGGGAATACCAGCAGTGTGCGATGGGACCAGAGCCACGCTTTTAACACTGTACGCGGAACCAGCAACCACGTGGCAATTCAGCCTGCACGCATCTCAAGCGGCGTGGATCGTGTCATAGCAGGTAAGAGGGGGAAAAAAGGACATGAAAGTGGTTCCCATTAACAGATGCTGTTGGTCCGTTGGTCCCAGTCGTTTTCCTGGCCTATGCAGTACTGTAGTACTGTATATCATCCGCATGCTTTGGAATACCTATAGGCCGAGAGCATTAGTTGTTCCGTACGACGAACGAATCATTATTATCGGCCCATCTGCTCACTGACCGGGACATGCACACCGGACACGATATTTGGCTACAAGCAGAACAAACGGCCATTTGTCCTTCATCTTCCGCAACGATATTGGGTAAGGAATGCGTAGGAAATGAATGTTCTGATGGGGGGTCCCGTTCGATGGAGACAGTATGATACTTGGTGATTGGTGGCGAGTTCCAGCTGGTGAGGCAACTTGGCAAGTCAGCCTCAAAGGGACCTTAGAGGGACGGCACAGACAATGCACAGCCGATGATGTGCCAGTGTAGTGAGAGTACACAACAAAGTGCAAATCACAAGTTTCACATCACGTGATATGTAATTCAACAACAATTAATATTCGACTGTACTAAGTCTTTACTATCATAAGTTAGTCGAATGTTAATTAATGTTAATTGTTGTTGAATTACATATCACATGATGTGAAACTTGTGATTCGCAATTTCGCAATTTGTTGTGTACTCTCACTACACTAAGGTAGGAGAGTTACGGTTCGTATCACATGACGTGACATTTCTGTGACCACATATCCCCATGATGTGACATTACTGTGACCAGGAAACAGTTGCTCCTTCAATATTGAGTACTACTGGTCCATCCAAAATCAGATCTCACTGTTCTGCTGTCCCCCACTGCCCTTCCTTTTCTATCCCAATAAAATTTTGTTTTCCCTCACTACCTTTCAAAAGTTTCACCCTTCATCATTGGCAGCTAGTCAAGTATCATTAAAAGGAATAATATTATTGGAGCCAATGGTGTAGTGGTTATGATGTTTTGCTTACATGAGTGAGTGGCATAAGCCTGTTGGTTCAATTCCATGTGGTGCCAGACATTTTTGCATGCACCAAAAGTCTAATGTGCCCTTCAAAAGCACTTCAATAAAAATTCCAAGACCACAGATATGTTCAAATAACATATCTTCATCTGGCTTCGGTCACTAAAATCACACCTATTTATTTCTCAAGAGCCTAAGTCGAAATCTTTCACCATTTTGTCACCATTTGTCACAAATGATCATGTAATACAACTGGACCAAACACAGGACAAACATCACATTTCAACACCCAAAAACCTATCTCCTTGTTCAAAAATGGTTTTTAGAAGAAGATAAAACTACAGATTTGTTTTAATAAGAAATCTACATCACATTTTGCTCATGAAAATCACATTTATTTCCTGTGTCAAGAGTTTATATGGTTTTACAAGGTTTTTTGCAATTGTCACAGTTGGTCATGTGATATGAACCGTAACTGTTAAGGCCTATTGAACCTTAAGGTGCGACGTGCGCAAAGGTGAAATATGCGGCAGTGATGAAGTTATAAGGGTCGTAATTCCCTTAATAACTTGAAGTGCTTTGGAAGGTGATAAAAGTGAGAAGGTCACTAAGACCAATGTCTGGGTGAAGATAAAGAGGAAGGGGAAGTAACTTCAAGGACTTGAAGATTACTTTAAAGAAAGATAAAAGGGAAATAGTGGTTCAAGCAACAAGGACTGAGAACGCAATAGATTGCAAACTAAGTCAGGCTTAAGGCCCAACTCTAGGATATAAGTCCAGCTTATATACAAAAGGGCAGCTACCTGACTAAGCGTACAAATGAGGAGAACAATGAGGTCACGAACAATAGGCGTCACAGAACAATGGGGTCACGAACAATGGTGGTCACAGACTACCATAAGGAGAGAACAATGGGAAACGTACAAAAGGAGGGAACAATGAAGTTCCTGATGAGATGACTCTGTTGTACAAGTAAGCGGTCATGTGAGTCGAGGTCATGTGATCGTATAAGTACATATCGGTTAAGAAAAGAAAAGAAAAATGTGGGCCAAGTGCCCAGGAACGTAACACGACGCCCTTCCTAGAGAGTTGCTACCACGCAACTACTTGTCAGATCCTTCGTAACAAGTGTCAGCGTTGTCCCACTCCGCCTCTGCATACGCGACCTCTAACTTGTGATGAAGTAGTCCGGCTGGGGTTGCCGAACAGTAACTGCCGAAGTTAGGGTGTCCAAAGTAAACGAGGCAGCGGTTAGCTGCACAGGAATTGTGGGGGGAGGGACACTCGTCGTGAGCATGCTGGGTACTAAGACACCAGCGGCAGGTCTTCCAAAGGGGGCATTCTTCGACCCTGTGACCAGGCGTATCTTGATTGCACCTGAGACAATATGGGAAAACGACGTTGTTTCCCCAACGTTGTTTACCAAGGACAGCACGGTCCTCTAAGTTGTCTTCTCCTTCTTCGACGTCAGGTGGTCCTTGGGCGGCGAAGATACGTGGGACCCGATAATCACGGGTCGGAAGGAGGAAAGTGGGGGGGGAGGGGGGACGTGTGGCGAGAAGGTGTTGTTGGAGGCGAGTGCAAACTGCGCTAGAGGCGAGATGTCGCTCTACTATAAGTAGGTTAGCCTCCGCCCGACTTTCCTTCTTCTCTATTTCTAGGCGTTGTCGCTTGCAGCTAGAAATAATGTTATGGAGACCCCGAAGCCGATGGACGTCAGCAAGAATCCCAGGGTCTTTGAGATTGACCAATGCCGTATCCACCATGAGACGAGAAAGATGGGCGGGATGAAAGAGGTTAAGATCGGTATCTTTAACCCCACGTCGATTGAAGTTAGGGGAGGGGTAGGCTTTCGCCTGTAGCAGGGTGGCATACTCTTTTTGATTCTTCCCCTGAGTTCCCACCAGATAAGTGTCTTCCTCTGTAGAGCGAAAGCAAATATATTGTGCGACTTCTGGTTGTCCTTCATCGTTGACGAAGTTGAGGGGGTAATGCCCAGGATTTCCAGCGTTGAAGAGGGCCCACCCTTCGCCAGGGTACGTAGGGTCGTTGAGTTCGTCGCTTAGCAGTGGGTTAATGGTAATGGGAGAGGGACTACTAGTCTTCGAAATAGTGGGGTTGTATCGAGCACCCAAGGACTCGGGTGGATCGCTCTGGACACTGTCGTCGTCCAAGAATGGCTCTACCTCTGTTAGAATCTGAGGGACAAAGAACAGATGTTGAACTGCGGAGAAGTCTCGGAAACTAGTGGTGAAGACTTCGTCGTCGAGTCCGTCGTTGCCAAGAATGCTAATGGCGGGCATCAGTCCCTCAGTCCAAGCCTTGAGTGCGCTTTCGAGTCTTTGGTGTACCTCCATAGCTTTCAGAAGTGCTCGACAATTCTTCCTGACGTCTTTTACGTCCTCTTGGGTGGGTGTCCCTATCCCGAAAATCATTAGTGGAGTCTCCTGATACTCCAAAGGGGGGGATTGGGATCGACTGTGGAAGAATGATGGGAGAGGGGATCGGGTATGGCGGTGGATTACTGGTGTTAGGGGACAAGACGGGGAAGGGTTCGGGGTAGCTGGTATGGATGAAAGGGGAGGGTTGGGGGACCGATCGTCGAATGGGAGTGGCGATGTGGTCGCATTCACTGTGGCATCCGCCAGGGCAAGTAGTCTCTGGGAGGGGGATGTAGTACGCCCCGTAACAGGAGGGGGTGCTAGGAACGTTGGTGGTGGTACTGGAAGTGGTGGTGTCGATGACTGAGAAACTAGGCTGGGGGAGGTAGCTGGTGGAGCGGGTAATTCGCCCAGGGTAACTATCAGAGGTGTCCTCACTGGTGACGATGTATCCATCGCCATGTTTTTGTCCAGTGGTCCAACTATGGCGGGTGGCGTGTCCTGGGGTGACGATCGTTGAGAAAAGGGATATGTCGCCATTCCAGTCAATACGTTCACGGGTGTAGATGGTGCACTGTTCTCGTTGGTAGACATAGCTTTGATAGTGGGGGATGGTAAGGTTGCTGGACATAAGAGTGATGAGGTTGAGTCGTCAAGTTGGAGGGTTCTTATACCCTTTGATTGGTTTTGAAAGTCAGCTAGTAACTCCGGTGCGTGGAGATCCTCGGAGTTAGTCCATGAGTCATGCGCTGGTGAGTAACCCTTCCAGCGCACGAGGTACTGCTTCTTCTTCCAACGGCCAAAAGACCTCTCTTTTAGAATCTTCTTGACTTCCCATTCAGGTTCGCCTTCTAGAATATCAGGAGGTGGTTCGATAAAATTTGGGCCGTGCTGATCGGTTTCTTTGTAAGGTGTGAGTAATGAGGCGTGGAAGACGTTATGGATTTTCCAAGTGGAAGGGAGTTTGAGTTTGTAAGCGACTTTTGATACTTGGGAGACTACCTTAAAAGGTCCGTATCTCCTTGGGGAAAGCTTGGGTGTGGTGTTGCTTGGAAGTCGTAGGTTGGTTCCTTCTAGCCAGACCTTTGAACCTACTGCAAATGGAACGTATTGTGGTTTCTCTTTTATCCAAGATTCTTGCGCTTTACGTTGGGCCTCTTGGGCGGCTTTCCTGGCTTCTTTGATGGATGAGAGTCGTTGTTCTAGGGAGGGAGTGGTGGTTTTTCGGGTTGGTTGGTGTATTTGGGGTGTATATCCGATGAGTAAGTCGTATGGTGTTTTCTTAGTAGTTGCGGATGGCCATGAGTTTTTGGTGTACTGGGCAAGTGGTAACCATGCGTGCCAGTTGTTCTGTTGAGTTCCGCAGAATACTCGGAGGTATTGCTCCAAGGTTTGATTGGTTCTTTCGCTTGCTCCATCAGTTTGAGGGTGATACGCCGTGCTGATGTTCTGATGGATGTTGAGGATACGGCAGAGTTCTGTTGAGAATTTCGATACAAAGCGGACGTCTCGGTCCGAGATGATTTTGCGGGGAATGCCGTAGTGGGGTATAACGTGATTGAGGTAGAGTAAGGCTACTCCTTCTGAGTCGATGGTCTCGTGACAAGGAATGAAGATGGACGCTTTGGAGCAATCGGTATCCGTGATCGTGAGAATAGTGTCGAAACCACCTGATTGTGGGAGTTTAGTGATGAAGTCCATTGCGACAGTTTCAAAAGGTCGCGCGTTATCTGCGGGAGTGATAGGGAACATAGGTGGATGAGTAGGGTGGGTGTTGACTTTGGTCATTTGGCATGTAGCGCATCCTTTGATGTATTCGGTGACGAAGGTTTTCAGGTTGGGCCACCAGTAGTACGGGGTGATTAGTTGAAGTGTTTTGGTGATTCCGGCGTGACCAGCAGTCATGTGGTCGTGAAAAAGGGAAATTACTCCCCTCCTAAGAGCATTGTCTGCCACGACAACCAGGGCGGTCCCGTGATACCAATGTGTTCCGTCCAATAGGGAAAGGTTATGTGTTGGTGCCCATTTCTTGAGTAGCGGTTGTTCTTTGTATTGAGCCAATTTGACGCGGCTATCCAAGTTATCACCGATACTATCCATGTCAAATACTCGAATTGAGGTGTGATTGTCGCAGAAGTAGTGGTCTGGCCATACAGTGACGTCGTCATTAATTGGATTGGGTCCCTCGTAGTCAGGTCTTCTGGATAAGGCATCTGCGCGATTAGTAGCGCCAGGTTTGTATTCTAGTATGATGTTGTATTGCTCTTGTTCTGGTAGGTATCCAGCGACGCGAGGGCCTATTTTTCTGGGTTCCCGGTAATAGCGAAGATTGGCATGATCAGTGAAGACTAGGACAGGTATAGTTGTTCCTTTGAGGAGATGAGACCAGCAGCGTAGTCCGCGCATTACTCCTAAGAATTCTCGGTCATAGATAGGGTAATTTTGTTCAGTTTGGGTGAATTTTTGGGAATGAAATCCAACTGGTCGTCTTGGTCCTGGTTTTTGGGTACCGTCTGGTTTTGTAATAGGGGGGTCCTGTTGGTATAGTATGGCGCCTGTTCCAATTTGTGATGCATCCGTTTCAAGTTTGAATTGTTGTTCTGGATCTGGTCGAATGAGTACTGGTGTGTGGGTAATCATATTAATAAGTTTGTTTTGAGCTTCTTTTTGTTGGGGTCCCCATTCGAAAGGTACGTCTTTTCCAGTGAGCTTTGTGAGTGGTGCGGCGATGATACTGAAATTAGGGCAAAACATGTGGTGATACCCGGATACTCCTAGGAAACCGCGAACTTGTCGCTTGTCTTTTAGTTCCCGTGGGTAGTCCCTGAGTCCTGCGACTTTAGCTGGGTCGACTGTGGCTCCATCTTTTGATATTCGAACGCCTAGAAAATCCATTTGCGGTTGCATAAAGATAGATTTTGATAATTTGAGATGTAGACCGTGGCGTGCAAGGAGATCAAATAGGAAGTTAATAATGTCGACGTGAAGATCGAAGTCTTTGAGTAGGGTTCCTATTCCACAATCATCCATGTAGTTTTGGAGTATGCGTCGTATTTCGAGTACACCTTTCTTCTCGAAGTGTTCGTATAACTCTTCGAGAATACCATTCATAAAGTGTTGAAAACTTGCTGGTGAATTGCTCATGCCGAAGAACATTACTTTTGGTTCGAATAATCCTTGGCGAGTTTTGAAGGCAGCTTTCCATTGGTCTCCTTCGCGTATTCGGATGTTATTATAGCCCCAGCGGATGTCGAATTTACTGAATAATTCCATTCCCTGTAAGTTTTCGATGCATTGTTTGAGGTTGGGAAGTGGGGTGACATCTTTTCTAGTGACCGCATTAAGGGGGCGATAATCGATGATGTATCGTTTCTCTTTAGAGTCCTTTTTAGGGACCATAAAGGTCGAAAAGCCGTATGGTGAGTCCGATGGTGTGATGTATCCTTTGGCTAAGTTTTCGTCGATGAATTGATCCTCTGCCTTTTGTTCATCCCTTGAAAGTGGGTAAACTTTGCAATTGAAGCGGGTGGGTGCAGTATCCATTAGTACGATTTTATGGTCTCCTTCACCGCGAGTTGGTGGAAATTTGTTTGCTTCTTCATCTGAAAATAGTGCTGTATGCCGTTTGAATTTTTCCGGGAGGGTAATTTCCTCCTTCCCATGTTCCGTTGTGTACTTATGGGCCATTTCTACCGCTGTATGGGTGCGATTGACTTCCACTGGGCCTCCCTTTATTTCTAAAGGGGTTACTCCCAACCATGGAGCGCACCTGGTTTGTTGTGCTTCGAGGATGAGGTCTTCATTGATTGGTACTTTACTTTTGACCCATGTTTTTGCGCGTTGGAGAGTTCCAAATAATAAAGTTTCCATTTGAACTTTTGGACCTAAGAGTGTTCCCTTTTCCCAGTCGATCTCTGGTTTAAAGGCTTTAAACCATGGGTAGCCAAAGAGAAGTCGGTCTCGTCCTAGATTAGTGACGAAGAACCTTTGACGTTCTCTTTTGTTGCCTTTAGTAACAAGTAGGTCACAGGCGTGAGTGATTGTTCCGTGGCGATTAAGGGTTCCATCGACATTGAATACTGGGCGGGGATAGGGGAGTTTCTTCATTCCTAAGCGTAGTTTAATGACAGTGGTATGGTCGATGAAGTTTTCGGTTGCCCCAGTGTCAAGTAGGACTGTTTCTTCTGCCTTCCCTCGATAGTGTGAAAACGCAACTTTTATTTGCACAGAATTTGAGCGATTTACAAAAACACTATCGAGGCGGAATG
>Ga0307510_10000120_pt1 | contig 62606 bp, 45 predicted proteins | sample 12_EM_MG_FD_207224 | JGI IMG/M metagenome (GOLD analysis project Ga0307510, IMG submission 207224) | Populus trichocarpa ectomycorrhiza microbial communities from riparian zone in the Pacific Northwest, United States - 12_EM | ecosystem: Host-associated > Plants > Roots > Unclassified | place... | reverse complement strand
CAAAATATTATGAAAGTAAAATGTTTTAACACAAATATTTTAAATATAAAGTTAGGTCAATGTTATCAAGGCTAATGGAATCTAAAGCATCCCTTGTTTTGCTCAAATTCCTACAAAGTATAAACATAAAAAAAAACAACATGAATATAAACCATATATATTAGTGATAATTCTAATTTTAAAAAATTAATATCATTGTTAATGAAAATAGTAATAATAATTTTCAATATTATTATTAATATCATTATTATTGAAAATAGTAATGAAAAAGAGCTTTTTATACTTGGGTGGTTTAATTAATTAAATTGAACAAGGTTCAATTTGATTCAATGACTTTTCAAGAGCGGAACGGAACATGTTGAATGAAACCGGAACGTTCTGGACAAACTTTAACCAAAAAATCCGGAACGGACCAAGATTTAAAATGAGATGCAAATTGTTCCATTTTTTTTCGTTTTTTGAATTGGTATGGAATGTTTCGGCCATTCCGGGCGAAACATAACAGAATTGACAACCTTAATTCTATTCACTTCTTCCCTTTTTTTTCTATTGGAACCTTTTCTCATTCAACTACTAAAACTGTTTCATCTTCCATTTTTAACTTCCATTCAAGATTCCATGAAATCAACCACAACTATTTTTGCTTAACACATTGCCGATACTAATATCACTGGTATCATCATCACCCCGTGGACATCGATGCATGACGATCTCCTTACCCAGGATCCTAACATACACTAAATGTATGCTAGTCGATGCATAGTGATCCCACTACCCGGGATCCTAACATACACTAAATGTATATTAATCCATGCTTCATAGGCATCGATGTATGATGATCCCCTTACCTGGAATCATAACATACACTAAATGTATGCTAGTCCATGCCACATATCACACTTCTCATATTCTCTATGTCAGCTACTTCCATCACTTAACAATTCACACGAAAGATCATTCACCTTGAACACATATATATTCAGGATGCTATCCGAAATAATAATATCATTACGCAAACTTTCATTCTTTCATATAATATCCAGCATTCGCTTATTCACATTTCACCTCAATAACATATTAAATCATGGAATTTATCTAGAAAGAACAGATACGGATCACCCACATGCAATAGAAGCTCTATTCGTGCTCCCCTGCTGCTACTACTGCACCATGCTTGTGATCCCTTCTGAATTCACAAGCATATCTCATAAATTATCCTCATTCAAGGATAGGTTTCATAACAGCCATATTAACAGCCATATTAACAGCCAATATAGGTTTTTTTTTCAATTATTTTTTTATATATATATTTTACATTTTTCTCATTTCACCCATTAATATCATCATTCTTTGTCCGATCATAGTTATCATTACAAATTTTTATTTCAAACATGGCTCATTTATTTTGGAAGCTAAGATGTAATCTCACATGTTTCCCCAAAGGGAAAGAACCCAATTTTCACCTTTAGGTGTCTAGATAGTCGCTTTAGTGACTTTTCAAATCTGCCAGTAGAGGTCGCATTCCAGCCTCTCCTCAATCAAAGCCATCCGAGAGGCAGAGGTTGAGTATCAACTTCATCCCTCTCTGGGCCTTAGGGAGTTATGCCAGAGCATAATCATGCGTGTACTTGGTTGCGGGTGGCCAAAAGGGCCCACTTGGAGTGAGTTTTGACTATATATGGAGTTCTAGAACTCCGTTTCAAGCGAGGTTGGTCTCGTGGGAAAGCTAAGACACAGGGCTACAAGTCCCATGAAAGGAGGAGAACCCAGATCTTCCCCTAAGACTCTCAAAATTACTCGTAAATGAATCAAACCTACTGCCCTATAGGGTCTATCATGACTTGGTCTTGGTTGGTGGCCCATAACTGGAGTTCTATAGATCCAAATTGCGTAAGACCAATTTATTTAGTTAATCAACATCCAAAAGACCAACTGTAACACCTCACTTATCAGTGGGCCAAACATTCCATTATACCATCACACACACCATTCAATCCTTCCATATATGACATTCACACATAATAAGCACAAAGACTTTTCTTAAATATTGGTCTATCATATAAATGGATTGATAAAAGAAAATAACATAAACGTGTGCATATACAGAATTGAGTTTTTTTTAAAAAAATTGTATAATAACTTAAAACATCGGTTTACAACCAAATCCAATAAAACATATATCGGCGATTCCAACAATTTTTACAAAGTCTTGGAAAACATTAGAAATCCTAAGTCTAATTACTGGATTTAAAAAGGAGTCCTCTAACTAGGATAATGAGAAGAACCTGTGAAATACATTACACATATAAATAATTAGTTATAGAGAACAATTACTTGTCATGAAAATAAATATAAATCTCTAGTCAAAGCCCATCATTCATAAGTAAAATACCAAGTTACAAAATTCCAATATTTTATGTAAGATCCAATAACATTTCTCCAACACCCACCATCTCACCAAGAAGAAGGTTTAGAAACTATTTTTGCCCCACACTTGTGACTGACTAAGGATTATAACTGCCCCCACTCCTGTGGCCGGCTACATACTAAGTTGCCCCCACACTTGTGACCGGTTATGACTTTAATTTGCCCCTACCCCTTGTGGCCGGCTATGACAAGAATACCCCTACTCATGTGGCTGGCTATTGTGTACTTGCCCCCCACTCATATGACCAACTTTTATATCAATCCAAGTTGTCCTTAGAAATTAGGATAACAAGCACAATAACCTTATACAATTATTTTTTTTCCGGCAACACTCATGACACAAACTGTCATGTTTAATTATGTTTCCACTCTTAAATTTCTCATCTTTTACTATCGTAAATCAATATACATCATAAACAAATAAAATTTCAGAATATATTAAACTCTTCAAAATATAAAAAGGTGAGGTAGTAATCACCTACCTATTCCTCTCAATGGTCCTGTTCTGCTAGCTTAGGGTCCCGTAGTCGATGCCTCTCTTGCTCCACACGAGACCATCATTTAATATCATTCATTCCTTTTTCAATGTTTTCTTATCAACTAACAAGCATCATTATATGATTTCATATAAATTTTCCATATCTAAATTAGATCATTATGTAATGTTCACATAGCCACCCGTTAACCCGAACCATGTAGACTTTTCTAAGCTAATTTCTTAACCCAAACTTACCTCACCTTAATCACTTTATATGAGACTCTAATTTCCCATTATTTTTTTATTCTTAGGGCTGTCCAAATCAGCCCTTTAACACCCATTAGTAGGGTTGTCATTGCAACCTTCCTTTAGTTTTTTGGAGACACTTTTGATCCCTAACAACTCTACACTTAAGGTTGTCACTCTAGCCCTCCCCTTTTGGAGAGGTATTTAGCACCCCCCCTAAACATAGACTTTCAGGGCTGTCACAGCAGCCCCAAAATCTTCCAAAAATTAAGTCTCTCTAATGCTCCATTTCCTTTTAATTTTAGGGTTGGTTCGGTTAACACAAAACCAATTTTGGCAGCCGTTTCAAACAACTATAAATAAAAAAAGAATAATATTCCAGAAAATCTATACGGTCAAGTTGTAATTCATTATTATAAGTATAATATATCCAAATATCAACTTCATCCAATGGTGAAATTTCCAGAAACTTAGGTTTAACCGAACTGACAACCTACTGTGCAAGAAGCACAACTTTTGTTTGGAGTGTTTTTTTTATGATCTCCACCGTTTAGAATCTAGATAGCATCTGGAAAAATAACATATCCAAATTATAGTCCGGTCCAATGATGAACAAAGGAGAAAACGGTCGGTGATTGAGACTATCCAGAAGTTTATTTTTCCCAGAAGTTTTCCTCCCGCGATATGTCTCAAACGGAGATGGATATAGAAGATCCCTCCAGTGAGAATGTACAAGACGTGGAGAAGAACAACATATCCAAATATTGTTTTGATCCAACGGTGGAAGGTGGAGTCATAGCCGTCGGAGTTTTTGCCATCAATGTCTTCTCTCCAACCTCTCTTTAAACTCTCTAAACCATCCAAATATCTCTCTTTTATAACTTAGTGACTCTTTTTAATCACTCTAGGTTAACATTTTGGTGTAGATTTCATCAAGAAATGAGAAGAAAAGATCAAACAACCCTAACCCCTCTTTCTCTCTTGCAAGTCACTGCAAGAGAGAAAATAGAATGATATTTATGGTGTTATCTTCTTGTAACAAATTGCATCTTTACCCTCACCCTTTCTTATCAATACATAAACCCCTAACCTTTTGTTATTTGAATATTGACCCCTCTTGGTTTTACGTATTCATTTTGTCCTTATAATTTTTTTTTCTTCTAACAATTTAGTACTATATTCAGGGGTGTACATGATATAAGAGGTTAATGACTTGAATTATGGTTTTATCTTGTATTTTAAAAACACACTTGCAGTCTCTTGATTTTTTTTATTTTTTTGTAACGTGTGCAGGTCAGAGAACCAGTTCTATTCTAAAGAAAACCATGAGGTGGTAAGAAGGTAGAGAAAAAGCATTCAGGTTGTCGTTTAATTTCACACCTTGGGCTCTTCTTTTTACTCATCCATAATCATCGACCTACAAATTGTCACGAATCAGCATTATTAACTCAATTCCATATTTGCACAATATTCTCTCTTAACCTGACCTCACTGACACACCAACAGTTTCTGGTTGCTGATATCTTAGCCTCCAGAATAAAATTTTAACGTCTAAAAGGTCGGATTAACACACACATGCTCCGGCTCCGGCTCCGGCTCCGGCTATCGTCATCATGGCAGCGCAAATAAGTAACACAGTTATTCATTCAACACAAACATATCCTGATCACTCATTCATGCAAAACCTCAAAATTCCATCAACCTTGCAACAACTTATGAGTACATCATGCACTCAAATCTTATTCCCTATATAAAATCATCCTTACACCTGATAAGGGTGTTTTTCTTCTTCTTCTCCATCTATTCCAACCGAAAAGAAGAAAGAAAGTTACAAAACATTGTGTTCCCTATAAAATAAGGCAGGCGGGCTGGGGATTTAGCCTTAGAGTTGCATATCAAGCACGCACCGGAGGCAGCTGCCTTCGTGCAGCAGATCAAATGCCTCATTCATCTCCCCAAGAGTCAGTTTATGGGTGATGTACTCATCGATCTTAATTTCCTGTAAGACAAGTAGAGTGGAAAGAATAGCTCAGCTTCCTGTTTAGCTCAAGTTTTAAATGCACTGAGAAAGATGCATCATAATATGCTCGAACCTTTTTCATGTACTTTTCTACAAGCAGAGGCACCTGCGAACGGCTCTTGAAACCACCAAAAGCTGTTCCTTTCCAAACACGGCCAGTCACCAACTGGAAAGGACGAGTGCTTATCTCCTGGCCAGATGCTGCAACACCCACAATTACGGAGGTTCCCCAGCCCTAAGTAAGAATCTCAGGCATGTCATCACAAGTGATCTCTGGATAAATACATGGTTTCGACCACCAATTCAATATGCATTACTTACCTTGTGACAGCACTCCAAAGCAGCCCTCATCACAGAAACATTTCCGATACACTCGAAGCTATAGTCAACACCACCATCAGTGAGATCAATGAGACGCTGTTGAATTGGTTCATCATGCTCCTTTGGATTCACAAATTCAGTAACTCCGAAATCCTTTGCTGTTGCATTGCAGTTTACAAAAGATAATTAAGTAAGACAGGGCATCCAAGCATGATGGATATTCATTTAAAGCGTCCTTCCTCCACGGTTCGCAAATAATGTGTTTAGAAAGTCAGCGCTGGAAAATGGACACTCCCACATTCCACATCAAAAGGTAGTTACTGAATTTAAAAACCAAAGAAATCAATTTAAAAACCAAGAAAATCACTTGATCTGGTTTGGTTTAGGTTTCAGAGAGCTGAAACCGATCGAACTAGACGGTTCAACCAAATTTGAATAGTCAAAAAAAATAAACAGGGTATAAAATGCTCTAGGACTCCCTCATCTGATTGGTGTTTCTCATTAACAAATGATTTGCACGTTACTTATGTTGATCTACATCGGCATCTCCATCTGCTAGGTGCTGGAATTATTGAAGATGTGCACACAGGTTTTGGGTTTGTGAGATACAACACCCATGTTGAAGCAACTTTGGCTATTCAGATGGGAGATGCTCGAATTGTGTTGTTTCTGGTTTTTTAGTCTTTAATGCCAAAAACCAACCCGGACCGGGCCAATTTGAGGACAGAACAATGGTTGTCACACCGGAAAAAAGAAGGTAAATTTATTGCTGACCACTGAAGCATGCTAAATGGAAGGAAGAATGAAACTGTACCTCTATCAAACTTTTTTCTGTCAATATCTATGCCAATTATCCGTGAAGCTCCAGCTGCTTTTGCACCCTCCGCGACCTATCCATAAAATTAATACCGTTATTTTACAGGGATGACACAGAAATATTAATGGATCTATTTTTCCAAGAGTGAGGGGGGACCAAGCAAGACAACAACTTACTGCAAGTCCAATCGTCCCAAGTCCAAAAATAGCAACAATGGACCCTGCTTCTACTTTTGCAGTGTTCCAAACTGCTCCAAGACCTAGAGACAAGAGATGTGTGTAACTTACACTTGCATACATCAAGATGAATGCATGACATCATCCAAAAAACCCAAACATACACCAAAAACTACCAGCAGACTTCGACAGGAGGGATCGCATAAATCAGAATTAATGTTGAGATGCAAACAGGAACTTCAAACGCAACAAAAGAATCTTCCTGGAGCTCAGTGTAGTGCTTAAAAAAGATGGGAAAAAACAAGATATACTTACCAGTAGGAACACCGCAGCCAAGGAGGCAAACTTTCTCCAAAGGGGCTGCTGGGTCGATCTTAGCAACGCTAACATCATGCACAACTGTGTACTGGCTGAATGTTGAGGTTCCCATGAAATGGTAGATGGGTTTTCCTTTAATTGAGAATCGGGTTTTACGATCATTCATCATGACTCCAACACCAGTGGCTGCACGAACTTTTCCACAAAGGTTTGTCTTCCCTGATTTGCAAAACTTGCATTCTCGGCATTCCGCCTGGTAGCAAGGGATAACATGATCACCTGGTTGAACCTCTGTCACGCCTTCACCAACGCTTTCGACAATCCTGTGTCCAAAAAATTCATTAAACGACAACACACAAAGAGTTGAAACATGCGGGATCATCATGATGATTCGTGTCATGTATGATATCATCCATACCCAGCAGCCTCGTGACCAAGAATACATGGGAAGAGACCTTCAGGATCCTACAACATCAAATAACAAACAAATTAAATAGTAATTATTATTAGATCAGGAAAAACCCCTAAACTTTGAAAAGAAAAGGAAAGGGAAATACCTTTCCACTCCAAGTGTAAGCATCAGTGTGGCAAAGAGCAGTGAAGAGAATCCTGATTCGAACCTCACCGGCCTGTGGTGGAGCCACCTGCACATCCTCTATTACCAACGGCGTGTTCGCCTCCCAAGCAACCGCAGCTTCGCAATTCCAAATCCAAAATCATAGATTACTAGGTAGTTGTTATTATAGCGAAATCACAAATGCATGCATATATATATATATATATAGAAAGAAAGAAAGAAAGAGAGTACCTTTGCAAGTGATGGGCTGTCCCTGAGTAGCCATGGATGGAGAGTGAAGTCAACAGAAGAAACCAACGAGAGAAAGAATTGAAGATTGCAAATGGTGGGAACTTCAAAGAGGACTGGGATTTATATAAGATAAGTAACTGGGATTTTAAAAAAATAAAATAAAATAAAATGCTTGTAACTAAATATTGTAAAGTTAAATTCTTCTATTTTTTTCTAATTATTATAGTTATAGTTATAATTATAATATATATTAAACCAAAACGACGTACGTACGTACCCATTCACAATATATAGCACAGTTTTTATGTGTTAATATAATTTAATAAATTGCGATGGAGAAGGAATGTGATCAATTAATATCCAGCTGACGTCTTCAAACCTCCTACTAGTTTGGGATAAGGTTTATATTTTAGATAATTAGTTAAATTCTTGATTTTAGTAATTTGATTTGTCATCTCTAGTCAAGATATTTAATACTTGTAAAAGATAATTTGTAGTGAATTAAGGTACTCTTCAATGATTAAATCAGTGATTTTTTAAGAGAAAATACAATAATATTACAGAGACAATATGAAAATAAATATGTAGTAGAGAATGAAAATTCCAAACTTTTTGTTTAAAGAATTTATGGTCTATTTATAGTCATAAGTATTTTTATGCAGATGAATGACTAAAGTGTAATATTTTCCTGATAATATTAAAGAGAAAAAATATTCATGACATATATATTGATGTTGATGAGAAATATCACTGATATATGTATTAATAAGAAAAAATATCCCTCACATATGTATATTAATGAGAGAAAAATCCCTAATATATGCATTAATATTGATAGAAATATGATGGATCCTTTGAAGACTTTTATACACCTAATGTATGTAGAGAGAGTATGATCCAAAATGTAGTTGTGCTCAAAAGAGGTTGGTCCTTCCCTTGACTGAGCCCAAATGAGATTGAGTTTTATGGGGGGTTTAGACCCTTAAATTTGAATTTATCAATAGCCCCCCTAAATCGTTGTGATATTTATACGCAAAGGCTTGTAAATATGGTCAATACGACGAGTTTGTCAAAAAATATTTTTTGAGAAGCGGGGTGAAAACCCCGGTTAATATACTTAGTACGATGAGTGTGTAATGGTATGTCCCATGTTTGAAAAACAATTTTCTAAATATATAGAGGTAAACTATGGAGGAACTCATATTTAAAAAATTTTCTAGGAGGGTAAGGTGAAATTATAGAGGAATTCATACTTAGCCATGACGATATATATTTGGCTATAAAACGAGGGTTTTATTATGTTTTTGAGGTCGACCGTCTCAAGCTGTTATGGAGAGTGAAGCTATCACACTAGAGGAAATGTAGATGTGCCCAAAGGAAATGGGTCATTCACTTCGATGAGCCGAGAAAAATATTAGGTTTTATAGGCTCTTAAATTTGGGTTTATCGCCATGTTCCACGAACAAAGAAAATTATAAATGTAATGAAATACATGTGTGAAACAATTAAATATAAAAGAAAAAGATAATATTGTACCTTAAATAATATAATTAATAGAATACTAAAGAAAACATTTGAGGTTTGAAAATGAATGATTAACGAGGTATTTGAGAATGTAGTAGTGATTGGTTTTCAAAATACTTTTCACTCGAAAATATATCAAAATAATATTTTTAGTACTTTTTAAAAATAATTTTTAATATTAACATATTAAAAAAATTCAAAAATATATAAAAAATTAAATTTTTATTAAAAAAAACACCAAAGGATAAATACAATTATTGAACTGTTGTTAGGCCACCCTGGACTGACTTTTGACTATTGACTTTCGAGGTGGTGATGGCTCAAATGCAAAACGAAACGCTGCACGAAAGTGTACCAAAGTGAAATTAAAAATGCAAAACAACTCCTATCTAGCCTGCCTGCCTGTGTCTGCCGATAATGACAAGATGTTAGCACAGATTTTTCGTTTTAGAATATTCAACTCTCTGAAGTTTGAACTTTAGTGATCAGAGGAGAAATGCAAATTCTAAACAACAACTACTAGGCCCTTCAAAGCAGAACGAAGGTGACAACTCCTCTGTGCTCTCTCCATCGAAAATGACTTGGGTTTGTGGTGGGCCTGCCTTACATCTCAGTTGGGTTTTAGGTATGTGACTGCTTTTGGACTTCTGCAATCACTACACTACTAGGCGTGTAATTCACATATTAATCTTTTTTCTTTTTTTTTTAAGGTAGAAACCAAGTTGGGTATGAATTTTGCTTTTAAATAGATCAGTTTTGCAAAATCAAATATATTTTTCAAACTGTATATGAAATCGAGCTTAAAATTTATAATGAGGTATTAAACATATGAAACTATAGTGTGATAAAATCTCAGGTCAATCAAAGTTCGGGAATAAATTATTTAAAGTTGTTGTTACTGTTTTGACAGATTTATCGACAAAGTGTTCTTTTTTGGCTATTTTTAGCCCATTCGATCCAGACATGTAATGGGTTAGTTTTGGACAACAAATGGATATTAAATTAGGTTTATTTAGGCCTTAAACTTGTGCATGGTCTTGGGCTACAAGGGTTCCTAATGTGGTTTGAATTCATTGAAGAATTGAAGTCCATACTTTGCGAGGATTCCAAGTCCTACATGAAGTTGATGTGACGACATCTAATAAGGGGATCTTTCTCCTTGATTTTTTTTCTTCTTATTTTGCAGGTATTTCTAGCACATCAAAGAGACTAAGAGGAGGCAATACAAGGAAAGTGAATTCTAGTAATCAAAATAAAGTTTTCTAGTTGAATTCCTCCACTAAACGTTTCGGCAAAAAAACCACTCTGGAGAGCTTGGAGATTTCAGATACATGGAGGAATTCTACCATAAAGAGTTTGTTTTTATTATCTTATTTTATTTATTTGATGTTGAATAATTATCTTTAATTTAGGTTTGTTCTGACCCATTAGACATTGTTTAAAAGTTTATTTCATTATTGAACTTATGTTAGTTGATTTCTGGTTCTAACCCATTAGCGTGCAACCCAAAAGAGATCCATTTTAGAGTTATTTAAAGAAGGCTATATAATGTTTTTTGAGCTATAAATTTTGGCTACTTGGTGATAATAAACGTGAGTTTCTTCCTATTGATTATTTGTGGTAAAACATCCTTTTTTGCAAGGATAAAGCTCATACATCCGACTTATAAAAAATTAATTGGATTCGTGGCATCATTCTCATACTTCGGGTTTTTAAACACATGGTTATTTATGGGTCCAAGTTTATTTCAATACCTTTGGTTCTTAGGTACATGGTGTAACAGTCCGACTGTATGACTCGATCAATGTTAAAAGATCCCAACATATCCTCTTTATTTGAGGGTAATTTTTTTTTCCAAAGATTCCGCAGAGTTTCATTTGCATTTAGAACATCTCAAGTGATCGACTACTATCAATTTACTCAATCAACCCATCATCACAAAGTCCCATAATTCCGGATCTTATATCAAACCTCATAATTTCACACCTCATACATTCCATATAATATATATATCCTACGAGTAAGTTCAGTATGAACATAGTCCAAACATCATATCATCAAATTTAAAAGGAAAGGAATACTAACATGCAAAGAAAGTATTTACAATATAATAAGTGTTCTTAAATATTTCAAAAGGGTTAATTACAAGATAACTAAAATACCATATGCTAAGTTGAACTTTTATAAATATATCAAGGTTTACACAAAAGTATACTACGTAAACACGTTAATTCTCTTTTGTTTAAGTTAAATATTTACATAAGTTTCACAAAGTAGAGTCCTAAACTAATGATCTTCCTGGATATTTGATGGATTTGTTACATAAATAAACATACCATTATGTTGATAAAGAATATATATGCTCATGTAATGAATACGAATGAAGTATTAACTTTCTATCGGACCCTTAAGAATTCTAACAAAGAACTTATATCTTGCTTGTAAATCTTTTAAACCTAATTAACACTCATTTGTATATTCTTAATTTGAATACTCTTATTTACTTGCATGAACTGGGTGACCTTGCAAAGTCTAATATTGTAATTCATATCCCGGCAATCCTATCACGGATGCTATTAGCCGAAGCTAATCTTATAATTCATATCCCGGTAATCCTATCCCGGTAATCCCATCACAAATGCTATTAGCCGAAGCTAATTTTGTGATTCATATCCCGGCAATCCTATCACGGATGCCATTAGCCGAAGCTAATCTTGTATTTACGCTAGACTTTATTTACATTGAACACGACATTTATTGTAATTGCATTCACCAGAAGAATTATAAATTGTATAAGTGAAAATAGAAGGAGAATCACGCACCTGCTTCGCCTGTCTCGCGACCTCCCCTAACAGAAGATCCAATCCTAGTTGCTCCTCCTGAATCATAAGGAAGTTTTTTTGTTATGATTTCTTCAAGCCGACATTATAGAGAATCCATATTCATCCATTACTCATATGTTACTTTCTATACATGTTCATTTCCTCATAATAACATGCATACATATATCATGTATATTTTCAGAGTTAGTATCTCAATGTGCAAGTGTTCACATGACTCATTTCTTTTATATCTTATATATATAGTATTCACATGAAAGCCTACCATTACTGTCTAGACATTGAAATGTTACTGTCCAATTTTCAACTGTTACCGTTTAACTTTGAACTGTTACTGTCCAATTTTTAACTATTACTGTATGAACACTCATCAGATTTTTAACTATATCTAATGTTCTAAAACTTCATTTTAAGTGAGATTGATCTCGTTAGAAAGCTAAGACACGAGGTTACAAGTTCTCTGAAGGGAGGAGAACCCAGTTTTGCCTCCAAAATAGTCAAAATTGTTCATTAACTAATTAGTCATACTGCCCTACATAATCAGTCACGACTCAGTCTCAGCTGGTAACCCATAACTAGAGTTCTACATCTCTAAATTGAGCAAGATCAGTTTTGTTGGTTAGCTAACATTCAAATCTACAATTCCTATGAGGAACCCGATCCTAATTCCCTCATCCTCCAACCCAAAATCTCACTGAAAGTCAGGAGACAAGTCTGTCCAAATTTGTCTCCCCCCTCTCCTTCACACAATACTTTCATAAACTACATACCACACACATGAATTAACTTAATCTCAACAATAAGTATTTTTTCCTCAATTTATGTCTAAGAACCTTAACCTATGATTCAATATCAAGGCATCAATTCTTTATCGAATTTAAAAATGAATTTTTTTAAGATCATGTTTAGAATACCTTACCAGGTACAAATTAAGATTTTGATCTTCAACTAGTTGAAGATTTTCAACTCCCTCATTTCTTTTCTTCTTGTTTAATTTCTTGGTAATCATTTGCTCTCAAGTGTTTATCCCATCTATAAGCTCTTAATCTTGGATGGGTTCTTGAAATTTTAGTGTTTCTCTCTTGATTTCTCCAAAATGGGTATAAAACTCCCTATCTTCTCTCTTTATGGTTCCTACAGATTTTTTGTGAGGAGAGAATATTTATACTCTATATTTTCCCTTATTTGCATTTAGGCCCCCCTTTTCCTTTAAGTGTATTATTCTCTTCAATTAAATCCAACCCTCAACAGTACCGGGTTTATTATAATGTTTCAAACTATTTAGCCCGGAAATTTATATTCAAAAAGTTCTGAATTTCTGTTTTTATTTAACCATATGCATGAATTTCTTCACTTTTATTTTTTTTTCCCGGGGTTTACACATGGTTACCTCTAGGTCAGAGTTCTATCAAACCTGCTTTTCAGCTTTCCGGGTTGTATTTCCATTTTGTTAGGGGTTGCTTGACCACGCGATCAAAAAATTTGTATTAGTTGGTATCAAAACTAGGCTCCAACTCTATTTTCCCTGTTTTTGTTTTGGTTCTTCCCAGAATTTGAGTTTTTGTTTTCATTGTTGATTTTCTTCGCATCTAGCACTAGGGTTTGCGTTAATTAGGGTTATCTCTAGGTCCAAGTTTTTTTTTCCAATATCTTTGATTCTTAGGTGCATGGTTATCTCTAGAACAAGGTTTCAAACCTGATATTCAGCTTTCTTGGGTTGGTTTTCAATTTCATTGTAGGTTGTGTGACCACGAGGTTCACACCACGTCACCTGTATATTTTTTTTTAAAAAATAAGAGCATATGGCAAATTATATTCCCCTTTAAAAAGAAAAACAGAATTCAAGTAAGCCTGGTCACATAAGCCTAGGTTGTAAGTCCCATGTGTCTGGGCTATTTTAAGCCTATGTATGCTAGGCCACTCAAGCCAGACCACGTGCATGGACCTTTTTTTAGGGTTTATTTATTTATTTATTTTGTCCTTTTAGTTTTTTTCTTCCTGTTGAAGATCATCAGCCTTAATCAAAGTCTTTCCATATATACACAGCCCTAATCATAGCACAATCATATCTAATTCCTTCATTTCCTCTTGCTCACAATAATGTATAACGTTACCTTCCTTTCTCATGTAATACGTTACATACTGGATGTATATAAATACAAGTGCACTCACCACCAAATCAGTGTGGCAGATTTCAAACATTCTCATGGTATCAGAGCTTTCATTGGATTAACATCCCACGATCTAAATGGCCTCTAGTTCATCTGATTCTTCTCTCACTCTTCTTCCTTTCAACACCATGATTCACATGGTTACAATCAAGCTCTCCTCCTCCAATTATCTTCTATGGAAGAGTCAGCTTCTTCCTCTTCTTGACAGCCAAGGTCTGCTGGGTCATGTGGATGGCACCCTTGTGCCGCCACCACCATTTGATCCTCCCACCTCTCAGACACCAAACAGCAGTCACCTAGCATGGAAAGCAACTGACCAGCGCCTCCTCAGCCTTCTCCTCTCCTCTCTCACAGAGGAAGCAATGGCTGAAGCTGTCGGCCTCTCCACATCCCATAAGGTCTGGACAACCTTGGAAAGCACCTTCAGCCACCGCTCCAAGGCTCGTGAGATTCATCTCAAAGATGACCTTCAATTGATGAAGTGTGGCACCCGTCCAGTCACTGTCTATGCCCGTGCATTCAAGGTTTTATGCAATCAGCTTCATGCAATCGGTCGCCCAGTTGATGAAACCGACAAAGTTCACTGGTTTCTTCGTGGTCTCGGGCTAGATTTCTCCACTTTCTCAACTGCCCATATGGCACAAGCTCTTCTCCCCTGTTTCTCTGATCTCGTCTCTAAAGCTGAGAGTTTTGAAATTTTTCAAAAATCTCTGGAGACTTCAGCGCCTCTAGTTGCAGCATTCACTGCCAACAGAAGCTTTTCTCATCGTGGAAGCAGCTCCTTTCGCCAAAATCGTGGTCGTGGATACGGGTCCAATAGCAACTCTTTTCATTCTGGACAGAGCCGTACTCACACCAACCAAGGTCGCCGTCCACCACGCTGCCAGATCTGCAGACTGGAGGGATATTATGCTGATCGCTGTAAGCAGCGCTATGACCGACATGAATCCACAACATTCCTTGCTGAATCTGATTGGCTTTTGGATACAGGGGCTTCGGCTCACATGACTCCAGATAATTCCACATTGGAGCAGTCCATAGCTTACACGGGTAAGGAATATGTAATTGTAGGGAATGGTGCGTCCCTACCCATTACTCATACAAGCAATATTTCCCATTCCCCAGATCTTAAATTATTAGATGTTTTGGTTGTTCCTCACCTTACTAAAAATCTTTTGTCCATCAGTAAACTCACAAATGATTTTTCTTTATCAGTTACTTTTGCTAATAATTTTTTCACTGTTCAGAATTGCCTAACGGGAAAGGTGGTGGCAACCGGTAGACGTGATAGAGGCTTATATGTGCTAGAGCGCGACAATTCTGCATTTATTTCTGTCCTTAAAAATAAATCTCTTCATGCTTCATATGATTTATGGCATGCACGCCTTGGACATGTGAATCATTCTATTCTTGCTTTATTAAATAAAAAAGGACAACTTCATCTCATCTCTTTATTGCCATCTCCTAAATTATGTGACACATGTCAACTTGCAAAAAATCATCGCTTGCCTTATACTCGTAATGAACACAAGTCATCAAATGTGTTAGATCTAATTCACTGTGACATATGGGGTCCTTCACCTGTAAAATCTAATTTGGGCCATAACTATTATGTTTTGTTTATTGATGATTACTCTCGTTTTACTTGGCTTTATCCTTTGAAATTAAAATCTGACTTTTATGATACATTTATTCAATTTCAAAAATTTGTTGAAAATCAATATTCTTCTTGCATAAATTTTTTTCAAAGTGACGGTGGTGCAGAATTTACAAGCAATTGCTTTAAAACTCACCTTCGTACCTCGGGTATCCATCATCAGCTATCTTGCCCATATACTCATACCCAAAATGGTCGCGCTGAAAGAAAACATCGTCATGTGACTGAAACTGGTTTGGCCCTTCTTTTCCATTCTCACACTTCTCCTCGCTTCTGGGTTGATGCCTTTAACACTGCAGCTTACATCATCAATCGATTGTCCGCACCGCTTCTCGAAGGTAAGTCCCCCTTTGAACTTCTATATGGTTCTCCTCCCAATTATGAGAATTTTCATCCTTTCGATTGTCGTGTATATCCGTGTTTACGTGATTATATGCCAAATAAATTTTCCCCTCGAAGTATTCCTTGCATTTTTATGGGCTACAACACTTCTTATAAAGGGTTCTGTTGTCTTGACCCTTCTACATCTAAAATATATATCACTCGACATGCTCAATTTGATGAAAATTACTTTCCCTCTCTAGATACCTCTCAGGCTCAATCCATGTCTTCCCTTCAATTTTCCAATTTTTTGGAACCAACCCCTCCCTATCCAAACATGCATGCTTCTTCCCCAACGCCACATTCCCCGCATATTACACAGTCCGGATCTAACTCGTGTATTCTTTGTACTGATCCCGTGAATGAGCCTATGCAGATGGATAATTCTATTGCAGGTTCTTCTCTGCAGCACTCGGACCCTAGTTCAACTTCCCTTACACCCACTGAACCGACTCCTCCTCTTCCAGTTGTTGTCTCTCAGATGAGTTCTCATCCTATGCTCACACGAGCCAAAGCTGGAATTTTTAAAAGTCGGCACCCGGCAAATCTTGCTTTTTTGGGATCCTCTGGTCTTCTCTCAACTCTTTTGGCATCTGTTGAACCAAAAGGATTCAAACCTGCTGCTAAGAATCCTTCTTGGCTCGCTGTTATGGATGAAGAAGTTCAGGCTTTGCAAAATAATCACATTTGGAATTTGGTCCCTCGACCAGCCGACACCAACATTGTGGGTTCTAAATGGGTGTTTCGGACCAAATATTTGCCTGATGGTTCCATCGATCGTCTTAAAGCTCACCTTGTTGCTAAAGGCTATACACAAATACCTGGTCTTGACTACACCGACACTTTCAGCCCGGTTATAAAGGCTACCACTGTCCGTGTTGTCCTATCTCTAGCTGTGACAAACAAATGGCCTCTTCGTCAACTTGATGTCAAGAATGCATTCCTCAATGGTCATCTCACTGAACAGGTCTACATGGAACAACCTCCTGGGTACATTGATCCTCGCTTCCCTAATCATGTTTGTCAATTGAAGAAAGCACTTTATGGACTCAAACAAGCACCTCGTGCTTGGTTTCAGCGTTTCAGCGTTTCAGCTCTTTCCTCACTCAACTCGACTTTTATTGCAGTCGTGCCGACACATCACTCTTTGTCTTTCACAGGAAATCTGACGTTATTTATTTGCTTCTTTATGTTGATGACATCATCATTACAGGCAACAACTCATCTCTTCTTCACAGTTTTACTTGTAAGCTTCATTCTGAATTCGCTACTAAGGATTTAGGTTCTCTGAGTTACTTCCTTGGTCTTGAAGCTACATCCACAACTGATGGTCTCTTTATTAGTCAACTAAAATATGCTCGTGACATTCTCACTCGTGCTCAGTTACTTGATAGCAAGCCTGTTCATACCCCCATGGTTGTTTCTCAGCACCTATCTTCTGATGGTTCTATGTTTTTGGATCCTACTCTTTATCGATCTCTTGTTGGGGCCCTTCAATATTTAACCATCACGCGTCCTGACATTGCTCATGCTGTCAACTCTGTCAGTCAGTTTTTACATTCTTCAACTAATGACCACTTTCTTGCAGTAAAACGCATTCTTCGTTATGTCAAAGGGACTCTGCATTTTGGTCTCACCTTCCGCTCCTCTGCCACTCCTACTACTTTAGTTGCTTATTCTGATGCCGACTGGGCCGGATGTCCTGACACTCGTCGCTCCACCTCTGGTTATTCTATTTACCTTGGTAACAATTTGGTTTCCTGGAGTGCCAAGAAGCAACCTACTGTGTCTCGTTCAAGTTGTGAATCTGAATATCGTGCACTTGCTCTCACTGCCGCAGAATTGCTTTGGCTCACACACCTCCTTTGTGATCTGAAAGTTTCTCTTCCACAGCGGCCTCTTCTTTTATGTGACAACAAAAGTATCATTTTCTTAAGCTCCAACCCTGTTTCTCACAAGAGGGCCAAGCATGTTGAGTTAGATTATCATTTTCTTCGCGAACTTGTTCTTGCCGACAAGCTTCGCACACAATATGTTCCTTCTCACTTACAAGTTGCTGATATCTTCACCAAAAGTGTGCCTAAAGCTCTCTTTCAATTTTTCCGGTCCAAGCTTAACATCGGTTCCAACCCGACGTTCAGCTTGCGGGGGGGTGTTGAAGATCATCAGCCTTAATCAAAGTCTTTCCATATATACACAGCCCTAATCACAGCACAATCATATCTAATTCCTTCCTTTCCTCTTGCTCACAATAATGTATAACGTTACCTTCCTTTCTCATGTAATACGTTACATACTGGATGTATATAAATACAAGTGCACTCACCACCAAATCAGTGTGGTAGATTTCAAACATTCTCACTTCCAACTTTTTCATTCAATTTCAGTTTTTTTTTAATTTTTTGTTTTCTATTTTTAAAAAAATAACAAAATTTTAACATTTTTTATGATGTTTTTTTTATAGAGTTTTATTTAATTTAGTGTATAACATTTTATTTATTTAAATTTAATGTATTTTTAACCCCTTAAAATTTAAAAAACTAAATCATATTGTTATTTTTTGAAGGTGTTTTTTACTTAAAAAACTTCTTTTTTTGTTATTAAACTTTTAAAAAACATTAGGGCTACTTTTGTTAGACTCCGATGCGCCCTTATTTATTTCTTTAAGAAAAAAGATTGGGTTTTAATATATAAAAAAAGTTTCTTACACCTAGTTGGCATATAATTAAATGAAAATTAATTTTAGTAATAAAAAATTATTAAATCTAATGAGACCCAAAACCTGATTCACGACTTTAATAAATTAATTTTTATTACCTTGAGATTTTTTTTAATTAAATACTTTTATTCAATTTATTCAATTTATTCCTTCATTTTTTTCTCTGCGGTTGCTATAAAAAAAACACATAGAATAAACCTATATATTGAATTGTTTTCTGAAAAAAAGTATCTGAAATAGTTAGTTTTTTAGAGTACGCGTCTCTTATTTCTTATGAAAGCACAGAGGAACTCTTTTGGTTCAGAAAGCCCGGCAGTAACAGGAAGATGATGGCTCCTACACCTCTTTGCAATGTGTAGGGCAACTTAAAAATATTTGAGAATAGGAAGTTAACTGGATCACAATCACAAGCTACGTTTGCAGGGCAGATTATTGTCTTTTAAAAGTATATATATATATATATATATATATATATATATATATATATATATATATAAAACAATAATATGTGTGAGGATTAACTCAATGAAACTTGGTTAATTTGACAAATACAAAAACACTCTGGATAAATAGTAAGAACATACTTTAACTAAATAATATTTTTTTAACATTGAAAAGACAACATATTGGATTAACTTGAGTCAACTCAAGTTAACCATACAAATATGTAGCTTGAGTTATGAGACCGTGATACCATAAAAAAATCAGAATAAATTATGAAGTTCAATTCCTAACCAACCCAATGTTAAAGGATGAAATTGAAAAAAAAAATATTAAAACTAAAGTAGCAAAAAAGAAAAAGAAACTGAGTCAACCCGGGTTAATTTGTCAAATCCACAACTTGAGTTGTGAAACAGGATAACCCTACAGAAAGCAAATTGAAACAAATTGAATTAATGTTGAAGGATGAAATTGAAAAAAAAAATATTAAAACTAAAGTAGCAAAAAAGAAAAAGAAACTGAGTCAACCCGAATTAATTTGTCAAATCCACAACTTGAGTTGTAAAACCAAGATAACCCTACAAAAAGTAAATTGAAACAAATTATGAACTCTAATTCTCAATTAAATCAATGTTAAAAAATGAAATTGAAAAAATATATTAAAAAAAAAAATGACCCGAGTCAACTTGCCAAACCTGTGATCTAAATCATAAGACCGAGATAATCCAATAGAAAACAAATTAAAACAAATTATGAAACTCAATTCTTAATTAAACCAATATTGAAGGATGAAATTAAAAATAATTCAATTAAAAAAGACTAAAAAAAAGCTAAGTCATCTTAGGTTAACTTGTCAAACTCGTAACTCGAGTCATAAGACCGGGATAACTATTAAGTCTGGGTTAGGCTTAGCCCGACCACATGAGATGGGCTTATTGGGCATGAGACTCAAGTCCATACACGCAGGTTAGGCTCAGGACCAGCCCAACCCAATTTGTTGGGGCATAAGACGGCCGAACAAGCTTCTTCTTTTTTTCAATGTATTGGTCAGACCCAAACCAGCCATGCGGGCTGGGCTTGGTCCAGCCCATCCTACATAGTCATTGTAAATCTACTTTAAAAATATTTTTAAATATAATTATTTTTTTTATAAATCCTTTTATTAAAATGATATATATATAGACACACACACATCATAACCCTCTTAACTCTTTATTTTTTTAGTTTTTTCTTAGTTTAAGAATCCTAAATAAAAACTATGTATGTATGTACACGTGTAACATGTAAGGTTAATAAATTTGACCATAAATTGAAAAAATTGATAAGTTTAAGGACTTAATTAAACATTGAATTAGTTTAATTAATGCAATCAGGGGCTTAATTGAAGAAATATCAAAGTTCAGGGTCAATTTGGATCAAAATTGCAAGAAATTAAAATTTAAAGACTGAAGTGAATAGATTTGATACTGTAAGGGGGTTAATTGATTTTTCCAGGGGTAAATCCGAAAGAATTAAAGGTTTGAGGAGTGAATTAAGGACTTAATTAATTAAATTTGAAACCAAGGACTATTTTATAAATGACGCAGAAATTTGATCTAAGGGGAAAATTAAAAAAAAATTCAAACATAAGGGCTTGATTGCAAGATTTCAGAACTTCAGGGAGCAAATTAAAGATGACCCCACGACCTAAAACAACGTCGTTCCAAGCACTGTTCATTCTCTTCTCCAGAGAACAGGGGAAGCCCGTTTGGTGATGCCACTAAAAATAGCTTCAACCAGACCCAATCCCCTCACCAATCTCACCAAATCCAAGCCAAAATCACAGACCGGGTTGTCTACCACAAATCACACGGATTTTTCAATTCCATTCATCCCCACAATGCGCCTCTGACGCAAGGATAAAGTTAATCACCAACAGTCCAACAATGGCAGGAGTGTTGGTGTTTTCGCTCCACTAAACACAGAGCAAACCCAAGCAGTGGTCATCTTTATCTACAAGATTACCATCCTAAGAGAAGAGGAGTATGGCCCTATAAAAGCCAGACGAAAGGCCAGAACCAAGGATGGAGAAAAAAAAACAAAGAGAATAGAAGAGAGGCAGAAAAGGAAGGAACCCAGAAAGCAAAAAAAAAATAGAGAGTGGAAAAAAAGAAAACAACAATGAAGATCTGTGTTGATTCGCTCGATCTAACCAGAGAAAAAAAAAACAAGAGAAAATAACAAAACAAAAAGGAAACAGAGAAAAACACAGAGAGCTAGAGAAAATCCATAAAGCAAAGGAGTAACAAACCCAAAGCCAGAGAGAAGGGTGACCAGAGAGAGAGAAACAAAACAAAAATGGAGGGGAAGAAAGGAGCATTGCCCAACCAGCATCGCCTCACGTCTTCATCTCCAACAACAACGAAAGTAGGTAAGCTCTTCTTTTTCCCCATTTTGCAATTCTAATTAGTTATTCATTGTGTAAGCATGCATGAATTAATTCACGCGGACCCGCTGCTACAACACTTGGTCACTGGCTTGGGCAGTGACCAATAAGCTGGATCAAGCCTGAAAAAAAAAGGATTGAGACCGAGTTGGGCCTGGAACTCAGGCCTAGTTGACTTAATTTTTTGGGCTAGGGTGTATTTGGAAAACATACCCTTATGTCTTTTTTTTTTTTTTAAGTCTTCTTTATCTTAATATCTAGCCAAATAGGTATTTTAAGATATCAGAAAATTCTAAAAAAAAATTAAGGATCTTCTTAAATTTATTTGTGGGTCCCTCGCATGTTTTTTTATGACTTTACTTAGTATTGGGTTGTAAACTTATATTGTGAAATGTGAATCTAGTATGCGATACATATCTGTTTTTTCTTTTTTTTTTTCTCTAAAAAAATAATAAAAAGATATGTTTTACTTTTAATTCAAAATTTTACTTGTTTATTCACCGATGCTAGTGTTAGGAATATTTGTATTCACTAATGTCAAAATTAGAAATACCCTCGATGCTCGATGTTCACTAATGCTAGAGTTATGAATCAAAACACTAGAATTGAAAATTATTTCAAACCTCAATATTCACTGACACCAAAGTCAGGAATATCATACTTTTTTGTAATATTTACCAACACCAAGGTTGAAAGTATTTGTAGTTGAATATTCACTTGTGCTAGAGTCAAGAACATTATAAGCAGACCATTAAAAGCATAATATAACAAATCCTTAGCAATTTAAGACAAAATCACCAATGCATCCTACCTCAGGTAAGATGTTTTAGGGGTGATAGTATCTTTCTTTTTACATAATCAGTATCGTGCCATAAAATCTTTGTTGACCAGTTAGGGTTTCTAGTGACCATAAAACTAGGTGACGACTCCTTAAACCAGACATTTTTCCCCTCTAAGAGTAAGATGTCAGATATATGTTCTTTTGCCTAAAAATTTTAAAGGTCTCCACGATATCGGGTGCGACACTATGATTAAGATTGTAATTGAACCTTATACTAAAGTTCATGTTGAAAAACTATTTAAAATAAGGTTAATACCATATTTGAGGCTAAATTAAAAGTGGAGTCTACTCAGTTTTAAAGTTAAAACTTTGCTGAAATTTATTTTTTAACATAAGCTCTTTAACATGAAACATTAGCATGATTAAAATAAATTAAAGGTGAATGAAAAATTGATCTCAAAGAATTCTTGGTTGGTATATTTTTGTGAACCCCAAAAACTCTATCCTAGATAGGAAAAAAACAAGATTTTCTAAATGTTTATATAGTGAAAATGTGAAGAGTTAAAATTGAGCCTAGAAAGCACCCAAGTTTTTAGAACGAAAATGACCTATGAAAAATGAGATTTGGGCTTAAGCTACACGCGCACAACCTGGCTTGTGCTCAAGCTTCAAGTTAGGCTTTGGCATAGGATTGGATTTAGGTTTATTATCAAATAATATTTTAGACAACAAAATAAATTATTTTTTTCCAACCTATTTTTTGAGATTGGGCTTGAGTTTATAATTATTTAGCCTTTAAAGAATTATTATTTTTTCAATCCTTAGTTAGTCTAACCTATGTATAAAATTTTTATCACTTAGTCTTTTTCTTTATAAACTTGAATAGTTTTTCCGGTATAAATTAGGTTTAATATTGTTTTTAAGACATGTAATTAAGAGTAATAATGGAGCGAATTTATTTTAGTTATTATCAGAATTAATTATGTATAATCTTTGTTCCAAAATCCACTATAAAAAATGATTGAAGGAAGAGTGTTCTGGATATTTTTTGGACAATTTTTTTTTCAAGATATTTTTACTCTTTTTTTTCTCGGTTTGTTTTCTAGTTTTTCTTCTTTGTCTAAGCTTTGTTTTTCCTCTTTATCTAAAGCTTAAGTTTAGTCTTTGTATAGAGACATTTAAGTTACATTTTCTTTGGTCTATGGACCTTGTAAATAATTAGCTTCAGATAATGGCATCCTAAAAGGATGACCGGGATGAATAAATAATTAGCTTCGGCTAATGGTATCCTAAGTGGATGACCGGGATGATTAAATGATTAGCTTTGGCTAATGACATCCTAAATGGATGACTGGTTTCCCTTTGTTTTGACTTCAAGCAGAGAGAAAGTTCAAAGATCAAGATTTTTTTATTTCATTTAAAATCCATCTCCTTAACATTAAATTAAAATGGGTCTATCGATACAAGTTGTAAGACCGATAATTCAGCATTCAAGACCTGGTCGATGGCTACTTCAAATTCAAGTGCCACTTACCTTAACACAACTCGGGCTAATCGACTCCCAGGCCAGGCCTAACTAGACCTAGTGAAAGCAATCAAGCCAAAGAAACACTTATTCCTTGCGGAGCAACGGCTAGAGCTGCAAATGAAATAGCAGTGGTTATGCCAGCATGCTAATGATATCCTAAGAGTATGACCAGGAGGAATAAACGATTAGCTTCGGCTAATGGTGTCCTAAGAGGATAGCCGAATTTGGGAGTTGTGAGTTAGTTTCAAGAATTGATACATTCATGTGTACTATGTTTTGTATACACCAAGTATATAAAAGAACTACGCTTGTTATGCCTTAAACAGAGAATAACATTAATGCTTACATTAAACTATTTAATTGCTTATTATTAATTATTTATAATCCTTGTAAATATTTGTATTGCAGCAGGGACATCACACCAACGAGGTACCTAGGAACGCCATTACACGAGAACTTACTTTTGCAAAGAATCATGCAGTCACATTTTAAATCACGATGTATTTTGTATGAACAAAGTGTATTAAATGTGTATGTGTTATTCGATACTCTTGTTTAATTTTGTGATGTCTATTAATAGTATAGGAATGCAAACTTATAATTATGTACGTATATTTGAAATGTGAACTTGTAATCATGCAAACATAATACTATGTGTTTGTGTAAGAGTTGTTGTTAATAAAATGTTGATTGATGTTTGGTGTATGGATTGAGCCTCGATAATGAGGGGAAACCGATTTATCAATTCCCGAAATGTTATAAAAAAAATTATCATTGTTTTGGCTTGAAAAACCAGATTGTTACATTTAACCCCTGTCTTTAGTGTTAATCCATTACTTAATATTGATTCTTACCCCGAAGGCATATTACACTAGCATATGTATAAGAAGGCTTGCATGCGATAATCAAGTTATGTAACATCCCTAAATTTTAAATACAGGTTTAACATAATATCAAGTCATGGTTTCTTAAAAGCTAGGGTAATTGTTTTTTAATCTCATAATCCAAAATTCATGATTACATAATTCCATCTTTAAAGTCATTTAAGATTCTGCAAAAATTCCAGCAGAGTCTCTTCTAAAACTGAACATTCTTAAGTGTCAACATCAACAATCAACATACACAATCAAGACTTAATCTATGGTCCAACCATCCTGGATCTTTTCCATGAGCAACACAAATTTCCTTCCATTTCACAATCCATAATCAATCACATTAAATATATTTCACAATAGTTACATGCATTTTTAATTTAATAAATAGAAATAAGTATTATGTTAAATTTCAAACCTAATAAAAGAGATTCAATAGTTATATTACATGGATCTTAATACTAGTTTAGTTTACCATACAAACATTTGTCACAAAATTATATTACAAAAAAGGAATTCAACCTATCAATAATTACATCATTATTAGCTAAACAAAAAGAAATACTATAAATAATTAATTGCTCAGCTTGGATCTATGATTAACCTAAAATCAATTCATTATACAATATAAGCACATAATTCAGCAATTGATACAACAAAGCATATACTACATTTTTATTTCATTAATTCAAAATCAACATTTTAAAAATAAATGTGTCATCTCTTTCTACTTATCAACTTTTTTATTCCACCTAAATAATCCATAAATAACCTAGCAAGTCAGTCAACTAACGCCTCTAGCTTAGCTCTGGATAGCTTGTCAAATTAAGTATCCTAACAATCAATCACATTGACTCCACTAGCTCCGCTCTGGACAGTTAGTCAATTTAAGTATCTCAACAGTCGATCAAATTGATGTCACTAGCTCTACTTCGGATAGCTAGTCAAATAAAGTGTCTTGACAGCCAATTACATTGACTTCACTAGCTTCATTCTAGATAGCTGGTCAAGTTAATCATTTCTTAGTATTAACATTTTTATAAATAAATGCATATTTTTAGAAATTTGCACTTCTAAAGACTTGAGAAATCTTTTAAGCAAAAAAATTACATAGCACCTACCTAAAGCTTGTGCTAGTCTGCTTTTTCATGCTACTGTCCTGATTTGACAGCCTCTCTTATACGATCAGGGTCTCAAACATCATTAACATTTCAACCGTTCTAAGAATTTTATTCCAATTCTTATTTAACCAATATTCTCTAACCGATAACAAGGGAATCCTTAAAATTCTATACACATGCACACTTTTTATGTTCATACTCATTCTTATAGGTTCAATAGTTAAAACCCTTAATTTCAATAATAAATTTTAAGAACATATAAAGCAAACTTTTGGAACCCCCCCTCGACATTTTAACCAGACCTATCTCTTAAGGTAGCAAAAGTTCCTTTCTAAATTATATGAAATTCTCTTTTCACATAGTCTCAAAATATATCTTTTAGCACAATTCTTTACATCATTTTAAATTAAGAAAATTTAAACCCCATTTTTACTATTATGTGGCGAAAACCACCACCGAAAAGGGGATATGAATTTCTTCCAAATTTTCCTTTTAAATTCTTATTATTCAACCTTAAACATTTCACTTAACACAACTCAACCCAATTTTCATAGCAACTAAGTCAACAAAGTCCAGTTCTTTTTTATTTGTTCAAGCCGAGACTTCTCACCAAGGGAAACATGTAATGTTTTTTTTTCTAATTCTCATGTGATTTAATTTTATGCCCAATAATCAAACACAATATATAACATAATCAAACATATATTCCATGTCAATTTGAATTAACAAATTCAAACCCTCCTATACACTAAGTTGGTCGAATATCACACATAAAAAAGGCATGGATTTTTCTTCAAAATTTCTTTTCAACTTCACATTAGCTTTTCATTTTATACTTAACCTAACATAACTCAATTCAAATTTCATAACAATTAAACCAACCAAATTCATTATTCCTTTATATATACACTAGGCCGAAACTTCACACCAAAGAAGGAACATAATTTTCTTCAAATTTTCCACAATTCTCATGTTACCAATTAGTTTTTCATATCTAAGAACATAATTCCAAAAACAATTACCATTACAAACAATCAAACCTATATAACCCAACATTCCACAATATACATACAACACAATAAACTTCAAAACATACTAGAATTGAAATGAATCATGATAGGAGTGGTTGTTACCTCCTAATAACAAGAAATCAAGAAGAAATTGCAAGAAAAAAATATCCAATTTTCTTCACCTTCTGCTCTTACTCCCTCTAACTCCCAATTTCACTTTTTTCTAAGCTTAAAATCCTTTTTAAACTTTGCAAATCTTCTCTTAATTCATCAAAAACTCTTTTTAATTCATTAATCCACTTCTGATGCTAAACTTAATTAGCCCATCATTATAAAATAATTAGGTTCATGTACTTTCTTACACATAGATTAAATTGATTAAAGTTTATTCACATGCATTTCCAATACCTTCACAGCACTTTGTTCATTATTATTCCACTCATAATTACACATTGCCCACTTTTCTTCCCTCCACAGACCTTCGATCCAAACACAAACTACATTAACAATGCTTTGAATCCATGCTTCACCAACAAATTTCAACTTTCTGTTTCTTTTTTTAGCTGCAGTGTTTCTTCCAGCTCCTGCACATTCATACACTAACATATACTTTTGTGTAACCGTTCTTTTCATTTCATCTTATTTTACATCATCTTATTCACAATTTACACTTGTAAATAACAACATACTCCCCATATGGAGGTTTATTCACCAACTAATATGGAGGGATGAGATCTACAGCTACCATAAACCCGTCCTTGGGAGCATGAAACTAATCTTCCTCCTAACATTTGATTCAAACATGTGTTCAGTGAAATCACACGCTCTTCACTTTATTCTAAATTGCCACGCATCATTGCTTGAATCAGAACTCAGAAACATTATAGAAGAAAAAAATTGTTTCAAGCTGAGCACCACCAAATTCGTTTCCATCATCAGCTAACATTGATTAAGAGCCAAAGCCTAAGTGAGCTAGCACCCATTGAAGAGGGCAACTTGCAGTAACTATTAAACAATAATTCATTTGGTCAATAAAGAAAATATTCAATTGAAAGAACGAAAATGTTCTCTTTTTTTTTTCTTTTTGTATAAGCAGAGAAGGAGAGGGTAGAATTAAAAGGAAAACATGCAGACTTGTATTAGTACGCTACTGGGGCACAATATTTTACATTTTAGCACATAAATTGTTATACATTTCCACAATTTTCTGGTGAGAAGAAATTAGTAAGTGTAAAACTCCAGAAGTTAGTCACACCTGCTTCAAATCAGGCCCGGAGACGCGCACCAAATGTTGAGCTTTTGCCTCGTGTACAATGGTGAGCTTTCTGGTCCAATGGAAGCAAACATTGCAGAACCTAAGAAAATGCACGAATATTGATTGAACAAATTCTGAAATTGGGATGCATTGTATGAGAAAGTTGAAATAAGGTACAAATTAATACCATCAGGCTGAGCTACGCAGATTGCACAAAGGGGAAACATGGGGGTTTAACCTTCTAGAGCATATGTCTGGACCTGCAATCCATATAAGAACAATAAAACAAAAATAAGAACTGAGGGGCAAGGAAATAGCAGGGAAAGGAACCAATGGACATGAACATTCTAAGGCACCAGACAAACCACCAACTTTGCATTGAGTGAAGTCACTTGTTATTCTACAGAAAAACACTTGAGAAACCAAGGCTAGCTCAATAGGCACTAACAATATCATCCAAATAGAACTAGTTGACCTAGCACATTTTCCACTGCATGGCAACCCTTGTTCATATTTCCATGAGGTAAACAATAATGTCCGAACAAGACAACATGAACCACCCAGATCTTTTGGGAAAAGCTCAAGCAGCTACCTAAACCCAATCCCAATTTGCATTAAAATGATGTCTAATGGTAAAAACTTCAGATTAGTCATTAGATACTTGATAGACCAGATATCATAGCAAATCTCAGAGCTGCTGAAAATGAGTGCACGGGGAAAAAAACAAGGCAAAATGCTCCAAAGGATTGATAACCCCTAGTTAATTTCCATGATTAACAGATTTCTTTTACATCCTTTTTTCCCTTTTTACATTTGACATGACATAAAAGTGCTTTCTTTTTATTCGATGTGCAACTGCACTAGTGCTCGTTTCTGTGATCCAGATAAGATTTATAAATGGAAGCATGCATAAAATAAGGGAACTGAACACTGGCATCTTCTAATCAATAAAAGAAAATAAAGCAACCTTTCATTTATAAAGCAACCTTTCATTTATAAAGCAACCTTTCATTTTATTCTACCTCAGTCAAGTTCTCTTCAGGAAAGTGATTTGGTCTGGTACAATTAACACCATGGACACCATCATACTTGAGGACTCTAAGTTTCCCTTCCTGTAGTTTACCGAAAACTGTTATGCAGTTCAAAAGTATAGATTAATAAGATGAACATGATCAGAGAAAGGTGCACACCTTGGTTCCATAGACAAGACCTCCTCCGGCAAAGGGATGAAAACAAGCAACATTGACCTCATCCTCTGCGCTAGGAAGCACTCTCACAAGTTCCATATCCGAAACTCTGTAAACCTAATTGACAGAAACAGAGGACTAGAGTTGCAAGACTGACATGCCAAATTCCAGAGACAGTTACAGTATGAAATATAGGTAGGATATAAACCCTTGCTGCTAAACATAATAAGTTCACTATTTATGTTTTTTCCAAATAATATTTCTTTTCCAGAATAAAAACCATCATTTCAATAATAGTGACAATTGCAACCGTGACTCTGGGTATTAATTGGGAAGTATATAACCCATTGGCCATAACATCTTTGCACATTTACGCTCAAAGAAACCTTTTTCCAGTAGTACAAACTCCAATTTTCCATCTAGTATTAGCACAATCACCTGCAGACTTTTCTATTCAAAATTCATTCCTTCATCGATCATATAGAAAAACTATCTCACTCAATTCACTGTCAGCACATCACAAACTATGTTTGCTAGAGCAACAATTTTCTGCTTCATAGGAAAGCCACCTCAATTAATTCCACTCTTGCCAGTGCAACAATTGTGAAAGCATGACAACGTTAGCAAATAAAGCAGAGAGATGGATTGTTTTTACATGAATGAAGCATAAATCCATAGAGAAAAGGACACCTTATCACAAAATAACAATCACCCAACAGAAAATTCTCAAGTAAATGGGAATCAAGAATAAAGACAAAAGGCAGGGAAAGAAAATGAACTTTATACCTCCAGAACTGTATAAATAGGTGTTGTCGTTTCCCCATCAATGACAATGCTTTTTAGAAGGGAGCCATGACGTCGACCATAAGCCAGTAAAATGTGCTCCGACATTGGTGAGAACTGCACATGGCATCAAATACAAAGCACAGTAATATCAACCAACAAGGAAATGTTAATAAACAAGCAAAACATCTATGACCTTCACCATCTACACCAACATAATTAGAAATCCATACAAATAAGATAGACATATTCAAACTGGTATTTAAAAGAAAAAAAAAAGTATACCAGGACCAGATATTCTAGTATTTGCAACTTAAGTATCTTAAAAATATTATATCTGAATCGCAACATCTATATCTCAGAGCATCATGTCCGAAGGGTTCTCTTTCTTCCTTTATCAGGAAAAAAAAAAGAGCAATTGAGGATCTCAGAAGTCTAGAACACTAAATGAGTCCTCTTAGGGATTCCAGACCCCAAAGAAACTAATGACAACAATGACAAAAAGGATGTTGCCATAAATAATAGACCATGAATTACAGTTCAAAAGCCCTTTTGTTACCAGTTTAGCCAAATGCACTTAACACCCCAAGGAGGAGCACACAATGAATTACAATTCAAAAGTCCTCCTTTTGTTACCAGTTTAGCCAAATGTGCTTAATACCACAAAGAAGAGCATCAGCATATCCTTTACAAGCTAAATGCAATTGAATGTTGAGAATCCACATGAAAAATGGAGGGAGAACTAACAAGCAGTCACCCAGCAGAGTACAGGTAAGATTTGACCTTATTATGCTAACTATATGATAACCCATCAATAGGCCAAAAGATTTTGCATCTCAATGCAAAGACAAAGGCCTGCTTGTAATAGAAGTAGACCGGTAAATATGAAAACAGATACATCATACATGTTCCTTTCATCTATGAAAGATCACTGACCTGGATTGAAGTCAAACAATGAGCAGCTCTAATTGCACGTGACACAAGCACTGAACCAAAGCTGTATAAACAGAAAAGCCACTTTGATAGATAAGACAATCATTCATCTGGATTAAAGAACAAGAAAGAATCAAGTGCATTGTAAAAGTTGGATAGAATTTTACGTTGCCTCCTCCAGGGAATATATGCGAAGCTCGTACACTACTTGGTGTGCTGATATTGGGTGTCTAGTAGGGGAAGTAGCAGCCCCAGCATCTTGATGGACTAGCGTTTGTAAACCGGGATCAGCTTCCATATGGGGCAGCATACAAGCAACACAGGCAGCTAAATATCTTCCGCATGGTGAAAAATGAGCGCCCATTTCACTGAAAAAACAATAGCAGCCAGAGAGACACAAAGTGAACATTGAAAGGTCAGCCAAAATATATTAATAAAATGCAAATCCAAAAGATGACCAAGCTGTCCACTATGACTTAAGAAAAAATTTAAGAAGTGATGTGGTTATAATATAGAGTTCACTGAACATAAAGCAGCAATAAAAACGCCTCATCCTTGCTGGAGCAAGCAAAGAATATACTAAAAAATCAACAAATTAATACTTTCTTTTTGGTCAAAACAATTTAAATTCTATCATGCTGATTAATTAAGTAAACACCAAATTTGATAGGAAAAAGAAAAATTACAGCCTTCAGCATACCTACAAAGGACGGCATGAGGTATGGTTAAGCGACATTTGTCAGCATTGAGTGGAGCGCAAGGATGTTTTATGTCATGAGACCACACTCTAAGCTTTACAGTGCATGGTAACTCTGCAGCAGCTGCAGCTTCCAATGACGTGGCAATCTCAGACTGGATTCTATTAAATATGGGCTGATTATCACTACCTTCATGTCGCATATTAATGGGAGCCATACTTTCCCTGGATTCAGGCACAAAGAACCGGGAGCGTGAAATGCGAGGCCGAGAGCCAGATCTCCCAGAGACCCCGGAGATGCTGGTGCTGCCAGGCATTGCCAAAGAAGCCACTGCAGCTTCCACATTCTGAGTAGATAGATAAGATGTCAGTGAGGAAGGACCAATATACTGGGCTGAACGTTCACGACTACCACTACTAAGAGGAACTGTCGAGGGTCCACCAGCTTGGCTCTGACCCATTAACCATCCCTGCAAAAAGGGTAACTCCCACCACGTGGAGTCTCTAGAGGGTAGAATCTGCTGAAGTTGCCCAAAATCAGTGGACTGCTGCCTAATTGAAGTATTTGCAGGTACTCCATCCATTGCACTATTACCAACACCAAGCATCTCTAGATGAGCTGATTTTCCTTGAGGGTTCCCCCCTACAGGCGGCATTTCATCAGTCTCCATCGCGTCTTCTCTGGTGTTAGAAACTCCACCTCCCATTCCAGAAGGGAAAGAATTATTTACTATACCTTCTGCACTGGTATATGAACTAGAAGGGACTGCAGGAAATGTCTCCATGGGAGACACTAAGGGAACATATCTGTCTGTTGCATTTGTATCCATTTGAAGCTGCATTGAAGTAGAGGACTCCACTTGCATTGTACTTGAAGTGACAAGTCTATTAGCATCTATTCTACTATCATCTAAAGAAAATGAAGGCACGAACAAGAAAGGCAAGGACACAAGTGGTAGTTCAGAAGCCAAGCTAACACAATCACCAGACTGACCATTTGTGACAAAAACAGCAGGAGGAGGATATCTCAGGTAACCTGGAGATGTTGCCCGTGTCATAGAAGAATCTGAAGAGTCAAGATCATTGACCTGCATATCAGTCCAAAAATGTAATCTACATGATAGAATGAGTAAGTAATCAAATAAATGACCTTTGGGTTATTCACCTCAGCAGTCAAGAGAAATGGAGCACCGTGCGGGTGAAAATGCACTGCTCGAAGAGAGCGCCTAGTCTTCAATACAATAGTTGGCGAAGACGCCTCCCCTCTCTTATTGTAGTGCCATATGTACAACTGACACATGAGATTAAATGCCAATGCTATGTTAAACTATATATTCAATGCAACACATGCCTTTCAAGTAATGAGAAGAAAAAAGTTTGTGTGAGTTGAGCAAAATTAAAGTAATATTCAATACCTTGTGACCTGATGCAACAGCAAGCAATTCTCCTTCTGCATGGAAAGCAATGGAAGCAATAGGACGATCTGTGAGGGGAAACAAATTCACCAGGTCATACACGCTCAACAACTACAGAAAAAGAAAACTGCATAAAAATAATCAATGTGTAGAACTGAACTTACAGAAATCACGGGATCCTATACACTCTGATGTGTTTGCATCCCATAAGCGAACTTCATGATCCAAGCTTCCACTTGCAAGAATTTCTGGATGCAGTGGGTGGAACCTGACCTATAAAATTAGGGTCTTTAATATGGAAAAGATAACTTAAAGGTTGTTCATTTTCAAGAAAAGGCACTTGATTTGAGCTGAAAAGCAGGGTTAATAGCTTTAAATGGGGAGAAAAGGAAAGAGAAGGGAGATCAACAACAAAACTGTGATTGTACATGAAAGATAATGGGAAATGGTTGTAAAACAGAAAGGAAAGGGAAGCAGTCGCCCTTGAGAAAATGCAGTTTTTGTATTTGATAAATTGTAGACAGGTAGACTGCTATAGTACTAAATGAGTATACCGCAGAAAGATAGTTATAATGCCCTAACCGAAAAAATCAGCATGTTCACTGAATATATTCTATTCCCATTACTTTTTAGGAAGACATCTCAGTGGAGCAGGATTAAAAAAGAAAGTGTTAGAATTTAAAATTTGAGTATATGCCAAATAATTGCGTCAAATTTATCCATTATCCATTTATACGTAGCTGGCCAGAATTACAAAAGATCAAGAAAATTAGCGATCCTTGCAAAAAAAAACAAATTCCAACCTACCACCCAAGGCGTCCTCCGATGACCCATCAACACCTTTAAGCAGATTCCAGTTTGGCAATCGATTATCTTCACTGTGTGATCACCACTGCATAAAGAGAGAGAGAGAGAGAAGTGAGTACAACTTCCAGTTGGTGCAGGCATGACCAGGAAAAGACCAGAGTAGGAGGACTTGCTGCGTAGAAGCGAGTGTTTTTCCATCAGGACTAAATGCTGCTGCTATAGTCGACCTCGGAGGAGGCACCAGTGGGCAATACTGCGCCGATAGATGCCGCAACGACTCAGCCTCAGCCCTAAAACATGAGCAAAGAAACTCAGAACACGAAGCAAGCAGCCCACAAAGAGAGCTTAAAAGCAGCGCAATTACCATGAAATAAGACCGCGTTTCGCATCTCTAGCTGGTTCAGTTTTCGGCACGGATGAAGAATTATAATTCCATTGCGAAGCTTCTCCCCACCGCCTTTTTGGCGTGTGTTTAGTTCTAGGACAAATCTCTCTCTGCACTAACAAACACAAGGCGTTTCTACCACTGAAACATATAAGAAAAAATCAGAACCAAAATATAATCAATTTTCAGTAAATTCTAGCTAGCTCTCTCGTAAAGAGTCAAAATTAACGACTCGTTATGAATCTGTGAATAGAAATAAGAGTTTGTTAATCAGAAATTAAACCTAAGAAGAGGAGGATTGAGGGGAGGATTTCGATCCAGCGGCAAGGAAACTGGGGTCATTTCCTTGTTTGCACAATGAAGGGTTCACATGGAGAGGGGATTTCGAATGAAGCAGCTGCAATGGTGTTGAGGAGAAACCCTAATTCATTGATTGATAGATTTGAATTTGAATTTGCTGTGGAGGGGTGAAAGAGGGAGGGAGGGTAATGTTATGGGTGTTGGATTTTATTTTTGGACATAACCTAGTAAGAGGAGAGAGCAGGAAGGTGAATAATAAAATGTGTGCGCCTATGGCCTCAGAGAGAGAGAGAGAGAGAGAGAGAGAGAGAGAGAGAGGTGTTAAAATAACAGAAAAATCTTACAGATCCCCGTTGAAACTACTACTTATTAAAGTGTCTGTAAGGAGTTACGACAACTTCATATTGGATGTCCTGATTAAGGGATAACTAGCTCCCTAACAGAGGATGCTTTCTATCCACTAGCTCACTCTTGGTTAGATGTGTTCAAAAAAATAAATCAATCGATCAAACTGAAAAAACAAAAAAAAAATTAACTGAAAAAACCAAATCGATAGAAAAAACCGAATAAACCAATTAAAAAATAAAAAAACCACCCGGTCCGGTTCGGTTCCGGTTTAAAAAAGCTTAAACCGATTGAACCGGACCAAACCGAACCGGTTTAAAAAAATGTATAAAAAGAACAATCCCTAACCCTAAATCACTTACCCCCTTTCCAGCCGCCAACCCCCCCTCCCCCTCCAGCCTTCCCCTTTTCCCCTTCCCCTTCCCCTTCCTAGAATCCTAAATCACTTTCCCCCTTTCTAGCCACCACCCCCCTCAAGCCTTCCCTTCCCTTTCCCCCTTCCCAGCCTTCCCTTTCAAGTTTCACAATCCAGATGCGAGGGAACCATTATTCAAAAAATCCTACCTTTGATAGTTATACAGTATAACTTATACTAGTTCCATCCTTGTGCTGAGCGGAGTCAAGCTTTGAGATTCTCTACATACCTCAAAAGAAAAAGCTTTGCTAAAGCCAATACGGCATTCACAGCTGGCCAAAGACCCAAGAAAATTTATGGTCAATTAGCTCTCTCCGAGACCTCCATTCCCCGTTCCCCCTTCTCAGCCTTCCCCTTCCCCTTCTTAGCCCCTATGTGGAAGACTTTGATTGCTGGTTGCTTTTCTTGATTTTCTAAGTGGTTGTTGTGATTAATAGCTTAGATTGATATTTGATGTCAAATTTTTCTTCGATTTAGCTCAATGATGTAGATTAGTCCGGTTTTTCTGGTTTTTATGCTAAAAAACCGACCCGAACCGAACAAAACCGGTTCGGTTTGAACCAGTTCTCGGTTCAGTTCAAGTTATATTAATAAGGAATACTATTTTTCGGTTCGGTTGAATTTTTGGGTTAAAACCGGACCAAACTTAACCGTGAACACCCCTACTCTTGATATTAGTTAGGATTCAGAGCTTAAAAGGTGTAATAAATAAAATTTTGATTTGGTACACATACCAAATCCATAAAAAATGTACTTGTAAAGTAAATTATGATAGTAATTGTTTTTTAAAATATTTTTCATTTAAAAATATATTGAAATAATATTATTATTTTTTTCTTCAAAACAATCTAAAAACATTTAAAAAAATTAATTTGAAGCAAAACAAATAAAAAATTTTCAGATTTTTTCAAAAACATTATTGAAATGCAAACAAACAGGCTCTAAAACTCCTTGTGAAGTTATTGTGTATCTATTCGCATGTTACTATTCACTATAATAGTATAATTACTATGTTGCCTCTTCATCATTTAATCTTTTAGCTGGGCTTCGGGGTGGGGTGGTCTTTTCACCATGACTTAAATGTCTTTTGTTAATTGTGCGGGTTTACGATAGTAATTTTGTTTTTAAATGCACTGTAAAATTACTCATTTAACCCTAGAATAAAATAATCAAATGCCTACTCTTCAAAGGCATTTTTTATTTTTATTTTTTTAGAATAATGTGATTACTTTGATACCCTTAAATACAACCAATTAAACTCTCGTTCAAGGGCTTTTTTGTCATTTTACTTTGCTTTTAATGTAAATTTCAAGGGTGTTAAGGGGCATTGTTGTAAATTATATTTCTTAAATATAATTTAAGAAAAAACATGTTGGCGCATGCTCCGTATACACCAATGTGTGGATGGCCCTCATGTCGTTCTAGCAGCGCGTGATGGGCTATCCAACCACCAAACACCGCAATATGGTGTAATTTTTGAAAGGTCTTGGCGTCCATAACCCGATGAGGCAATGCGTGTACCACCATTCACGATGGTGTGGCACTGGCAGCCATTTTTTTTCCTCTTCTACCCTCTCTCCTCACCTAAATTTTCATGTCAACCCCTTCAAAATTCAAGAACAGCCCTTTAGTTTGTTGGTTCTTCATATTTGGTCCTCTTTTCTTTTTAATAATAATTTTTCTTATCTTGAATAATCTATAAAATCAGTGTCTTTTTAATTTCACCCCCTATGTGTTTTAATCTTTTTGCTGTTTTTTTTTCTTTTGCAAGTTTTTTATCAATATTTTTTCAACGATTCCGTCCTTTAAAATTAAATTGGACAACATTTAAGCTTCTTGATTAAACTCAGATCCATGATTTAACAAGTTGCAGGATTTTTAGATTAGATCAGGTTTAGGATGTTCATCTAGGTTTGTTTGGTTTTTCCTTCTTTTTTTAAGTCGATTTTTTCTGATTTTTTTTAATTTTATTTTTTTGTGGTTTTCCTTCAATTAGGTTAGCATTGAGTTGTTTGATAATCTTAATAAGATTAGATGTAGTTCTTTTTATCTTCTTTTTCATTGTTTGTTTTGTCAATTTATTTATTATTGTTGTTTTCTTGTATTATTTAAATTATCACTTGAACCAATAGCTTGAAACTTGGAATTTTTTTAGCTTATCACCTTTTTAACATAAAAAAATTTTGTTTGACCCGCAACAAATTGCGAGCAACATATCTAGTACACAACTAATTGTAATTGTCAGAGAGAGAGATGGTTCACTTTATAACATAAAGCACTCTGAATTGAAGCAGTATTTTTTTTGTTTACACACACACACACACACTAGAATAGAATAGAACAAGAAAAACCAATATAAAAGAATAAAACAAGAAATACCAATATAAAAAAGAAAACTAGTACGTGGCGTTGTTACACCTGAGAATGATCTACAGATTTGGTCACAGGTTTCCAGTCGATATATTAGGTTTGGGAATAGAAACAAATTTCTAATGTGAATGAAGAGGCAAGTCAAAGACAAGATCCTCTACCAAACACAGAGCATACTTAGATTTGCAGAAATATAATTTTTTACAAGAATGTAAATATAATATGAATAAGATAGAATCTTACTTAAATTTGTATTAGAAATCAATACAGGAGATATTGGTTACAAAGGAGATATTGGTTACAGGAGAGTGTTTTAAGACAAAATTTTTTGTTTTTCCCAAAATGTGCTCTACCTTCTATGGCTCAAGGGGTCTCCTTTTATAATGAAGTTGCCATGAAAAAGGCCAAAATGCCTTTTTGGAAAGCCTGAAGATTCCTTCTAAAGTGTTGTAGTAAGCCATGTGCTCTTGTTTTCAATGATCAAGAGATGACAATTTGAAAATTGCCCATGTTTTTCGTGGGGTTTTCTTTTGTTATCTTCTTATCAATGACAACTGATTTGTCTTTTTGTAGCATCAGGTAATGTTGTAGAAAAAGGCCTAAAACAATGGGCCTACAAATGGAAAGGGGCTCAAAACAGATGAGCTTAAAAGACATTAAAAATGGGCTCAAAACAAGTTAGCCTAATTACTCTTTTTAAAAAAAAAAAGATTTTGTAGAGATGGCAGGATGCCATAACAATCATCTTTATTTTCATCACCTAGAGAAGTATATGATCCTGAGGATGATGAGGTTGAGGAAGAAATCAGAAATTCTCCTTTTTCGTTGTTTATGAGTTGCCTCATGACTTCAAAATATTCTTCTTTGGACTTGGCAGTCGCCAAGAGTGTTGCGGCATGGGCCTTTTGGGCAAGGAAAAGGGATTGGGACTGGTCTTGTAGAGGTGGTGGTTCTTTGATACCATGTGTAACATTCCCATTTCCGGGATAAAGCAACGTTCTCATGTTAACTGATAAACAGAGTGATTAAATTTTTTTTCTATATCTATTCATTGTGGTTGTATTAAAGTCCACCGAAATTTCGATGGAGTCTCCCTTATACCGGGAGGTCCCAAGTTATCGACATACGACCTGTTTACACTTCTAATATACCGCATAACTCAATTCAACCCAATCATCCTGGGTCTCAGTCCCACAAACATCATCATTCATATCAACCACAATGTTTATGATATACATTGTACAACAATTATCATTATGGATGGATAAAGATATAAACATGCATACATGGAACATAGTTATACAAACTACAAACTTAAATTCATCTATTCAAGTTTAAACATCAATTATACAATTTGAGTATATATAAACGTTGTAATATTACCAAATACAAGGGTATACTCCTAGGACCTAAATTACAAAAAGTGAACCCAAGCTAGAATCTACTCCTATCGTGCATGCGATGACCCTGAAAACAAAATACATATTATTGAAATATGAATATCACAATAATATAGCAATACAAATATTCAGCAATTTAAAAAGGCAAACATGCATTCATATTTTATTCACTCCTCCCTTTTGGTTTTCATTGGAAACTCTTTCTCCTTCAACTACTAAAAACATTTTCCTCTTCCATTATCAACCTCCATTTAAGATCTCATAAGACCACCCATGATTATTTCCGCTTAACACATTACCGATACCACTTTCACTGTTATCATCATCACCCCGTAGGAGTCGATGCAAGGTGATCCCCTTACCCGGGATCCTAACATACACTAAATGTATGCTAGTCAATACATCTTGATCCCTTTACCCGAGATCCTAACATACACTAAATGTATGCTAGCCAATACATGATTGATCCCCTTATCCGGGATCCTAACATATACTAAATGTATGCTAGTCCAAACACGGCGATCCCCTTACCCGGGATCCTAACATACACTAAATGTATGCTAGTTCACGCCCCAAATCACACTTCTCATGTTTCCTTTGTCAACGATAATTTCATCACTTGGCAATTCACACAACAACCGTTCACCTTGAGTACACATACATTCAGAATACTATCCAAAATATCAGCACCATTACGCAAACTTTCCTCCTTTCTCCTAATATCCAACATTCGGTAGTTCACATCTCACATCAATAACATATTAAATCATAGAATTTAACTAGAAAATATAGGTGCGGATCACCTACCTATAGTAGAAGCTCTACTCGTGCTGCCCCTGTTGTTGCCGCTGCATAACGTCTGTGGTCCCTCCTGGTAATCACAGGCATAATCTCATAAGTGATCCTTATTCAAAGTTATATTTCATACTAACCACATTAACAACCAATACAAGTATTTCTTTCAATTATTCATTTCTTTATATTTTATGTTCTCTCATTTCATCTATTTAAACCATCATTCTTTGTCCAACTATGGTTATCATTCTTTTCTTTATATTTAAATTATTACTGTTTAAACCTCGAACTGTTACTGTCTGACCTCTCCTTAGATTTTTAACTATATCTAGAGTTATAGAACTCCATTTCAAGCAAGATTGGTCTTGTTGGAAAGCTAAGACATGAGGCTACAAGTTCTCTGAAAGAAGGAGAACCTCGTTCTTCCTCTAAGATAGTCAAAATCGCTCATCAACAAATATTTGGACAATTACTGTCCAACTGTTACTGTCTTGTTTTTGAACCGTTACTATCCGACCTCTCCTCATATTTGTAACTATATCTAGAGTTATAGAACTCCGTTTCAAGCAACATTGGTCTCGTTAGAAAGCTAAGACATGAGGCTACAAGTTCTCTGAAGGAAGGAGAACCCAATTCAACCTCTAAGACAGTCAAAATTGCTCATCAACAAACATTTGGACTGTTACTGTCTTGTTTTTGAACTGTTACTATCTGACCTCTCCTCAGATTTTTAACTATATATAGAGTTATAGAACTCCGTTTCAAGCGAGATTGGTCTCTTTGGAAAGCTAAAACATGAGGCTACAAGTTCTTTAAAGGAAGGAGAACCCAGTTCCGCCTCTAAGACAGTAAAAATCGCTCATCAACAAACATTTGGACTGTTACTGTCCAACTATTACTGTCTTGTTTTTGAACCATTACTGTCCGATCTCTCCTCAGATTTTTAACTATATCTAGAGTTATAGAATTCTGTTTTAAGCGAGATTGGTCTTGTTGAAAAGCTATGACATGAGGCTATAAGTGCTCTGAAGGAAGGAGAACCCACTTCTGCCTCTAAGATAGCCAAAATTGCTCATTAACAAACATTTGGACTGTTACTATCTAGATATTGAACTGTTACTATCTAGACATTGAACTGTTATTGTCCAACTGTTACTGTCTAGATATTGAACTGTTACTGTCTTGAACCATTACTGTCTAGGCATTGAACTATTATTGTCCAACTGTTACTATCTAGATATTGAACTGTTACTGTCTAGATATTGAACTGTTACTGTTCGACCTCTCCTCAGATTTTTTACTATATCTAAAGTTATAGAACTCCATTTCAAGTAAGATTGGTCTCTTTGGAAAGCTAAGACATAAAGCTCCAAGTTTATTGAAGGAAGGAGAACTTAGTTCAGCCTCTAAGACAGTCATAATTGCTCATCAACAAATCATACTTACTGCCCTACAGGGTCTGTCATGACCCAGTCTCGGTTGATAACCCATAACTAGAGTTCTACAACTCCAAATTGAGTAATACCAATTTCCTTAGTTAGCTAACATCCAAAACTACAATTGCTATGAAGGAATCTGGTTCTAATTCCCCCTGCCCTTTACACATAACTTTCACAAACTACATTTTCTGGGTAAATTATCATGGTTTCACATCCCCAATCACATACCACACATGAATTAACTTAATTTTAACAACAAATACTTTTCCCCCAATTCAAGTCTAAGAACCCTAATCTATAACTCACATCAAGGCATCAATTCATTATCGAATTTGAAATGACTTATAAGATCATGTTTAGAACACCTTACCCGGTACGAATTAAGGTTTTGATGTTCAACTAGTTGAAGATTTTCAACTCCCTCCTTTCTTATCTAATGACAGCCAGCCCTCCATCTTCTCTTCTTGTTCAATTTTCTTGTTTTCTTCTTATAATTAAGTTATACCTCTTTTCATTTCTTATAATTTCACCCCACAACTTTTAGTTTAGTTTATTTTCATTAATTTAATCCAACCCTCAACATTTTCGGGTTGATTTATAATGTCTCGAAATATTTCGTCCAAAAACTTATATCCAAAAAATTCTGAATTCCCGTTTTTATTTAACCATATGCATGAATTTCTTCACTTTTATTTCTCAAGTAGTTAGTTTGCAATCTAAGCAACCTTTGTTTTTCCTCGAGGTTTACATTAGGTCTGGTTTATCTTGATGGAAAGCTAAGACATAGGTCTAAAACTGTCATGAAGAGTCCAAGATTCAAATATTTCGTTTTTAAGTTCAAATCTTAGCATCAAAAGAGACGTCTGAATCTATCCTGTAGCCCAGACACTGTTCAGTGTTCAGACCATATCTCGAGTTCTAGAATTCCAAATGAGCTCTAGTGTTTTTTGTTGAAAAGCTGAGACAACTGCCCATAACTTTCAAGAAGACTATGTGCTCGAATTCTGATGTTAGCAATGATGTTTTGGCCAGCCAACAAAGTCAATAACCAGCCAACAATATCAATAACCAACCACCATGTCAATGGTTGGCCACCAACTAAATAGTTAGTCAACCAATCAATAGTTCTGAATTTTATCCTATAAAAGGAGGCATTTGCCATACATTTAGGCATCTTGGTTTTCATATGAAGATCATTTTCTTGCTTTCTCTCTTTGTAATGTTCAAGTTTTCTTTCATGCCATTTCAATCTCTTGTTTATGCGTTTTCATTTCCTTTCCTATACTTAGTTAACTTTCATCATAACTATGTTCTTATCTAGTTTATTTATGTTTCTCTTCTTCATAATGTTTAGCTAAGTTTATTATGTCAAGGTGAAAAGGTTTCACTAGTGGTGTTATAATAAGTATAATATAAACTCAACATGGACTTCAATGTTATATGCAAGAAAGTTTGCAATTAACATGTCTTATCTTTTTATCTTTCTAATTATTAATACCTTACTTGTTAAATGATTAATCTAGATTTGTGTTGTATAACACTTGGTACAATAAATGCTTGATCCTTCATAGTCTTCGGCCGACATCGTTGTTATGCGAGGAACTTGATTTGTTGTTAACATAAGTTAGCAACATGAATGCCTGATGATATTTATAAGTATGATGTTACAAAAATAAGATAATTAACATGATCATGTTAATAATTTATAATGAGTTTATACTTTACTTATTTCTAATACTATTAGTGGATCCCTTAACCTTGATAATTGTTTTATCATTGTTTAATTCTCACATCAATATCACATCAAATTCTCCTCAACTCTTTGTTATTTATATGTGTGTGTGTGTGTATAATTTATATAGTTGACCTCCCTGTGGTTCGACCCCGGTCTTGCCGGGTTATTTATTACTTTGACACTCCTGCACTTGGCATAAGACATCAACTTTTTGATCGTGTCACCCGCCAGCACATACAAGGGAATCAGCTCTATGGGAGGAGAACGTCTCTCTCTAGATTCTCTCTCAAGACCGGCGCGACTGAGAGCTCTTTTTTTTTATCAAATGTAAGAATTGTATAGATAAAATAACAAGCTGGAGACCAGCAGTACATATATACAGACATAACCAGGCAAAGGGAACAGACTCCCTTGAACTAACTAAAAGCAAGACTATCTTGCTTAATAGAATAATACAAAGCTACCAAGCCTAGAAAGGCTTGTTCAAGGGAACAAGCTCCCTAGGACAAGCGAATAACCAAACAACGTGCTTAACAGAGAAAAATACAAAAGACCAAAGGAACAGGCTTCCTTGGACAGGCTAAAACAATTAAACCCAGCAACAGACACTGCCAGCAACCAATCAGCAGTAAGCCAAGCGTCTGCAGAAACTGTAAAGACATCAATGATCCAACCACTGCATAAAGCAACACCCAGGAAGAGGAGACAGCCAGGAGCAGCAATCCAGCTTCAACTATAAGCAAAGCCAACAGCCAGAAGCAAGTAGGAACAAGCACCAGAGGAGGCTAACATTCAGACCTAAAGTTGCACCAACCAAATATGACCTGAACAGGAAGTTGCTAAAAGGAACAGGGTCTAAACACGAAGCCCACAGACAGAAGCTGATACCAGCAACTCTATAATAAAGGACAAGCCTTTAAAAGGGCAAACCTGCAGCTACTACCAGAGCAGCAACAGGGCTATACACAAGGCCATAGGCAGAAGCGGAAACCAACAACTCTGCAACAAAGGAAACTATCCAGAAGGCGAATACCATATTATAGAAGATAAGACCAACAACAAAAGACAATAGACTACAAGGCAGCCCCATGTATCCAAACCACCACCGCAAGCAGAATCACCGCCACAACATGTGACTATTGCAACAGCAACAACAGGCATAACCCAGGCACAAATAGAAAAACTGCACAAAACCAAACTATCAACCAAGCGACATCAGGGAAATAGGCAACCAAACTGCACCAAGCCAGGACAGCTGCCCTGGATGAAGCAAGCAGGGAATCTACATAGGAGAAAACCCAAACCAGTAAGTCATAAAAGTCCATTTTGTATGTCTTCGTGCGGCCAACCACCATATGGTGTTTCAGGGGATTAGTTAACCCCTGGTAGGCCAAAGGAAGAGAGTCATGGGGGTGCAAGAGAAAGGGGGACCCTTCTACTACCAGCATGATTCCTCTGGTGTGTTTATTTGATTTCCGTTTAGGCTCCACCATAATCCAGCCATTAGGAGCAACACAAGGAGTCTGCTCAGTAATCACAATAGCTGTATTTGAGGAAGCCTCTAGAGTACCCTGAACTGGTAGGGGTTGACTCTGCTCCTACGTACAAGTAGGAGTAGACAGCTCATGTTGGTGTTTCTAGGGTCCCAGACGGCTAAAAACACTCCCTTTACCGGCTTGCACGGTCGAAGTGTTAGCCTCAGTTGTGTTACTGGCAGCAGCTTTGGGGCAAAGAAGCCGAGTATGTCCAAGGACATTACAATAGTTATAGAATTTTAGCAAAGTTTCATAGACAACCTTTTGGTGAAGTATTGGACCAGATGACAAAGACACCTCTACAGAGTGTTGAAGGTCCTCACGAAGGTCTAATTTAACCAACACACGTATATATGATAGGCGAGAGAGATTATAAGTCATTTGAACATAGTGGATAGGCTTGCCAAGAACACTAGCTATCTTGGACAAACAAGAGGGAGACAAACAACATAGAGGAAGGTTTGGGAATTTGACCCATACTGGGACCCTTGTCATCTCCTCACTAGAGAAATCAAAAAATTTGGTCATCGGCCTCAGAATGAGGGGTCTCCCATACACCATGTATGGACCTCCATGAAGAACAGAGAGCTTCTCTTCCTCACGGCTGAATTTGTAGATCAGCCACCCAGATATCATGAATAGTGAGCGTAGCCTCACACTTCTATACAGAAGAGATAATACCATTCAGAGCCCTGTATCCCGGGCTTTTACCAGAGACATAGCCAACTACACACAAGTTCCAGACTTCAAACTGAGGGTGGAAGTCCTCAGAAGAGATGGCACAGGTCTTAGTGAGATGATTGAGTGAGAAATTTTGGAGCTTTGTACAAGAAGCAATTGATCTACTAGCAGAGAAAAGATCTCTCCATACACTACTGCCTAGAGTAAAGGAAAGAGAGGTACCTGCTACTACGGTTGTAGTAGGTGGACGACCTCCTAGAGAGAGAGAGAGAGGGAGGCACCAGATCAGCAGGAGGAGGAAGCAGGGGGTGATTTGAAAGGGCCATCATAGTCATCATCAGAGAAAGAGAAATCCAACTAGTCCTCTTCCAGGAGTGCTTCAACCAAAGCTTCATCTTCTGAGCAATCTTCTATAGTAACATCCTCTAAAAGGTTAAAGCCAGAAGCAACCTTAGGGATAGGTGTAAGAACATCAGGACACATAGCATTGGCCGTTGGTAGGGGCATGGGGGAAGAACAGGGGAAGATGAACAGGAAAAAACATCGGATTTGGTTGCTTGAAGAGCCAGAACAATAGAACCATCATGATCATCGGGAACAGGATCATGCAAGATGGCTTTTCCATGTGTTACAGTAGCTGCAACTTTCTGCTTGTTTTTGGCCATTTGAAATGATGCATAGACGGGAAAAAGGAAAAACAAGGGGAATTGAGAAATTGAAAACAGAGGAGGGGAATAAGGAGAAGGGAAGAAATCAGAGCTATGAAGACAAGGAAGCTAAGAGAAATTCAAACTTCAGACCCCGCTGGCACAAACAGTGAAATCAACTCCATGGAGGAGGAGAGCATCTCTCTTTAGATTCTCTCTCAAGACCGGCGTGACTGAGAGCTCTTTTTTTTATCAAATGTAAGAAATTGTATATATCAAAAATAAAACATAGCTAGAGACCAGCAAGTCAAAGGTACAGGCATAAAGGGAACTGGCTCCCTTGGATAGCTAAGGGAACATACTCCCTGAAAACAAAACTGGAGGACCAGCAATTCAGATAAACAGGCATATACAAGCATAGGAAATAGACTCTCTAGAAAAAGGGAACAAGCTCCCTATATCAAAAGCAAGACAACTTTGCAAAACCAAAACCTGAAGACATCAGAGCAGCTCTGCACATGCAGTATCTGCCCAAAAGCGACATAACACCTTAACAAGACAAAACCAAATAACAAGCCACAACATAGGATCCTCAAGAACAACAACAAGCCATAAGCAGAACCAAACAATAATTCTAGAACAACAATGCCAGAACAACAAGCCAAACAACCAAAACCAAACCCAACTGTACCAAAAACAACAAACCAAAAACCACAGCACTGGATCCTCAAGAACCACTTACAGAACTAGAGAAAACAAACAACAATAGACAAGAAGCAGCAACAAGTATCGGCTGCAATCAACAATAGCAATATGGGGTTTGACTAGCTGACTTCAGATGAGATTTGCCTAGTCGCTTACCCGTAGATATACCTAGTCCAGTAGCATGCAAAGCTAGAGGGAGCAAGCCTTTGCTGCGAGTCATATAACCCCGACTGTGTCTGGTAGAGGGAGGTTCAGGAGGTACATTCCCAGATTTCCCATTCCTAGTTGAATCAGACCCACAAGAATCATCAAGGATTGTTATAGCATTACTGGCCAATTCATGCTAAGAAGATGTTTCAGGCTGAGGAAGGAGCTTGGCCTTTTTCCCCCTGCGAACAACTTCTTGACTCCTAGTTACCACCCTTTCAGCATTGGGACAAGAATCCCCTGAGGGCTGGCTAATAATAGGGTTCACAGTAGCAGCTTCATTAGAAGAACCAGGGGGAGATACATGTGATCTCTTTGCCATCCCAGAAATGGGAGAATCCTCAGCTCCAGTGTTAAGCTTCAGACATGCAGTGCTGGTATGTCCAAGCATACAACAATGAGAGCAGAATTTCAACATGTATTCATATATGACCCTTTGCTTGATAATTTTTCCATCTGGCATGGAGAGGTTGATAGAACGAGGCAAGTCTGTGGATAGATCCACCTCTATCATGACTTTGGCAAAGGACACCCGAGACATGAAGAGAGTGAGGTCATCACATCGAATAGGTTTGCCAATAACACTGCTAATCTTTGACAAACATTCCTGTGACCAACATTCTAGCGGGAGATTTGGAAAACGCACCTAGACCGGTACAAAAGACATATCTGGTTTACCAAAATCAAAATAAGGAGGCATAGGCTTTATCACTAGCGACTTACCTTGAACAGAGTAAGGGCCTCTGCGTAGAACTTTGAGCATATCAGCTTCTGAAGAGAAGCGGAAGACCAGCCAGCCTGAATCATGAAGATTCAGAGTGACATTGCACTTCCAGACATGGGCCATAAATTTCCCAAGAACAGTATACCCAGGAGTTTTACCAATTGTATATCCAATCAGACATAATTTCCTGATGTCTCTAAGGTCACCAAAATCTTCAGTTAATAGAGAGCATGAATCAGAATTACGAGTAAGGTCAGGGCCATTAGCAGAGGTAGGCAGCGCAATGACCTTGGGTTAATAATCATCAATAATGGATTTATTTAGCAAGAAAATTGTTATTACGAGCTCTAATGTCAAAAGGACCCAATCCACCTTGATTTTTAGGAAGACAAACCATGCGCCAAGCAACCAATGCAGATTTGTTACTCAAGACAGTACCAGCCCACAAGAAATTATGGTAGAGACAGATGATTTGCTTGATAACAATATCAGGAACATGAAAAATGTTCAGCCAGAATTGAACCATGCCATATAGGACAGACTTGAGCAGCTCCACTCTCCCAGCATAACTGAGATGCTTCCCTAGCCAACTTTGAATTGTTGATTCTAGCTTTTGGAGAAGAGGAGAGAATTGACTGGCAAGGAGTCTATGAGGACTGAGGGGAACACCAAGGTAACGAAAAGGAAAGGACCCTTTAGCAAACCCCGTATCTGATAGGATAAGTTTTTTCATGCTATTCGATACTCCGCCGAAATAGATGGAGGATTTGTTAGCATTAATTTCCAATCCCGATGTCGTCCCAAAGATAACCAATTGTTGAAATAGAGAGGTAACAAAATGTATATCTCCCCTTGAGAGCAGGATGACATCGTCAGCAAACGCCAGATGAAAAATGCCTAGAGAGTCACACTTCGGGTGGAAGCGGAAGCCAGGAGACAGAGAAGCCATATGGAGCATTCTGGAGAGATATTCCATGCAAACAATAAAAAGATAAGGGGATAAAGGATCACCTTGTCGAACACCATTCATCTCAGGGAAGAAACCATAAATACTGTCGTTAACAACTACATAGTAAGAGGCATTTTCTACACATTGCATAATTAAGTGGACAAAACAACTTGGAAACCCAAGCAATAGCAAAAGTTGACGGAGAAAAGGCCATTGAACCGAGTCAAAAGTTTTTTACTGAAATCAATCTTCATCAGGCATTGGGGAGAAGTTCGTTTTCTTTCATAGTTTCGGAGGAGCTATTGGACTAAATGAATGTTATCTACCATCAATCGACCACCTAGAAAGGCATTCTACATTAATAATAGTCGCAAGAGCATGGGATAATCTCACTGTTAGAATCTTAGCAATCACCTTATATATCATATTACAACAGGAAATCGGATGAAAATCTGAAGCAGATGTAACATTGGCTGATTTAGGGATTAGAGTAATGATGGAGTGATTAATTTGTTTAAGGAGAGCACCAGACTCGAAAAAATCCCGCACTACAAGACAGAAATCCTCACCAATAACATCCCAGGACTTTTTGAAAAAACAGGAGGAGAATCCATCAGGCCCGGGGGCTTTAGCATCATCTATAGCAAATAAGGCATGCTTGATGTCCATGTCAGAAACTAGAGCAAGAAGAGAAGCATGTGAATTAGCATCCAGGCACGGGCCATGCTGAATAACATTAACATCAAGAGGAAGAGTGTCCTTTGAAGAGCCAAGTAACTGACTATAAAAGTCCACAAAGATAGCCCCAACCTCATCAATAGAAGTAGTGAGAGTGCCATCACTGCGTTGAATTGTAGGAATATACTTCTGCCAATGCTTTTGATTCATAAGAGCATGAAAGAATGAAGTGCCTTTATCACACTCCTTGAAAAAATTGCACTTAAGCTTTTGGGAAAAGATCTGCCTTTCTGCTGCTTTAAGATGGAGAAGGTTCTGTCGAAGGTGCTTGTCAAGTGCATGAAGTTGAGTATTGTCCCGGTCATTAGAGAAAATAGTTTGATGAGCATCCAGAACAGCCTCATCACGAGCAACCCTCTCAGAGATGCGGCTGTAATGAGGTTTATTGAGTTCCCTCAGAGGCCCCTTAAGGTGTTTAAGGCGCTTATAGAGGATGAACAACCTCATGTTGCTTTAGAGGGCTGTTTAACCCTCTAACATTCCAACTGCGAATTAACATAAAGAAGGGGGGGTGGTAGGTAACCCCTCGCCCCTGCTAGATACACCAATGGTGTGCTGCTGAGCCCTTCTCCTTGTGGGCATACCAATTGGACTAGATGAGAAATGACCTGGTGCACCTGATAAACCGTAAATTTGCCCTTGTCAGTCCTATGGCCAGCTAAATCTTTAGGAGCTAGTGTAGAGATGTTGCGGGCAACAGGAAGTGGCGGTGAAGGCTGGCAATCCCTGTGAACCATATGAGAATTCCCTTGGGCCAAGTAAGGCTCAACATGAGGGGACCGAGAAGAATTCCTTAAGGGGAAGGCTTGCACCTAATGTTTTTGCTCCGAACAAGTTCCTAATCACCAGAGTTAGGCGCATCAGCTCCACTCTCAGATACAAGCTCAGCCTCAACCAGCAGTGAAATAGGCCCACAATCAACAGGCAGATTTGCCTCTAGGCATTCAACTATAGAAGTGCCTCCTTGAGGACCCAAACGGTTGAAAACACTATCCCTGCCTTTAGGGACAGGAGCAACAGAGTCATGAGCCCGCTGAGTGCTTGGAATATTGGGAGGCTGGGATTTAGTGCAAGTTGAAGTAATATGGCCAAGAGTTCAACAATGCTTGCAAAATCGTGGTAGGGTCTCATAAACAACTTGCTGGTGAAGTATACTGCCATTAGGCAAAGTAACCTCAATGGAGTAAGGCAAATCAGAGAGTAAGTTTACTTCCACCAACACCCTGGCATATGATACTCTTGACATGGAAGAAGTGAGCATGTCACTTTGAACAGGTTTACCAAGAACACTGGCAATTTTAGATAAACATTTGAGAGACCAGCACTTGAGAGGAAGGTTATGGAATTTGACCCATACCGGAACAGTATGCATATCAAAAGAAGAGAAATCAAAGTATTCTGGCATTTCCTAAGAATGAGAGGCCTGCCATATACTAGATAAGGGCCACCAAATAAGACATTCAATTTGTCTTCTTCATTAGCAAATTTGAAAATCAACCAACCAGAATCATGAATTGTCAAGGATGCCTCACAGTGCCATGTGTTAACAATGATGTTCTGCAAGGCTTTAAAGCTAGGTGAACGACCAGTAATATAGCCAACAAGGCTCATCTTCCAAAGGTCACATTTAGTGTCTAAGTCATCATCAAGCAAATTACAGCCTCTAGTTTCAGTAAAAGCAGAATAATGGATTAGCCTGGGGCAACTAGCAGTGTTGCGATTAGAGGCAAAAAGATTACGCCAAGAACTAGGAGGAAGCTTAGAAAGATTAGGATTTCCACTTACTGTAGCAGCCAAAGGAACATTCCCCTCCACAGGAACAACAAGAGCTGACGTGGCACACACAAGGGAAGCAACAGGAGCTGAAATGGCACATGTAGGGGAAGCAACAAGGACTGACTAGGCACCTGCAGGGGGAGCAACAGGGACGGAGGGGGCCTCAAACACTGAAGAGGTGAAGAATTTAGAGCCACCCACATAATCCTCCCCAGAAGAGTCAAAATCTACTTCCTCATCATCAAGATCATCATTGTCAGAATAATTCTCCACAAAGACATGGTTGATACTAGCGGATGGATCGCCATGATTCTGAGGCAGAGAGCCGCGCAGGGCAGAGATAACATGGTGATTAGGACAAGAACTCTCGGGGGCTAAGACAACAGGCGGGCTTTGGTTTGAATTTAAATTTGAGGGAACAGGAACAGTAACATGAACAGTATGAGACAGAGACGGGGCCTTTAAAGCTGGAACAGTGCAATCATTTACAAGTTGAGAATCGGCCAACAACTTTTGCTGTTTCAGCTGAGATTTATGGGACCCAATCTTCTTCTTTTTGTTAGTCATTACCAGGAAAAAGCCAAGATTCGACAGATCGAAGAAAGGAAGAGTGCAAACAGTGGCAGGAGATCAAAGACACGAGGGAAAAGCTTCATTCAGAAGGAATTGTAAGAAATTGTATAGATCAACTAAGAACTTTTGGTTGATACTTAGCTCTTTCTTTTTTTTTATCAAATGTAAGAAATTATATAAATAAAAAAACATAGCTGGAGACCAGCAAATCATATGTACAGGCATATACAAACTAGTGAAAGGGAACAGATTCCCTTGAATAGAAGGGAACATACTCCCTGAAACAAAGAAGCCTAAACTAGCTAGCTAAGCTAACCAGACAACAATATCAAAAGACCAGCAACAAACGAGTCTACTGGAAAGTAAGCACCAACAAGAGGCTAGCTTGCTGAACCAAAAAACACAAAGCCACCAAGGCAGCACAAAACACCAGAACAACAGCTAAAAGCAGCATATAGCAAGCAGACCTAGAGCCACACCCTCTGGACCACAGCAAAACCATTGCAAAGCAAACAAACCCAATCGCAGCACAACCAAAGAACCAAACAACCAAAGAACACAAAGCCACAAAGGCAGCATAAAACACCAGAACAACAGCTAAAACCAGCACATAGCAAGCAGACCTAGAGCCACACCCTCTAGACCACAGCAAAACCACTGCAAAGCAAACAAACCCAATCGCAGCACAACCAAAGAACCAAACAACCAATACTGAAAACAGCAAAGACCTAAAACACAACATGCTCAAGCGCAAAGATAGCATTACCACCAGCAACCAACCCAAGCGCATCACCAAAAGGAAAACCCAAATACCAACAACCAACAAGGCCATATCAGACTAAAAACACAAGGATCACTTGTAAAGCCAGAGAGGCAGTACCCAACAAAACCAGCAGCAACCACCAGTTGCTCAAAAGCCAAGCTGGCAGATCATCTACAACAATTAGGAGAAGGGCCAGGAGGTTGACCAGCTGTCCGCAGACATGATTTTCCTGGTCTTTTACCAGCAGATTCACCTAGAGCAGTACCATACAGAATAAGAGGAGTATCCTGTATCAGCAAGCCTGTACTCTTAGACATATAACGCCCCTTGCTCTTGCCAGACAGAGGATCAGAAGGTTCATTCCCAGTTTTCTCATTCCCAAAGGAGTCAGTCCCAGATGAATCTTCATGAATTGTGATAATATTGCTAGGAGAGGACATAACAGGCAGGTCTGATGTTGCATCCCAAGGAGGAAGTTTTGTCTTTTTCCTCCTTCTATCAGCTTCCCGATTCCCAGTTGCAGCCCCAGTAATGGGACAAGAATCTCCTGGGGAAGGACTTGAGTCAGATCTCACTTCAGCTGCATCCTTAGAAGGGCCAGAAGGAGATACATATGCTCTCTTAACCGGCGCAAGGATGGTCAGGTCCTCAGTGCCAGCACCAAGGTTCTGACAGGCAGAACTAGAGTGCCCAGGCATGTGGAAATGGGAGCAGAACTTCGACAGGAATTCATAGACGACCCTCTGCTTGATTGTTGTTCCATCTGGCATGGAGATGTTTATAAAGCGTAGCAAAGGACACCCGAGACATATAATTTGTTGGATCGTCACTGCGAATGGGCTTGCCAATGACACTGCTAATCTTTGGGAGACATGCCTGCGACCAACATTCCAGTAGAAGATTTGGAAAACGCACCTAGACTGGTGCAGATGATAGGTCTGGCTTACTAAAGTCAAAATAAGGAGGCATAGGTTTTAACACCAGCAGCTTACCTTGAACAGAGTAAGGGCCACATTAGTCACATTTAACATATCAACTTCTGATGAGAAGCAAAAAACCAACCAGCCTGAATCATGAAGATGCAGGGTGACATTGCATTTCCATAATGGGCCATAAATTTCCCAATAATAGTGTATCAAGGAGTTTTGCCAATTGAATAGCCAATCAAATACATTTTCCAGATATCTCTAAGTTCACCAAAATCCTTAGATAACAGAGAGCAGGAATCAATATTACTAGAAGGGTGAACATACATAAGATCAGGGCCTTTAGTAGGAGTAGACATCATAGTAACCTTAGGATGATTGATGGACAAGGAAATACCTGGTGGGGGAGAACGGGTGGGTGTTAGGGCCACGAACGAGCCACCATTAAAGCCACTAGGGGGCACCACAGCAGGGAGATGTGTGACCACATCTTTATCCTTTGGCAACCCAGCACTTGTCCAAGCCTTTTGAATCCCATCAACCACCATAAGGGTCTGCTTCATAGATCTTAGAGCAGGAAGGGTAGAGACCTTGTGGTGACTAGGAACTAACCCACAACAGCCAGCTGTATCATTCCTGCCCAGTCCAGCAACATAGGAGGTCGCAAGCACGACATTGGTCTTTTCTAGGAGATTTAGGGTTTCGGCCAACTGAGCCGCTTCAGTATCTGGTACCTTTGAAGCAGAAAACAGAGGAGTAGAACATGCCAACCCCATAGCTAGGACACCCGGGGGACAATGAGGGATCCCAATGAAGAGATCGAGAGCTACGATGTCCAACAGCCATGGTGAGAGATAGAGATCATCAAATTGGGCATCACGAAGCATCATCATTTTCTTTTTAGATTTCCCATGATTGAACTAGGAGGTATTCAAACCCTCTAGAACTTGAAAATCAGGAGTTTTCTGGACGCAAAGGCCAGTCGGGAGCTACTCGCTCATCTAGGGTTTGAAAGCACCAACCGTGACTCAACCGTATGACGAGAAACTCGTTCCAAAAAAGAGACCGCTAGAGTATAGAGAGCAAGAGAAGAAGGTGTTGCACAGTGGGAGAGTAACATACGCACACAAGCAGAACGCTAGTCAGCTTTCTCTCATACTTAGCTCTTTCTCTTCTTTTTTTTATCAAATGTAAGAATATATTATAGATCAAAAGTAATAACGCTGTAAAACAACAAATACAGAGAAAATATATACAAATAGACAAGAGAAAGGGACAAGCTTCCTAGGAAACATATAGGAAAACATCTGGAAAGCATTACAATCCGCCACCAAATAAAATAAAAACTAAAGCCAATGAATGACCAAAACAAATTATAACTACCAACCAATGACTCCTCCATGCAGAGACGTAGACTCATACATGCAGAGACAGAAGCAACCTAGCTATCAGCCATCCAAGCAAAGACAAAGAAATCTTCAAGACACCCATGCAGAGACAGAAGAAACCCAGCCAAGGGACATCCAAAACAAATAAAACACTACCAACCAAGAACAATAGACAACAGCTCATCCATACAGAGACGAACCATCATCCAAAATAGAGGCAAACTATTAGGCTCATCATGCAGGGACGAAGAGCTTTCAGCTCATCCATGTAGAGACAAACACCAGCCATCCATGTAAAGACATAGAAATCTTCAAGTCATCCGTGTAAAGACAAAGAAAACTCAGCCAAATAACAGCCAAAACAAATTAATACACTAGCAGGCAAGAACAGTGGACATCAGCTCATCCATGCAGATACAAGGAACCATGCAAAAACTCATGCACATCAAAGCCACACTGAAAAAACAAGGAGCTTATTGCAATACAATAGCAAAGACATCCCATCAGTTCACCCATGCAAAGACGTAGACACCATGCAGCTACAAGCCAAAAAACCAGCGGCAACCCATGAGCTCTTCCATGCAGGGACGTGGAAATCTTTAGGCCAACTATGCAGAGACAAAAGAGACTCAGCCAAGAAACAACCAAAATAAATAGAACACTACCAGCCAAGAACAGTAGATAGAGGCTCATTAATACAGAGACGCAAAAACCATGCAGAAAACTATGCACGTCCAAGCTACACCGAAATGCAAAGGAGTTCATATCAGCTGGCAACACTGTAGGCTAGGTGATTTTTTTCATGGAAATACAAGATTGTGTAAAACAATATCTGGAATTTTCTGAAGATAGCCTCGACTGATTTAGCAGTGTTATTGAAAATACACCTAGTTCTTTCTTCCCAAATCAAATACACTAGAATAGCAAGAGAGACTCTTCTCATTCTCGGCTACAACCCTTTTTTGTTGTTGTGTAGAACCCGAATGACGCTGTTTAAGGAAGGCATACTACTGTGAAGCTTGAGCCAGAATCTAGCCTTGCTCCAAAGAGAAGACGACCAATCACAACTGAAGAAGAGGTGAGCATGGGATTCATTAGCATTCTGACAAAGAGAGCATATAGGATCAGGGGAGAGAAACTGGAGTATGTCTCTTATTCTCAGCTTGCCTAACATTGCCAGCCATAGGGAGAAGTTGTGCCTTCGAAGAGACCACTGTTCCCATACCACACTAGCCCACTGGATAGGATCAACTTTATATCTGAAGAAATCATATGCATTGGCTGTAAAAGACCCCGATCCAGAGTGCCAGCTTGAGAGCATTTGTTGCACTGCAGCAATCCCATCACATAGCTAAATCATTTTGTTACGAAGAGAGAAGATTGACTTCCAAAGAGGAGGATCTGTCTTCTTAGCTTCTGAGGACCAAATAGAGGTATGAGGAATATAGTAATGCTCTACCCATCGAATCCAAAGGGAATCCGATTTCAAGTGAATATTCCAGAGATGCTTGGCAAAAAAACTATCATTTCTAGCTTTGATATCAAGGACTGTCATACCCCCTTCATCTTTTGGTAAACACACCTGCTTCCAAGCAACTAGAGTAGATTTACTTCTAAGCACATCCCCAGTCAATAGAAAATTTCGACACAGACAAGTAATCTTGCTAATAACTACGACTGGAATTGGGAAAATACTAAACCAAAACTGCACCATACCTTGCAGGATAGATTTAATTAACTCCAACCGACCAGCATAGGAGAGATGCTTACCCATCCAACTCTGAATAGCCGATTCTAACTTGTGAATAAGAGAAGAGAATTGGCTGGCTAGAAACCTATGAGGGTTGAGAGGAACGCCTAGGTACTTGAAGGGAAAACTCCTTTCAGTAAACTTTGAGAAACGGAGAATGGCCTGCTTCATTTCCCCCGAAACTCCAGCAAAGAATATAAAAGATTTGGTTGCTTTAATCTCAAGGCCAGATGTCTCCCCAAAAACACTAAGATGATGACGAACAATACTAACAGAAACCATGTCCCAACGGCAGAGCAAAAGAATGTCATCAGCGAAACCGAGATGGCTGATTCCCAAAGCTTGGCATTTGGGATGAAAGTGGAAGCCAGGATGTTGAGTATTTATTTTCAGCAATCTAGAGAAGTACTCCATGCCTATGATGAAGAGATAGGGCGATAATGGATCTCCTTGCCGAACACCACACTTACCTTTGAAGAAGCCAAAAAGACTGCCATTCACACAGACAGAAAAAGAGGTGGTCTCAACACATTTCATAATAAGATGGACAAACCTAGCAGGGAACCCTAAGATCCGAAGGAGATCACGGATAAAGGGCCATTAGACCGAATCAAATGCCTATCTAAAATCAATCTTGATGGTGCAACGAGGGGAGACACTTTTCTGCCCATATTGCCTTAGAAGCTCTTACATGAGATTAATATTATCTACCATGTACCTCCCTCCAAGAAAAGCGTTCTGAGAAGGGTTGATAATATCATTAAGCACATGAGCCAGTCGTCCTGCTAGAATCTTGGAAATAACTTTGTAAGTGATGTTATAGCAATAAATGGGTCTGTAATCTGCAGCCGAGCTTGCATTTGCTGATTTTGGAACAAGGGCAATGATATAGTGATTAATTTGCCTGAGAATCTCTCCTAAGGCAAAGAAATCTTGAATGGCTGAACATAAATCTCCACCAACAATATTCCAAGCTTTTTTTAAGAAGGCAGAGGTATACCCATCCGGGCCCGGGGCTTTGTCATCACCCATACTGAAGAGAGCTTGCTTGATATCATCAACATTTATAGGAGCAAGCAAAAAATCATGAGAATCAGTATTAATGCAAGGGCGACAATGAACCACCGCGGCACTTGGCGGGAGAGTAGGCTTGGAAGTCTCTAGGAGCTCTTTATAGTATGAGACAAATTCTCTACCAACCTCTTCAACCGATGTAATGGGCAGACTATCACTATAAAGAATAGCAGTAATATGGTTTCTTCTGTGATGCTGGCTCATCAAGGAGTGAAAAAACCTGGTTCCCTTGTCACTGTCTTTAAAGAAAGCACATTTAAGCTTCTGGCCAAAAAATATTTTCTCGGCTGATTTTAAATTTACAAGATTCAGCCTCTGCTGCTTTTCAAGCATTAAAAGATAACCATTGTCCTTGTCATTCTGCAAGAGGAGTTGAGTATCATCCAAGTCCTTTTCTACTCTAGCTACCCTCTTTGAAATGTGGCTGAAGTGAAGATTGTTTAAAGTCTTTAAGGCTCCCTTCAACAGCTTGAGCTTTTTACATAGAATTTACATATGAGACCCATATATATCCATAGTCCAATGTCGAGAGATGACTTCCAAGAACTGGGAATGAGCAGCCCACATATTAATGAATTTAAAAATACGTTTGCCATGGAGTTCCTGTAATCGTAGTTGGACAGAGGTAGGAGAATGGTCCGAGAAAGCTCCTGGAGCACCAAAGTGAATATGGGCCATTTGCTGCAAGGTGAACCAATGAGTGTTTACCATAACCCTATCAATTTTAGTCCATACTGTGCCATTTGTCCATGTAAAATGACAACCCGTAGAGTTCAAGTCAGTTATCCCAAGGTCTGCACAACACTCCATGAAATCTGAAATTTCATAGTTAGAAATTGGCTCACCGTTATGCTTATCATCTTGAGAGAGAATAGAATTGAAGTCGCCAAGAAGAATCCATGGTGAGTCTGTGACCCATCTCCTTAAATCCTCCCACAAAGCTCTCCTGGCAATAATAGTGTTAAACCCATATATAAAGGTGGCTGTAAAACTATATTGGTGCACCAGGCTTGTAATCTAAACATGAATCCCCTAAGCAGAGAAGTGAAGCATCTCAACCTTCACTGTGACAGGATTCCACAAAAATACTATACGAGCATTTATTGCAGCTTCAACATTAGTTACAAACTACCAAGACTTCAAGCAGAATTTATGCATACATGCATGCAACTTTCAACAATGTCAACTTAGCCTCTAGGAGACCACAAACATCAACTTTCTTACCCTTCATGAGGCCAGCAACCTCATGTTGCTTGAGAGGACTATTAAGCCCTCTCACATTCCAGCAGTAGACTATCATTGAGGAGGAAGGGTGGGAGATACCCCACCACTGCCAGAAAATCTGTTGGAACTCTTTTGAACCGAGCTCCTAGTGAGCATATCCGATACTGGTCTTTGGAGAGCCTTGCTGCCGTTTATGTCAACTGTGATTGCAGATGCTTTCCCCTTAGCAGAGACATACTGGTGCGGAGGATGACTACTTTCAACAAGCAAAGTCTTTGATGAGTGCTGCTTGTTACCATTATTATTTTTCCTCTTACAGTTTCCCACCCTTCTGAACCAGCAGATGTGGCTTTGTTACATTGCTGCTCATCCTGAGCAACATTAGGCGTTGTAGGGACAATGGGAGCATCAACCTTAGGAGCATTGGCAGGAGGAGCATCAGCAGGCGAAGCATCAACAGGGGAAGCATCAACAGGGGGGCTGAGTCGAGTAAAGACACTGCCTTTGACATTATTCATGGTAGCAACATTTGCTGAACCTGCCTTCTCTACTGGTCTAGCATCTACCTTGCCTTTAGAACATGCTCCAGTGGAATGACCAAGCACTCTGCAGTGCTTGCAGAATTTTGGCAGAGTCTCATAGATAACCCTTTGGATGAGAGGGCTTTCATTGGGCAGGACAACATTTTTGGAGGACCGAAGATCTGCAAGAAGATCCACTTCCACAAGCACTCGAGCATAGGACAATCTCTCCTTGGTGGATGTTAGCTTATCACACTGTATTGGCTTACCAAGGACACTTGCAAGCTTAGATAAACACCTCAGTGTCCAACATTTCAAAGGCAGATTTGGAAACTTTACCCAAACAGGGACTTGTGTCATTTCAGAGCATGAGAAATCAAAATATTCAGTCATGGGGCGCAAGATGAGAGGCCTGCCATATACTAAATAAGGGCCTCCACACAAGACAGAGAACTTGTCTTCTTTATTTTGAAATCTATACACTAACCAGCCCGATTCATGTATGGTAAGGGTGGCTTCACATTTCCAGGTGTTCCCAATGATGCTATTCAAGGCCTTATAACCAGGAAATTTCCCAGACACATAACCAACAACACATAATTTCTAGTCATCACAAGAATGATCTAAGTCTTCAGCCAAAAAGGGACATGACTGAATAACATTAAAGTTGGAAAAATGCATGAGTTTCGGGCATGTGGAGATGCTTCGGTTATAAGAAAATAGATCTCTCCATCTACCACTAGTTGGGGGAGAAGAGTGAGATTTACCTGCTTTGACAGTATTAGACGGGTCCAAGCTGGCACCTTTAGGACTTGTAGGAATCTCAGGGGTGGCCGGAGCCGGAGAAGATGGTGAAGACTTCTCATATTCTTCCTTAGAGAAGGTGAAGTCTAATTGCTCTTCTTCAAGATCTTCTTCATCAGAACAATCTTCAACGAGGAACCCATCAAGAGATGCATAGCTGTTAGCCACCGGAGACCCATCTGCCTCTCTAACCATGCTTGTACCTGCATTGCTAGATGAGATGACAGTAGGGGGAGGGGGTAGATCTATGTTTGGTATATGGGAAATAGAACCAGAAAGAGTTCTAAGAGCCGACTTTAGTCCTAAAACCAGGGAACCACCTTGGTTTATGTGAGATGGAACAGGAGCATGCAACGGATCATGTGCACGCTTGACAGCAGCTGCAGGTTTCCGTTTGTTTTTAGCCATTTGGAAAACAAGCGGGAAGGAAAGGAAACAAGTAGAAGGAATTGGGGTAAGGGAAAAGCTAGATGCAGTAGACGACCATGAAAAGTCGAGGGAACAGCTTCGAGGGGAAGGAGAGCATCTCTCTCTAATTTCTCTCACTAGACCGAGTTCTTTCTTTACTTAGCTCTTTTTTTTAATCAAAAGTGAAACACAGCTGGAAACCAGCAAAGTCAAAATATACAGGCATATACAGACCAACTAAAGAGAACAGGCTCCCTTGAATAATCTAAAAGAACATGCTCCCTGATACAAAGAAACCAAACCAGCTAGCTAAACAAAATCAGCAGTCAGACGCCATACCACAGAGGATAGGGCCATCAACAAAACCTGCAACAATGCCCTGTACAGGCATGGCAAACTCCAGCAATCCAGTGCAACAAGGGGATTTCTGTAGTCAGCTTCAAAGCAGTAGACATGTTATCTAACCATCAGACCAGCAGACACATGCAATAGCATGGGCAACCTGGCGAGAATAACAGAAACGAGCAGCAAAGAACAGAACCAATGGGAGCAAATGAAGCTCCTTCAAACCCAGCAGCATACCAGTGAAGCAGCCAAACAAAATGTTGTGCAGAGAACAAGCATGCCTCCCAAACAAGAGAAAAGGCACTGGAATGAAGCAAATGAGCAGCAATGGCAATGACAGCCCATGACAAGCAAAATCAGCACAAGCAGACCATAGCTTAAACAACCAACATTGCAAGTAGCATCAACAATGAGCAGAAACATAATCGCCTAAGTAGGGAGCAACTCTAGCAAACCAACCCAGCAGTTAGCAGCAGTAGCATCCTGCAAAGGTGATGAAGTGAGAACCACGCTGAGGAAGACCCAGGAGGACCTTCAGCAGGACTCAAATAGCTTACAACAGACCTGCAATAAGACAAGCCAGCAGCGACTCTTGGAATCTCATCAACTTTAGCAATAGCAAACCCAGTAGCAGATAAACCTGCAAATAACAACAACAACACCATAGAGGTGATTCATAGTCATATCCAGCAGCCAGCCACAAAAGCCAAGGGAACCCCAGCATCAAACAACGAACCACACAAACACATGACCAAAACAAAACCTACAGGACAAGCAGCACAACAGAGGCAAAGCTAGCAGTCCCAAGGCAACCAGCTACAACAATGTACAACAATGAAAGTGGAGGCAGGACAACCTCATAAGTAGGACAGTAAGGAGTCCCAACAAGCCAGCCTGAAGAAGTTCAGCAGACCACGGCTTAAGCAGAATTCAAACCTCAGACCACCCAAAACATCAGAGTAGCCATATCAAACAAACCCAACAAGATGAGGGAACCAGACCCAAAGGCTAACCAACATCCCAATAGAAGGTTCACACCACTGGAAGACTGTAGACCAACTAAGCATTCCCCTTAGCTCCAGTAGACAACCATCATTGACAGCAAATGCACAAGACAGAAAGGAACATCAGCAAACACCAAACACAAATTTGACGCCACAGCAAGTAGAATCTTCAACTAACCCAACTTCATGAGGTTGAAAGCCTCGTGTCAATTACCCTGCACAGGCTCCCTCAGACAGGAGTAAGAACAACAAGCAGGCCACAACAATGGCAGACATAACCGCAAACCAGCTATAATAGCCAAGCACCTAACATACAGCCAAAAACAAACCTACAAACCCAGCAAGGAGGCTGGATACAATACAGTTCATGAGCGAAGCTGTAAACACCCAAGAGAAATATATATATATATATATATATTGGCTGCCGATTAGCAGGCCACAACAATGGCAGACATAACCGCAAACCAGTTATAATAGCCAAGCACCTAACATACAGCCAAAAACAAACCTACAAACCCAGCA